>Ga0116227_10014413_pt1 | contig 12050 bp, 8 predicted proteins | sample S1TSphgellanicum_FD_89693 | JGI IMG/M metagenome (GOLD analysis project Ga0116227, IMG submission 89693) | Host-associated microbial communities from peat moss isolated from Minnesota, USA - S1T2_Fb - Sphagnum magellanicum MG | ecosystem: Host-associated > Plants > Peat moss > Unclassified... | reverse complement strand
CACGCTGACCTGCACCAACAGTGCGGGCCAGAGCGCGGCGGCCACCACCCAGGTGACCGTGGACGCCACCAATCCGCTGCCACAGGTGAGCGGCGTGACCGCGGTCAGAAACGGCCAGGGCGTGCAGGTGGGCTGGAACCCGGTGGCCACGAGCGGCAAGTGGGTGGACGGCTACTACGCCGGCTGGTTCTGGGAGACCTACCCGCCCGAAGCCGTGGACATGGGCACCATGACCCACTTCGTGTTCGGCCGCTATGCGCCTGCCCTGGGCTCGCTGCCGGGCGGCCGCGCGGGCGACCTTCTGGAAGGTGCAGGCTCGGGCCACCTGTCGAACGTGGAAGATGCCCTGATCGCCAAGGCCCACGCAGCCGGCGTCAAGGCCGTGATGATGGTCGGCGGCGACAGCGACGGGCCCGGCTTCGTGGCGGCCACGGCCAATGCGACGGTGCGTGCGCGCTTCATCCAGAACATCCTCGACAAGGCCGTACAGAAGAACTACGACGGCGTGGACATCGACTGGGAGGAAAACCTGGACACCGCCGCCACCCGCGCCCAGGCCCTGGCGCTGCTGCGCGAACTGCGCGCCGCAGCCGCCCTGCGTGCCCGCTACCAGGCCCCGAATGCGCCGCTGGAACTGAGCTGGCCCGGCTTCTGGGTCAACAAGAACGCCCCGGACATCACCCCCTGGCATGCCGAAGTGGCCGCGGCGGTGGACCGCTTCAACCTCATGACCTACAGCATGGCGGGCGACTGGGGCTGGCTGTCATGGCACCACTCGCCGCTGATGGGCGCAGGCGATCTGTACCCGACCTCGATCGAGTCGACGGTGCAGGCCTACCTTGCCGCGGGCGTGCCGCGCGCCAAGCTGGGCATCGGCATCGGCCTGTACGGCGCGTACTACAACAACCCCGTCACCGGTCCCCGCCAGAGCCTGGCCGGCATGCAGGGCTGGATGAACAGCGGCGACTGGGAAAACAACTACCAGCGCCTGGTGAATGACAACGCCTTCAACCGCCCCGGCGCCACCTACCGCTGGGACGATGCGGCCAAGCAGGGCTACATCACCTACTCCCCGCCCTGGAACCGCGGCCCCAACACACCCGTGACCTACCTGAGCTTCGAGGACGAGCGCTCCATCGCCGAGAAGGGCAAGTGGGTACGCGAGCAAGGCCTGGGCGGCACCCTGGTGTGGACCGTCAACTACGGCTACCTGCCGCAATCCGGGAGCAATCCGCAGATGCAGGCCGTCAAGCAGGCCTTTCTTGCAGACAGCGCCACGCGGTACAGGGTGTACCGCGATGGCGTGATGATCGCCACGGTCACCGCTGTGGGCTACACCGACGCCGCGGCACCAAGCGGCAGCCACAGCTACCAGGTCAGCCTGCTCGACGCCTCCGGCAACGAGGGCCCGCTGTCAGCGCCGGTGGTCGTGCAGGTTCCCTGAACCCCATGACAGCGCCTGCGGCCGCATGCGCCGTGGCGGGTGTGGCCGCAACCCTTCGGGCATGGCAGCAAGAAGCCGCACTCGTCGCTGCGCGCGTTGCCCCGGCCGCCAGCGCGCAGGATCACCCCGCCGGGGTGGGGCGGAGTGGGCGATGCGCGTCTAACCTTGCCCGGAAACCTCGCGTTCGAAAGCTGCCGGTGCCTGTCCAGCACGCGCCGCAGCCCATTTCTTCCTCAAGGACCTTGCCTTCATGAACATCGCCACGCAGAAGGGTTGCCCATGAAAGCGCTGCGCACGCTGCCCCTGGTGCTGCTGGCCGCCTGCGGCGGCGGCGGCAGTGATAGCGGCGGCGGCCCGCAGCCGCCCATCGAGCACGCCGTGCAGGGCCGCTTCGTGCTGCGCGTGCAGGGCACGGCCGCGGACTACGCGGCGCTGGAGGAGGCGCCCATGCCCTACCAGGGCGATCCGCCCGGCGCCCCCATAGACCGGCGCATCCGCACCGCCGCGGGCGATACCTACGCTGCGCCCGAGGGCTGGTCGCTCATCGACATGGCGCGGCACCCCTCGGGCGCGCTGTCGGCCGTGCTGGCGACCCAGCGCGCGCTGCGGCTGGTGCGGCTGGACCGCCGCGCGCGCGTGCTCAGCGACACGCCGCTGGCCGACGGCCAGGCGCCGCTCGACCCGTACTACGACGATGGCGGCCTCAAGGACGACACCTCCCTGCTGCCCCTCTTCACGCGCGACGCGGTGCGCCTTGCCGCGCTGGGCGAGGACCTGGCCGTGGCCCTGCGCACCGGCCGCCACGCGGTAGTGGCCTACCGCTACGCACACACCGCGCAGGGTTACGAGCAGCGCTGGCGCCGCCTGGTGGAGCCCGGCACGACCGTGATGGCGCGCCACCTCACCAGCGGCAGCCACGACACCTACGGCCAGCTCGTCAACCACTTCCAGGTGCTGCTGGCCGCCCATGCGCAGGACGGCATCGCAGTGGCCGTGCCCGCCGCGCCGCACAACGGCGCGTTCGCGGCACATGCCGCCCACTTCCTCGTCCCACAGCCGGGCGACCCCGCGTCGCTGCCCGCGCTGCCGGACCATGGCGCCATCGTCACCCGGCTGGACGGCCAGGGCCGCCACCTGGGCGCGACCTTCTTCGACACGGGCGGCCCCACGCAGGTGTACGCGCTGCGCGCACTCGAAGGAGGCTGGGCGCTCGCGGGCCGCCACAAGGTCGAGGGCCAGCAGGGCGGCTGGAACGGCTTCGCCGCGTGGATAGACGGCGCAGGCCGCCTGCAACGCCATGCGGTGCTGCATGCGGAGGAAGACGACGTGCTGTTCGACATCGCCGCGCTACCGGGCGGCCGCCACCTCATCGCCGGGGCCACGGGCTACCGGCAGAACCCTGCGGGCGCCAGCATTTCCGATGAGGGCGCTCCGCTGCTCGCCGTGCTGGACGCGCAAGGCCGCATCGCCCAGCGGCTGCCCCTGCCCGCCAGCCCGGGCCAGAACCCGGTGCGCAGCCTGGAGGGCCAGGGCGGCCGCTGGCTGGTGGCGGGCATGCGCGGCGGCCCTGGCACGCATACGGCCGACGCCGATCCCGCGCGCCTGCGCGCCGATGGCTACGTGCGCGAAGTGGATGCGCCCTGATGCAAGCTGTCGATCAGCTCCTGCCGCCCCTGCAGCCCCAGCCGGTTGTAGAGCTGGCGCCGGTGGTAGACCACCGTGTTGGCGCTGATGCCCATGCGGTCGGCGATCCGTGACTCGGGCAGGCCGCGGGCCAGCCACCAGGCCAGCTCCTGCTGGCGCTGGGACAGGCCAAGCCCCTGCAGCGACGACAGCAGGCGCGCGCCGCGCGCCACGCGCTGTGTTATCTGCAGGGCCACCGCCTGCCGCTCGCCCGTGGCGGCGGCCATGCGCGTGGCGCGCAGCAAGAACCATCCCTGCGCGTTGACCCAGTCCATCTGCGGCAGGGACAGCGGCGCGCCGGGCAGCGCGGGGGCATGCAGCCGCTGCAGCAACTCTTGCAGCGGCGTGGGGAGCGCGCCCGCGGCGCCGCGCCAGCGCCAGCCGAAGGCCTGCTGCATGAGCCGCTCGGCCTCGGGCGAGAGCCACTGCAGCCGGCCCTTGTGCGTGGCGATGAGCAGGCCGCTGGCAACCACCTCGCCATCGTGCGCGTCCAGGTCACCGGGCTGCAGCACGCGCGCCAGGTGGGCCTGCAGCGGCACCAGGACGCCAAGCTCTTCCCGCGTGAACGGCTGGGCACCCGCGTGGCGGTACAGCACCAGCGTGCCCACGTGCCGGCCCCCACCCGCGCGCAGCACCATCGTGGCCCAGTCGACCACATCCGAGGGGCGCAGCAGCACGTTGTAGAAGTCGCTGCGCAGCAGCCCGGCATACGGAACCTGCAGCAGTTGCTCCAGCAGCAGCGGCCCGCTCCCGAAGTGCGCCGCCTGCCCCAGTTGGCGCAGGCTGCAATGGAACACCAGGCCCTCGCTGCGGTGAATGCGCGGGTCGAAATAGTCCGCCTCCCGCGCCCGGATACGAGGGTCTTCCAGGTAGGTCTGCAGCGCCCCGTCGCTGCCCGGGTACACGTAGCCGCCCGCATCGAACCCCACCAGCGCGTGCAGCATCTTCAGCACCGGCGCGATGAGTTGCGGCCCCTGCAGCTCCAGCCCGGCCATATGGTGCAGACGGGCCAGGGCCTGGCGGGTGGAGCGGTGCGTGGGCATGCGGGCGGCGGAGCGAAGCAAGAGGGACGAATCTAGGGTGCATGACGCCGCGCGTCAACGCCGTGCGCGCCCGGCAATACACGCGTCCCCCATGGACGCAGCTGTGGCGAGGACTTGCAACGCTACAGGCCTCCCAAAGCGGGAGGGCACGACAAGCGAGGGACTTGGGCGTTGCCCTCAGTGCCCCCTCTCAGCCTCAGCAGCAGCTCCCCCTTGTCCATCACGCCCAGCCGGTTGTAGAGCTGGCGGCGGTGGTACACGGCGGTGTTGATGCTGATGCCCATGCGCGCGGCGACCTGCGACTCCGGCAGGCCGCGCGCCAGCCACCACGCCATCTCGTGCTGGCGCTGCGGCAAGTCCAGCGCCTGCAGCGCCGACAACAGCCGCACCCCGCGCGCCACACGCTGCGTGATGTGCAGCGCCACCGCCGGACGCGCACCCTTCGCGGGCGCCATGTGCGTGGCGCGCAGCGAGAACCAGCCCTGCGCCGTGCGCAGCTCCATCGCCGGCAGCGCCATAGTGGTGCCGGGCGCGCCCGAGGGCGCATCGTGCAGACGCCGCAGCAGCTCCAGCAGCGCCGGCGGCAACCCCGCCCCGCGCCGCCAGCGCCAGCCGAAGGCCATCACCAGCAGCGCCTCGGCTTCGGGCGAGAGCCACAGCGGCCGCCCCTGGGGCGTGGCCACCAGCACGCCCTGGGCATGCACCTCGCTGCCGTCGGCGTCGCGCTCGCGGTCCTGCAGAATGCGCGCCAGCACGCCCTCCAGCCGCGCCAGCGCCGCCACGTCGTCCGGCGTGAACCAGGGCGACGTGGCGGCGCGGAACAGGAACACCGCCCCCACGCCAGCGCCCTGCTGGGTGCGCAGCACGAGCTTCATGTACTCCATCGCATCGCCCGGGCGGGCCACCACGCCGTAGAAGTCGCTGCGCTGGAAGTCGCGCACCGGCACCCGCACCAGTTCACGCAGCAGCTTGGGGCCGAACTCGTGCCGCACCGCCCCTTCGAAGTCGTGCGAGCTGCGCCCCAGCACCTCGCGCTCGCTGCGCAACACGCGCGGATCGAAGCTTTCGGCCACGACCGCCCGCAACGGCCCCTGCGCATAGGCCGCCAGCCGCCCATCGCTGCCGGGGTAGAGCAGCCCCCCGAAGTCGAAGCCCAGCACCTGGCGCAGCTCCTGCAGCAGCGGCTCGATGAGCTGTACGCCGCCCACCTCCAGGCAGGCCATGCGGTGCAGGCGGTCAAGGGCTTTGCGAGAGGCGCGCGAGGTGTGCATGCAGGGGGCCATGGCACTCACGCAACCGGCTCGCCGGGCCGCAGGGTGCGTCCCCTGCGGGCAGGAGGGCGAAGACGCGCAGCGTGAAGCATGGGGGGTTTTGGTTCAGACGAGGCGCAATCTAGAAGCCCTCCAGGCCCGCCGTCAACGCGCTGCGGGCTACCTGCAACACCTACCCCTGCGGGGTGGGGCGCGGCGCAGCGTCCGTGGCTAAGTTAGCTCCCTCTTGCCGTTCAACACCCATTCGACATGACATCCAGCCCCCTCTTCCTGCGCCGCCTGCTGCACGCAAGCGCGCTGTACCTGCTGGCCGCTGCCGCCCAGGCCCAGTGGTCGCCCGGTGCCGACTTCAGCGGTGCCCGCTTTGACCACACCGCCACGCCCCTGCCCGGCGGCGGCGTGCTGGTGGCGGGCGGCAGCGACGGCGCCGACCTGCTTGTCTCCACCCTGCGCCAAGACGCCGACACCGGCCAGTGGACGGCCGCCGCCCCGCTGCCCGAGCCGCGCACCGGCCACACCGGAACGCTGCTGCGCAACGGCACCGTACTCATCGCAGGCGGCACCGCGGCCGGCGGCGGCCCGCTGGGCAGCGCCCTCACCTACGACCCGCAGGACAACACCTTCACGCCCACCGCCAACGCCCAGGGTGTGCGCCGGCGCCTGCACACCGCTACGGTGCTGCAGGACGGCCGCGTGCTGGTCGCAGGCGGCCAAGGTATCGCGGGCCAGGCAGCGCTGCGCTCGGCCGAAATCTACGACCCGGCCTCCCGTACGTGGTACGGCACCGACCAGATGCCCGGCAGCGGCGCGCGCGGCCACACCGCCACGCTATTGCCCGACGGCCGGGTACTCGTGGTGGGTGGCATCGACAACCATGAAAACGCCACCACCGCCGCCGCCCTCTGGAACCCCGCCGATGGCACCTGGACCGCTGCCGCCGCGCTGCCCGCGGGCCAGCAGCGCCTGCTCCACAGCGCCACCTTGCTGCCCAGCGGCCTGGTGTATGTGGCGGGCGGCGAAGACACGGCGGGCACGCCGCTGTCCAGCGCCTGGCTGTACAACCCCGCCACCAACACCTGGGGCGCCGCCGCACAGCGCCAGGAGCGCACCCGGCACAGCGCCACGCTGCTGCCGGACGGCCGCGTACTGCTGGCCGGTGGCACCCTCGCCAGCAGCGGCGGCCCACCTCGCATCAGCAGCGAGTACTACAACCCGGGCGACAACTCCAGCAGCCTTGCGTTCAATCTGGGCCAGGCCCGGACGAGCCACTCCGCGACCCTGCTGCCCAGCGGGCAGGTGCTGGTGGCCGGCGGCATGGGTACCGCCGCAGCGCTGGCCAGCACCGAGCGGTTCACACCGGCCCCGAGCCTGACCATCAACAACGCAGCCACGCGCGCAGCATCTGCAAACTTTATCGCCACCGTGCTGGCCGATGGCTCGGTGCTCGTGGCGGGCGGCTCGTATTACGGCAGCGGCGGGAGCGCAGCCCCGATGCGCTACCGCCCGGGCCTCAACGATTGGGTCGGCGCGGGCACGAACGCCGTGGCCTACCGCCGCCTTCACACGCAAACCCTGCTGCAGGACGGCCGCGTGCTGGTGGCCGGCGGCTATGGCGCCAACACCCCGCACACCGGCGCCGAGGTGTTCACCCCTGCCACCAACGCCTGGAGCGCCACGCCCGCCATGGCACAGGCCCGCAGCTACCACACCGCCACCCTGCTCCCCGGCGGCGACGTACTGGTGGCCGGCGGCGAGACGGAAATCAACAACGACTCCGGCCTGACCCACGCCGAGATCTACCGCCCCGCACTCGACCGCTGGCTGGGCACGGCCCCCATGCCCCTGCCGCGTTCGCGCCACACGGCAACGCCCCTGCCCGACGGGCGCGTGATGGTGGTCGGCGGTGCGTCGAGCGGCCAGGTGCTGGCCAGCATGGCGTTCTACGACCCCGCCCGTGCCACCTGGGCGGCGGGCACCGCCAGCCTGAACCAGGCCCGCTACTACCACACCGCCACGCTGCTGCGCGACGGCCGCGTGCTGGTCGTGGGCGGCTGGGGAGACACCGGCGCGCGTCTGGACAGCGCCGAAATCTACGACCCCGCCACCAACCTGTGGACCTCCACGGCCACGCTGGGCCAGCCCCGCGACTCCCACACCGCCACCTTGCTGCCCGACGGGCGCGTGATGGTGATGGGCGGCACCACCTTCAACGCCTCCAACCGGATCGAACTGCTCGACCCCGCGAGCCGCACCTGGACCACGGACACCTCCACGCTACCCCAACAACGCCAGAGCCACGCCGCCGTGCTGCTGGCGAGCGGTAAGGTACTGGTGATCGGCGGCTACTTTCCGGACGGCAACAACGCCGATCAACCCATCCTGATCGACCCGCGGCCCACCACACGCCAGCGCCCGGTCATCACCAACAACTTCACCTTGCAGGACGCGGGCGCGCCGCTGCAGCTCATCGGCACCGGCTTCACCGGCGACAGCGAGGCCAGCAGCGGTGGCGGCCGCCAGTCAGCCAGCAACGCGCCGCTGGTGCAGTTGGAGCGCCTGGACGGCGGCCCCGTGCTGTGGCTGGCGGCGCTCATGTCCAGCGACAACGGCTACACCTCGCGCCCGCTGCCCACGGGCCTGTCCGCCGGGATGTACCGCGCGCGCGTGTTCAGCAACGCCATTGCCTCCAATGCCTACACCTTCGAGTTGCGCGCAGCCGTTGCCGCCCCAGGCGCGCCGCGCAACGTGACGGCCACGCCGGGCAACGCGCAGGTCACCATCGCCTGGCAGCACCCGGCCGGCGGCGCCACGCCCGCGAGCTACACCGTCACCGCCGAGCCCGGCGGCATGAGCTGCACCGTGCAGTACCCCGCCACAAGCTGCACCGTGACCGGCCTTGCCAATGGCACCGCCTACACCTTCACCGTGACCGCCGACGCCGAAGGCGGCAGCGCCTCGGCCCCGCCCACGGACGACGTCATGCCCACGGCCGGCCCGGGGCCGGACCCCGGACCCGTCGGCGTGCAGCCGGTGCCCACGCTGTCCGAGTGGGGCGTGCTGCTGCTCACCACGCTGACGCTGCTGGCGGCAGGCCTGCGCCGCCGCATGGGCGACTCCTGAATTAGTAGCAGAAAGCCCAGGATGTACCTTGGCTTCGGCCATTTTTCTCTCAAATTCACTGAAAGGCCCACCCGGATGCTGCGACTCATCACCGGCGCGCTCACCTTCTTCGCCCTGGCTGCCCTGGCCTTGGTCGTCACCCTCACAGGCAGCTGGGCGGCCGGCGCCGCCGACCCGGCCACCTTCCGCCTCACCCCCGCGTTGCTGGACCGCATGGAGGCCGCCACGGCCGAGGTCCGGACGCGGCCTCAGCCCAGCAAAAAAGAAGACGGGGACGGTAAGGACGATCCCGAGTCCGTCGAAGACATCGCCCGCAAACTCGATGCCGACCCACGCATGCGCGCTGCACTGGCTCGACAGAAACTATCCAGCATCGACTACGCCACGGCCACGCTCGCAGCCCTGCATGCGGGCATGTACCTGGCCACCGAGCCAGGCCTGGTACAGCAGAAGCGGGCGGCGGCCCAGGCATCCTTCACCCCTGCGCAGCGAGAAAACATCGAAGTGATGCGGAGCCGCAGAAAGAGGTAGCGGGCTGCCGAAGGGTCGCATATTGGCGACCATGACCTGGAAAGGAGCTCGACTCCCAGCGGCAGTTCAAACAGGTCCGGGCCGCCGGCCCTCACCCGGTTGGGCGCCCCTTCACATATGGTCGATCATGACCTGCCCGAAGCCCGAGCAGCTCACCTGCGTGGCCCCCTCCATGAGGCGGGCGAAGTCATAGGTGACCTTCTTGCTCGCAATCGACTTCTCCATCGAGCCGAGGATGAGGTCCGCGGCTTCCTTCCAGCCCATGTGGCGCAGCATCATTTCCGCCGAGAGGATTTCCGAACCCGGGTTCACGTAGTCCTTGCCGGCGTACTTGGGCGCCGTGCCGTGGGTGGCCTCGAACATCGCGACGGTGTCGGACATGTTGGCGCCCGGGGCGATGCCGATGCCGCCGACCTGCGCGGCCAGCGCGTCGGACACGTAGTCGCCGTTCAGGTTGAGCGTGGCGATCACGCTGTACTCGGCCGGGCGCAGCAGGATCTGCTGCAGGAAGGCATCGGCGATGCTGTCCTTGACCGTGATGTCCTTGCCGGTCCTGGGATTCTTGAACCGCATCCAGGGACCGCCATCGATCAGCTCGGCACCGAACTCCTTCTGGGCCAGCCCGTAGGCCCAGTCGCGAAAGCCCCCTTCGGTGAACTTCATGATGTTGCCCTTGTGCACGATCGTCACGCTGGGCTTGTTGTGGTCGATCGCGTACTGCAGGGCCTTGCGCACCAGGCGCTCGGTACCTTCGCGCGACACCGGCTTGACCCCGATGGCCGAGGTATCGGGGAAGCGGATCTTGTTGACGCCGAAGTCCTCGCGCAGCACCTTGATGAGCCGCTGCGCCTTCTCGCTCCCGGCCTCGAATTCGATACCGGCGTAGATGTCCTCCGAGTTCTCGCGGAAGATGACCATGTTGGTCTTCTCGGGCTCGCGCACCGGGCTGGGCACGCCCTTGAAATACTGGATCGGACGCAGGCAGACATAGAGGTCGAGCTGCTGGCGCAGCGCCACATTGAGCGAACGGATGCCGCCGCCGACGGGCGTGGTGAGCGGCCCCTTGATGGACACGACATAGTCGCGCACGGCCTCGAGCGTCTCGTCGGGCAGCCAGACATCGGGGCCGTAGATCCTGGTCGATTTCTCGCCGGCATAGACCTCCATCCAGTGGATCTTGCGCTTGCCACCGTAGGCCTTGGCCACGGCTGCGTCGACCACCCTAAGCATCACGGGCGTGATGTCCCTGCCCGTGCCATCGCCTTCGATGAAGGGGATGATCGGCTCGTCCGGCACGTTCAGCGAGGTGTCGGCGTTGACGGTGATCTTCTGGCCTTGGGCTGGCACGGTGATGTGCTGGTAGGACATGAGCGGGTGTCTCCGGTGGGCGGGGGGATTTGGAAGGCGCGCCCGCACTGTTGGCGTGCGGGGGAAATGCAGAAATTCTATTCCCAATAGAATGCGCATCGCCCCGTCAACCGCCCCCCGGCGGACTGCGTTGAACAGGCGGCCTTTTCCGTCCGGAAAGCACACTCTCACCACTCCCAGGAGCCATTCCCATGAACCGCCTTCTCGCCACCCTGCTCGCCGGATGCTTTGCCGTTGGCGCCTATGCCCAACAGGCTCCCGCACACACGCCCGCCGGCTCCGGCATGACCCCTGTGGCGATGACCCACGCGCACACGGCCAAGGCCAAGAAGCACCACGTGGCCGCCAAGAAGGGCAAGCACCGCGCCAAGCACGCCAAGGCCAAGCGCCCGAAGCACGCCCGGCACGCCTGATACGGGCCTGCAATCGCAAAGGCGCCTCCGGGCGCCTTTTTGCATGGGCTGCAGCGTCCCCGCCCTTTTGCGACAATGCTTGCCAGTCCGAGCCCTCCATGCAAAGCCCCAGCACCTCCATGAAGTTCCATCCGCTTCCTGCCCTGCGCCACCTCCTGCTCTGCACGACGCTTGCATTCGCGGCCGGCGCAGGCGCCCAGGACAGCCCCGACGGCACCCCGCAGACCGACCTGCAGCGCGTGGCCTTGCAGGCAGGCATGTTCCGCATCGAAGCGCAGGTCGCGGCCACGCCGCAGCAGCGCGAGATCGGCCTGATGTACCGCCGCGAGATGCCGCAGCATGAAGGCATGCTCTTCGTCTTCGAGGAGCCCGCGACGCAGTGCTTCTGGATGAAGAACACGCGGCTGCCCTTGACGGCCGCCTTTGTGGCGGACGACGGCACCATCGTCAACCTCGCGGACATGAAGCCGCAGACCACCGACTCGCACTGTTCAGAGAAGCCGGTGCGCTATGTGCTGGAGATGAACCAGGGCTGGTTCTCGGCCAAGCACCTGAAGGCCGGCTTCAAGCTGGCCGGTGCACCCTTCAAGCCGGCGCGCTGACGCGACGCGGCCCGCTCAGGACGGCGACTTGCCGCGCACGCTCAGGTCCAGCCGGCCATCGGCCAGGGTGGCTCGCAACGCGTCGCCGGGCTGGACGTCACCGATGTTCTGCACCGTACGGCCCGCCTCGTCCTCCAGCCATGCATAGCCGCGCTGCAGCACCAGCCGCGGATCCAGCATCTGCAGCTTGAGCCCGGCACGCTGCAGGCGTGAGGACTCGTAGGCCTGGCGTGCGGCCATGGCCGGCGCCAGTGCCGAGGCACAGCGCTGCTGGGCCTGCGCGGCGCGCTGCAGCGCCGCCTGCATGCCGTAGCGCAACGCATGCGCGTGGCGCTCGAGCAGAAGCCGCTGGCCCGCAAGCCGCGCCGACGGCCGTCCCATGCGGGCCGCCACCCCATCGAGCCGCTGTGCATGGCGGTCCAGCACCTTCTGGGCTGCGGTGGCCAGGGCGTCTCCAGCCAGATCGAGCGTGGTCGCCAGCACCTCGCGCGAGGGTGCCGCCAGTTCCGCGGCGGCCGTGGGCGTGGGTGCGCGTAGGTCCGCAACGAAGTCGGCGATGGTGAAGTCCGTCTCGT
>Ga0116227_10014412_pt1 | contig 12050 bp, 10 predicted proteins | sample S1TSphgellanicum_FD_89693 | JGI IMG/M metagenome (GOLD analysis project Ga0116227, IMG submission 89693) | Host-associated microbial communities from peat moss isolated from Minnesota, USA - S1T2_Fb - Sphagnum magellanicum MG | ecosystem: Host-associated > Plants > Peat moss > Unclassified... | reverse complement strand
TTTTTGTTGGGTGGGGGGGGGGGGGGGGGGGGGGGGGGGGGGGCCGCCAATGCTCACTTGTTTGGATGAACGGATGGATAGATGGATAGAGTGTGGGTGGTGGGTTCCAAAGTTTAAGCAAAGATTCTTCTCATATTCAAATGGGTTTGGATGAACGGATAGATAGATAGATGGATAGAGTCTAGTGGGTTCCAAAGTTTGCATGAGATTCTTTTCATATTCAAATGGGTTTCAATGAACAAATGGATCGATGGAGTACGAGGGGTTCCAAAGTTTTTAAGTGAGAATCTTTTCATATTCAAATGGGATTATGCGGGTCATGACTCACAGTGGGTAGATGAATGGATGAATGAATTGTTAAATGTCATAATTGGCTCTATAGAAATTTAATAGGGTTTCATCCTATAATATCTATGAAACAAAAATCACACAGGTTAGTGAATCTAGCTATAGAAGAAATCACAAGGTTCTAAATTAAAAATCCTGGTAGTCAAATTTGGATTTTGGTGCTCACAAATTGGATTGATTCAAAACTTGAGAAGGGAGCTTTTACTTTCCTTTCCTTTTCCTTTTTTTTTTGGGTCTTTCCATAAGAGCAAGAAGAGAGGCTAACAACCACAAGGACAACATGTCAAGTGCAATCTTTAGTCCCAATTTTCATTTACCTCCACATTGTGAGCTCACCTCGAAGTGGATTTTGTAGATGGTTTTGTATATAAACTCAACTATTATATTTAAGATTGAAAGTGGTTCGTTGTGGCATTTGAAAAAAAATTGTGAACAGGCCAATGAAATACTATTGAGGGTTATCAAAGCCAAAAAAAAATATAGTGGCCAACACGTAAGACAAAGCTTGGGCCAAGAAGAAATGACATAAGGGTTTGCCAAAATATTGTAATTAAATGCCTTTTTAAAAGTTCTTCCGTAGGCCATGACATCATGACCTCCTTTTCCATGAGTGGGGAGGCGTTTAGTGTTTACTATCCATCTATATTTTAAGACACCTTGCTTGCAAACTCTACTACCTCTACCTCCTCCTCCTCCTCCTCCTTTTCCAAATTCGGGTGTTTATAGCCAAGCCACCAGCTAGAGAAGCACCTTCATTGCAAATTCTTCCTCCCAAGTTGACATCTTTTTCTATGGTACATACTGCTAGTGGTTTTGCTTTGTGTATAGGGTCACATACTGAGCGTTGGTGGAGATACTCTAAGAGGCCTTAAGGAAGGGTGTGTTCCAAAAAAAGGGCAGCTAGCACAAGCATGCTTGCTTGTGCCCACCATGTTTGGGGAATAACCCTGACATGTGGAACCTTCCATGCAAGATGCCATTCTCCAGTTATGGTAGGGAAAGTGCCATCTACATAACCGAGAAACTTCTACCAGATCCTTACATCGTTACACGTAGAGAACATTCATATGGAAACACGTAACAATGGTGAATTGAACCCCCCAACAACTAATGCAATGCAAGGAGAGAGACCCATCCAAGTTCTGTCCTTTCATATTGCTTTTGATATCAAAGACTCTTTGGTGTATGGAGTTTGATGTCAAAGTTTGGCAGAAAAGAGTTGGAAAAGTTAGGAAATAATTTGCCATCTGTAGGTTTTCTACTTGCATTCCTCTTCCCCCCTTACAATTTGTGTAAATTCTGTTGTCAGTACTTCAAGGATATTGGACTAGAGGAAGCATGGCAACTAACATGTGTAAAGTGTACAGGCAAAGCCAAAGGTGGGGGGAGAGGACGGAGCATGGGTGCATTGCCAAAATAAAGGGCCAAGGATGAGTTGGTAGCTCAGTTGAGCATTTTGGGAATGTCCTTCACATGGGTTTTATCCATCACAACACCCAAGGTGCAGGTTACTGTGAACACATGTAAATCACAAGAGGGTTCTTACACCTACTCCTTAAGAGTGGGATAGATCTTATGCTCTAATCACACCTAGTGTTAATGCTAACACTAACATCTCTTTAACACTAACATTTTTGTTAATATTTATTATGCTGCATTCACACATGCGGTAGTTTAGGTTTTTTAAAAAATTAGGGTTTAAAAAATGTACCTTTTTGTCATCATGGATTCACACCAAAATCCATGATGGCAAGTTAAGGCAACTTGTTGCCATTTTTTTCATCATTCCCCTTGTTTCTTATGGCCATTTTTTTTCCTTTTCATCATGCATAAACATGCGTTCAAACAAGTTAGCTCCTTTTTTGGCTTTGTTTTTCACAAACTTTTTTATTTATGTCTTGTTCACGTTTCTCTTCTTCATCCCTCATGCCTCTCCTCTTCATCTCTTTAAATCTTCGCTTAATTTTGATTGGAGTTTCATTACATTATGTTGGTGCTGTAATATATTTTTCATTGGTCTGTCGTTTTAGTGCTACTATTTTGTTTTTGTCGGTGTCTTCACTAATGACTTCATTCCTTTACTACTACTTTAGATCATCCTCATAGCTCAAAATCACAACAAACCCAAGCTGCTTTTGTTTCAAAATTTTATGAAGCTCCTTCATTTAGCAACTATAATTTCTAACTTTGCAACAACAAAAGAAATAGAAGCATAAGAAAAATAGAAGAGACATATTAGTGTGAAGACAAGATATTCCTTGGCCTTTGCTACATGAAGATCTATTACCATTGCCACCACTATTCATCTTACCTCTATCGATTATTGATGCACCAACTTTGTAGCTATTTATGCTCACAACACCATGCTCTCCCTTTGCATATTTGCAACATGCTCCCCAGTTGCCTTCATATCCATGATCTTGTTTATTCCTTCATTCTCTCTTCCTTTTCCTCCTATTGTTGTTGCAAATGATTATTAGTGTTGTTACAAGTGTGTGTTGTCGTTGTTGCAACTTGCAGGCGATTGTTGGTGTTCTTACAAGTGTATGTTTTGTTATTGTAGGTGATTGTTGATGTTGTTGCAAGTGTGTGATGTTCTGAATTTAATTTATGGTTTTTAATTTACTTTTAAATTCTAATTGGTAAGTATTCTAATCATCCTTTTTTATTATAGTTGCAAAAAGTTATGTTTTGTGCATTTAGTTATGTTTTGTGCATTTTTAAGAATAGAAAATGATGTTTAAATGTTTGTGTTCATTGCTAATGATAGGAAGGATGGAAAAGAAGCATTTGAATTCTAATTTTGTGCATCTACAACATAAATAAGTCCTCACCTTCCATTTTTTCCATTCCATGGACAAATTAGAGGATAGGGTTTTGATTTTAACAAGGTGTATGTTGTTTCAAATCATTGAATTTATTTTCAAACGGCTTTCTCCTTCATCTTTGGATCTAAGCTTTAACAACATAAACCCCATTGCTGAAACAAACACAAAATTCTTTCTTACTATAGTTGCACTCCATCATTTGCAATTGCAAAGTTGTCTTCTAATTCTATCACAGGAATTAAGGCATTGGGTGAAACCGAAGAGCACCACATGGTTTTCTTGATTTTTGCTAACTAAATATGATGATTATAGATGGGTAGAAAACTTTAGAATGACCAAGTCAACATTGTTTAGGATTGTTAACCAATGTGGCCTATGTTGATGAAGCAAGACACCCATTATCGAAGTGCAATTCATGTTGAAATACAAGTGTCATACATTACTTATAAGCTATCCCATGGTGTTAATTTCCTAATTTGTAGCAAATTGTTGCAACCAATAAATCAACATTGTCACTCATGTTGCATGAATTTGTGGAAGCTACCAACATCTCTTTCAAGAAGTTAATTTTGTGGCCAACAAGAACATAAATGAATTGATGGAAGATTTTTGATAATTGTGTGGATTGCCAAGTGTGCATGGTGTAAGTAATGGCACCCACATCCAAATTTCTAAACCGAAAACCATATTTCCTAAATATTATTATTGTCATAAAACAAAAGGCTAGTCAATTGTAGCTCAAGCAATAGTAGATTCCAAAAAGAAGTTTCTTGACATTTGTGTTGGCTTGCTAGGTAGCAATAATGATTCTTAAATCCTATGCAACTTTGCATTATATAAGCATGCTCAAAATCAAGGTTTATTTGATCCTAGGAAAGGTGTAAATGGCTTTCCACCATATCTATTGGGTGATAAGGGTTATTGATTAATCACTTGGATTATGATGCCTTTCAAACATTATTACAAAATGTGAGTGCAATTCACTAGTCCCCATTCACCAGACCAGTGAATTCACTACTTCTTCATTAATCTTCATTCACTATAACCAATGAATTCACCCAAAATCTAATGAAATTGCTTGGCGTATAGGGACACCTTTTGTTATAGTGAAATAAGAAGGGCAACATTTAATATTAGAATTTTTATACAATAGAAAACATGAACGAAAGAGATCGATAGTTGAACATGTTTTTAACATTTTGAAAAAAACTTTTAGAGAATTGCAGAAGTCTAAATTACATGTGACATTCCTTCTTGATGTGTTTACATGCTACTACTTGTTGCATAACCTTTTTAGGTCTTAAGATGAAACTAATAATGTTTGTGTCACAACCCTAGCCTTGGGCTCGCAATTAAGGCAAGGGCTTACAAAGGTGCGGGCCAAATGTGAAGCCCAAGAGTCACATTTCATGCTCCCTCACACTCCTAAGTGAGTTCCCACTTTGGGAGTTGGAGTCCTAGTGGACTCCCGAATTTTTAGAGAACGATTGTAGGGGTCAAAACCCATTGGATTGAGGAGTTCCTTATATCATTAGAAAGCTCTTGGAATTTACATGTCTTAAATGGGCTTGCATGACCCATTAGACACTTAAAACACAAGTTATGGCCAAAAGAAAGGTCAGCAGTCAAATTGGCAATTTGACTACCGACCACTAAAAATCAGAAATCGCCCCGATTTCCATGCGTGTGAGAGACATGCAACAAGTTCTCAACAAGGGCTATAACTTTTCTTTAGACCTCATCTCAATTAGAAGTCTGCACGCAAAGTTATGGGGCCCCAAAGTCGCGAAAATCCCAAATGTGGGAATTTCGAGACTCCCACTTGGGAGTCCCGGGACAAAATGACATTTGAGTGCTAGCCCTGTGGCCAGACATAGAATATACTGTAAGGGGGAAGGTGGTGGCTTCCCCCAAGTCCAGGCCGTGGTGAATCTTGTGAGTCTGTGTTTGCTCATGGCTCGTCCGTGCACCAAAATGCTCCAATTACGCACTAACCAACATGTTGTTTGGTTTGTGCAGGTCCGTGTGAGTAAATGAATTGCTTGTCATTCTTCTTAGTCCCATCCTTGAACTCTAGCACACCCCTCTACCCCAAAGTGTTATGAGCCAGGGAACATGCCCCAACTCCTTCTCCTTCCATTGTCTTCACCTTTGGACTCATAGTTGAATCCATCAAGGAGTTTAGGGGTGCGTTAGTTTGACTACTTCGAATCATCAAACTTGAAGTTAGCATACATGAAGAAGGATATCATAGGATTATTGAAAAACCCATGAATCAAGCATAAATCAATGGTCCAAAGATATTTTTAAATGTGTTTCAAAGGGAATTAACATTATATCTTGGTATACAAAGGAATTTTCAATGAATTATAAGTGAATTTGTCCTTCCTACTTTCTGTCAAATTAAATATGTTATAAAAAATGTTGAAAGTTCTTCTTTTTCTATGCATTTCAATCCACACAACCTTTTGCCATGTATATTCATACCATACAATTTTATTTTTCATTTTTTGGCGTTCAATTGGACTATGGTGGACTTTGTTTGGTGTTATAGTATTTTTATGGCAGCCAAGTATTTTTCAAATTTAATGTTCACCCCCCAAAACACAACATCCATGTCAAAACAAGTCAATTTGATTTAGCAAAGACGATATACATTCAACAAATAGTTTTGATTTCAAGCAAGCTTAAACTTACCTCTATTCATTGATAGCTTTGCTGACAATGATATTTTTTGCATTGTTGTTGTTTGTTTGTGTGTCATTATTGGCAATAACATTGGCATTGTTTGTGTGTGGGTTATCACTGGCAATAGTTTGTGTGAAAGTTTGGGTCATAACATGTGTCAAATTATTTAAGGCCTCAATCATGCCAATGCCCATGGCCATCTGTGTGCGGTTGGCAACTTCATTTCTAACTTTGAAATACTCAAGTTGTTTTTCGACAAGTTTGTCTTGGATTTCAATTCATTTACCCTCCAATGATACACTTGTGACATTGATTCGATCAATGGAATCCACCAACATCTTGCTCCCTTTCTTTGTTGCCTCCGCCATGCTCTTATGAGCAAAATAATAGGTTTTTTTAACCCTTGTACTTCCAGTAGAATGACCATTTCATGTTTTTGCTATGTTAAAGTTTATATTGACTAATGTTGGTGTGGGGGTGTTTGATGAAGGGTTAGTACTTGACATGACTTGTGGTTGAATGGGCAATGGTGTAATTGCATTTGAAGGGGTAGCAATGGTGATGTGACTTCAATATGAATGGGATGAGTGGAATTACCACTTATCTCATGCATCAATTTAGTGAAACTCTTTGTTGCAGCACTATGAGGTGGCAAAATTGTAGCTAGTGTTGGTTTAAACATCCAATCATCATCAACATTAGTATCTTCTTCTACATTCACATTTTGTATTGCCTCATAATTTGCATCTATTGAGTCTTCATTCAGATTGATGGAATCATTGGGTGTTAAACCAAAAAGCTTATAGTTCATGTCTACATCATCCATTAAATCCCACATGTGAGGTGGGTTGAAAGTGGGACATGTCCCCAAAAATTTTATAACCATTTCATATAATCCTCACAAAATGGTCTTGGGCAATCCTTGTGCAACTTTTTCTGTTGTGTTCAAGGATTAATAATCTTGATTGTTTCATGTTCCAAGTTTGTAATCATAGATCTTTTTGAAATCCCATGCAATAGTGCCCCAATTTTTCTTTACAAGCTACACCATTCCTCATTTGAATGGAGAACCTTACATTCATAACCTTTGCTGAAATTTTGTTCCATTTTGTAATAGCAATCTCAAATTTGTCTCACACATCAATTGTGTCAAGGCTTGCCACACGCTTTTCCTTTTTGGCTTTGACAAGTGCCAAAATTTCATCATGCTCCAATTTGTCTAGCAAGATTTGCAGCTTTGAACCTGTTGCAATTTAAAACTAATTATCTGGTTGGATGTCTTCTTGTTTTTCCCTTTATTTATTGATGAAGCAGGTACCTCATCATTGAAGGAATTGCAATTGAAAAATGTTTATGCACCTACACACAAGAACATATGAAGTATGTTTCTATTTTACATATATGTGAAATGGTTTGTGGTTGTTAAATTTAAAAAATTTGTGAATGTGTTTTATGTGTGCAGGTGTTGTGACTCCTAGAATTTTTATTTTGTTATTCAAGAAGTTTGTTTTTCTATACAAGTTAAAGATTTTGTCATTAGATGTTCAAGCTATTCACAAATTGAAGATAAATTTCTCCAACATACTTGCAACAAGACATGCAATTGTTTAATTAGTTGCAAAAGAAGATTACTTTCTTGATTTTGTTCATCATTCTGGTTGGAAAACATGTCCCTCAAAATTCCATTGTGTTGTTGAAAACTTGTTATAACTTCTAAACTAACTTGAACAATAGATTTTGCAACTATGTTTTTTTTTTTTTTCCTTTGAGCAACTTGTAACAAGGAGAAAGGGAGAGCAAAAAAAAGAGGTAGAGAATGGTAGAGAAGGGGGAAACGAGAATGAAGGGGAATGTGGAGGGTGAATAAAAGGGGAACAAGTTTAGATTCATGGGAACATTTCAAATATATCCATGCTACATTACCATTGAATTAAAATCTTGTTTTAGGAGCTAATAGTTTACCATTAAACTTCTCATACAAAATTTACGTTTTTTGAATATATGAATTTAAATATGCATTAACTTAACATTCAACTAACATCTTTTTAACATTGACTACCACCTAGGCAACCTTGTAAATTTTTGTGTTAAATTAACATTGTAGGTTTGAATTCTTTTTTTTGTCATGCACCCCTTACCATTGACTTAACATTCATTTACCATCAAGTGTGAATCAACCTTTACACCTATACTTTAACATAAGGCTCCTCCCACCAGAAGAAAGCATAATGTGTGTCCTATTTTCTAGGAGGAATTTTTGATAAACATAAGGTGCCCTCTAAAAATTACCTTGTGTATGGCAAAAGGTTGCTCCCAAATAGTCTCCCCTAATTTTAGGGTCATAATCTCAAAATAGCCCAAGGGTGTAAGCCCAAAAATTAGGGGAGCCCCGTGGGAATAGGCCTTCTCATTATTAAGCATCAAACATATTTTAATTCAAATGACAAGATGCTTTCATGTGATGAATGGAAAAGGCCCTTTTGATTGGAACAAAAATCTTCTATGCAAGGAGGTGTTGTTGGATGAAAATAAATCCAATGAAATTTTACTTGGATGAAGACCTAATGAAAAGGATCAAATCATTGAAAGGTGAAAGAAACAACAAAGCAAATAGTTGATGATTGTTTTTTTTCCCTTAATGGGTAGTTGCAAGCTATGGTGGTTCATTTTTTGGTATTTTATAGACTTTTTGCAAAGTGTATTCTATTCACATACCACAAACACATTGTAAAAATCATCAATTTGATAAAAATATTTATGAATTAAGATTGCCAACTTCAATAAAAATATTTATTGAGGGGTGAAATTCAATTTTTTAAAAAACCAATCATATAATAATGGATTTTTAAAGTGGACTTATGAATTATAATATGGGTTCTGCATTAACATTCAAATTCATTTTTTATTATGATTTCATTTCAGTATTTTTTATAAAGATTTAATATATGATACATGATGGGGGAAAAATTTGAGTTCAAAAAAATTATAACAAAAAATTTAACCAACAAATAACTATGGACTTTTGAATGACCAAATTTGAACCTTATTTTCAAAAGTTTTTATTTTTGGTCATTTTGTGTTGGATTTATATATTTTTCCCCTTTACATGTATGTCAAAAAGTTATTTGAATGGGCAACCTTTCTTATGGACTTTATTAGTTGATTAATCACCACATAAGGCCCACTCCACATTGGTTTTTAATTGTTTTAACCATTATAATGTTAAAATATGGACTTTTGGCATTGTAACTCTTGCCACTTTTGAACCACCCTAAGTTTGCATCTACCCTCTATTGGTTATGAATGTGTTTTTTTCTTAATTGTAGGTTTTTGGGGTTGAAAAAATTGGCGGTGTTGCATTTGTGTGTTTTAATTCAAGATAGTAGTAGAAACAATTTTTTATTTGTTGCTATTGAAGGATGGCTTGTGCACGAATGTAAAACCTAAGCTTGGAACTTTGAGCTTGTAGTTATAGCTTAATGTGATTTTCATCCACCTATATGGATGGATGTATTTATAAATGAATGATTTGATGTGGATGAATTTCATTTATGAGTTGGATTAAATAAATAAATCATTGGATGAAATTCATCCATGATTGGAAGATAAATGAATTAAAAACTATTTATATCCATCTTCATTTGTTGTCCAAGTATTAATATTTAAATTTTGAATGTCATTTAATAATGATGAATAATGTGATTATAAGGGAAAATATGATGATGGGACCAAAATAATTTATAATTTTTCTATAAAAAAAACTCATTAACAATGTTAAATAGTTAAAAAAATGTTGCCATGGGATGAGTGTATCTGCCCCCCCCCCCCATTGTTGTCACCAACATTCTATATGTGTTTTGTGAAAAATTAAGGCACCTTGAAAATAAATAATTATCAAATACAAACCCATTGTCAACTATGATAGTAGGTTGTTTAAAGGAAGTTAATTAAGGTGCTTGAAAATTGAATTTTAGTTTATTTCAAAAAACCATTGTGATTAATGACAATAGGTAGTTTAAAGATATCTAAAGCATTCAAAACCCATTGTTGTCAACAACACTAGTTAGATTTTGATCAAAGTTGTGGCACCCTCAAAGAGGAATAAAAAAAAATCCCCCATTGTTGTCCACAACGCTTATAAATAGGTTTGAAGGAAGTTGTGACAACATGAATTTTTTTAATAAGTTGTGACGACAAGAATTTTGATGGAAGTTTTATATATTAAAAACATTTAAATTCAAAAAAAATCATCCATTCATTAGATGAATGAAACAAAATCATTCATCCATAATGAGGATGAATGCTTACATTCATTCCCATGTTTGATTATAGGTTTACTTGTATAACATTCATTTTGTGGTTAAATTTTTAGATTTTACTTGCATGTGTATAAGATAAAGACATCTTACCATCCCAAGTTCCACCTTTAGGCTCTAGGCTTAGGCTCTAGGCTCATGCAACAACTTGCCTCATCGTTCTTGATGTTTTATAGTGATGGTGAAGCTCGACAAGACACATTGGTTGTGGAATTCAATGAAGAAGTGCATGATGAAAAAAATAAGATGGACACCTAGTTACATAATTAAGTATCTGGTTTTTGGTAAAAAAAATGGGACTTGAGTAAAGGAGTTGTGTTTTTTTTTGGTTTAGACTTTGGGAAGAATGTTTACATGTTTTAGGTGTGTGGTTGTGTTGGACTCTAGGACTTATCCACTTGCACTAAAGTCAATGGGTTAAAATTGTGTCAAACAACGACATGAATAAAAATGTGTGTATTTAGTGGAAGTGGTGAAGAGCCCTAGGCGACAAAAAACTAGTGTAGGGATGACAGCAAAACTATTGGTTTGTAAGAATGTGGGGTATGTTGAGTGAAAACCTTGGGAATTCACATTCAAGATGAGACTTGGATTATTGGGAACTTTAGGGTTATGGATTGTGCATTGCCATGAAAAATTGGGGAAGATGTGGGATATTTTATTGGTGCCAATACCAACAATGTCCATGTCAAATTTGCATGAATGTAATTATGGTTAACATGTGGTCTCTATGGGAATGGATGGATTGATGGATGCTAAGGGAAAACCGTGATAGCCAAAAGAAAGATGTTTAGAAAGATTTGATCCACCATATCACATTCTTATCATGTTTTTGAAGTTTGTGTAAGTCAATTAGATAAGACAATTGATTCTCGGAAGTTATTTGTTATGATAGGAAAGTACGAAACATGTAACAATGTTTTATGTCATTAGAACTATTGGATAATTCACAACTTACTATATAGTGGTTATTTGTTCCTAATAGTATCATAACTTGGTTTGGTTATATAGTGAACTATCTATGAAAATAATCATAGCTTCTTTTTTTGTTGCAATGCATTTAAATACAAAGCAAAACCTTCGAATGGTTTAAATGTATGGTGTTTGGCCCAAGGACCAAAACATTATGATGATGAAGGGACTGCTTGAATGAAAGTAAAAAAGGATGTGAATTGTAATTATGTTTTGGCCAAAGGCCTTACCTAAGATAAAAAAACATGCTAGAAACATCTATTTTTACATATGAACATTTCAAAAACGAAATGTTCTTCTTTAAAAACAAAAGATGTTTCCTACTTTGTAAAATGTGTTTGTAAACTCAAAATACATTAAAAAAATTATGTCTCATGCTTTGCAAATGCAATTTTTTTTGTATTTGTTACCATTGAATCAACTATATTATATTGTAGGCATTTCAATTAGCAATTTGTTAATATCATATTATCTATAACTATACCCTAATGTTATTCATACATATTTTTTCTTAAATTCCATTGTGGGTGAATATATAATTGAACATGTTAATTTGATGGACTTTTTGTTAGCCCATCACAACATGCTAATGGATTCCACAAAGCTCCAAAAATAAAAATGTCATTGTTTCACATTTGAAAAAACAAACAATTCAGCACATAATGATTATGTCCTTTAAGGTAGGCTCAAATTCATGTTGGTTGAACATGCCAAAAGACCTAGATATAAATTTAAATAATAATCAAACATGGATGAAACCATATCTTAAAATTGTCTTTTTCAATATCCATAACTATGTATCTTATATATTAAAGTTACATGTCTGTCTGTCTGTCCGTCTGTCCGGGCAGTTTCCGGGCACTGCCCGGACCTTTGTTTGTTTGTTTGTTTTTTTTTT
>Ga0116227_10014411_pt1 | contig 12051 bp, 9 predicted proteins | sample S1TSphgellanicum_FD_89693 | JGI IMG/M metagenome (GOLD analysis project Ga0116227, IMG submission 89693) | Host-associated microbial communities from peat moss isolated from Minnesota, USA - S1T2_Fb - Sphagnum magellanicum MG | ecosystem: Host-associated > Plants > Peat moss > Unclassified... | reverse complement strand
TATGGATCAACTCCAATGCAATGTCCGCCAACTAAACCCGGTTTGAATGGCAGAAAATTCCATTTAGTTCCGGCAGCCTGTAAAACTTCCTGCGTGTCAATGTCCAGCAGGTTAAAAATCTTCGCAAGCTCATTTACAAAGGCAATATTGATATCACGTTGCGCATTTTCAATTACTTTGGCTGCCTCAGCTACCCGGATACTACTGGTCTTAAATGTTCCTGCTGTGATCACCGAACGGTAAAGCAGGTCAATGTATTCAGCTACTTCTGCTGTGCTGCCCGAGGTCACTTTTAAGATCTTAGTTACCGTATGCGCCTTATCTCCAGGGTTAATACGTTCAGGAGAGTAGCCCACAAAAAACTCCTTATTAAAAATCAGTTTACTTGATTTTTCAAGCACAGGAACACATTCGTCTTCAGTGACGCCAGGATAGACCGTGCTTTCGTAAATCACCACATCCCCTGGTTTCAAAACATGGCCGATCGTCTCACTGGCTTTTAACATCGGCGTTAAGACCGGCCGGTGGTGCTTATCTGTTGGTGTTGGCACTGTAACAATGTAAACAGTACAGCTCTCGATATCTTTCACATTTGAACTTGGAAAAAAGCCATTTACTTTTTGAAACGGAGGATCTACGGTATTTTTCAATACAGACTGAAGTGCCGAATGCGAAACTTCATGTGTATGATCCCTGCCTGCTTTAAGTGCCGAAATCCGTTTCTCATCAATATCAAAACCTACAACACTATATTTTTTTGACAAGGCTATAGCCAATGGCAAACCGACATAACCCAAACCCACAATAGCAATCCTGGCTTCAGACAATGGCAACAATAAGGACATTTTATCTCCGTTCATTTGTATTTATTTTTTCCCTGTAATTTTGGTTAAGATCATTTGGAACAACCTGGCGATGAAATGAGGCTCATTTTCCAGATGGTAATAATTGCCATAAGTAGCATTGAAATTTGAGGACTTAGAGAGATCGTTGTAAATCGCATATACTTTTTTGATCAGTCCTTTTTGAACCAGGTCATTTAAATTCTGGACAGTGTCCCAATTTGAAAACTGGTGTCTGAACATATAAAAACTCAGATCTGCATGATTGCAGATGTCTATGGTTTCAGAGACCAGTCCGATTGGCGGACAATCCAGAATTACGACTTCATAGGCTGATCTAAGTTCATCGATCAATTCTGTAAAACGACTGCTTCCAATGAGCTCCGCAGGATTTGGTGGCAGTGGACCTGACAATAAAATATCAAGATTCGGCTGGCCTGAGGTTTTAATCAACTCTTTCAATGCAATGGTACTGCACAAATAATTACTAACCCCCGCATCATTCTCGATATTAAAGTCCTCAGCAATCTTGGGCTTCCTAAGATCCAGTCCAACCAATATCGTTTTCCGCCCACCGATTGCATAAATAGCCGACGTATTTATAGAACAGAAAGTTTTTCCTTCACTAGAGACGCTACTGGTAAATGCCACAACGATATTTTTCTCGGGATTGAATAAAAACTTAATATTCGCCCTGATATTTCTAAAATTCTCGGTAATATAAGATCTTGGCAAGTTGTTAACCACGTTTTTACTTTTCCCTTTTGGCCCTCTCCCAATCACGCCAACCAATGGAACAACCAGTTTTTTCTCCAGCAATGCGTAATCATGAATCCGCTGATTAAATACACTTTTGAAGAAGATAAACAACAGTGGAACAATGATAGCCAGAGATAGACCAATGAAGTAATTCCTTACGGGTTTTGGACTAATCATACCGCCAATTCTTCTGGGATAATCTAAAACCTCACTAGCTGGTATGTTACTTGCCCTACTAATTTCAGCCTCGTCTCTTTTCTGCAACAAATAAGTGTAAATATTTTCGCTGATAGCGAACTGCCGCTTTATGCTTAGCAGGTCCCTTTCTACCTGTGGCATATTGCCAAGTTCAGCCTTCAGTTTTTCAAGTCTTTGACCAAGATCCCGAAGCAAAACATCTGTAGCCTCACGAGATCTTGTGATACTTTCTTTTAAAGTATTTGCCAAGGTATTGTATCGGAAATTAAGCTCTTTTACAGCCTTATTATCGTTAGATAACACCTGTGTTACACGCAAGCGGTCTTCCTGGACAGTCACCAATTCATTAATTAAATGATCAACCAGAGGTTCCTGAATTCCAATAGCCGAAGGTACAACCAGCTTATTAATTTTATCATTTCTTAAGTAGTCTGAAACATTTTCATAATACCTTACTTTCAACAATGCATTGGCCTGTTCATTCTGCAATTCCGAAATTCGGTTAAGCACAAGACTACTTTGCTGATCAAGGTTAAAAGTTTGATTGTTGGTGCGGTACCTTTCCAGCTTATCTTCAAAAAAAACGAGTGAATCTTTAATGCTTTTCAACTGCTGATTGATGAACGTAGCCGTATTGGTTGCAGTTAGATTTTTATTTTTCAGCTCTCTTGACTGGTAGGCCTCAATGATCTTTTCCAGGTACAATTTACCTTTATCAACCATTGACGTTTCCAATACCAGGTTCAGGATCGTGGATTCCTTTTTCTGAATTTCGACCTTTAACATTTTACTATATTGCTCAGCTAACATATAGTTAGATTTCAGATTAAAGCTAAAATTTGAAACACCAAGATCCTTAGAAGTGGCAACTAAACGGAACTTACAATATGGCGTTTGTACCCAGGAATTCAATTGATAATGACCACCTAGACTTATTTTCTTATCCATGGTAAACCATTGATCCGGATGTTCCGGCCGGTAAAGTTTAAACTTCGAATCTTTTACCTGTAAATTAAATAAAGTAGCATTTAACATGGTGATTTCAAGTGCCCCTTCCAACAATTGATTATGATTCCAATCCACCTCTACCTGATAAGGTAGTCCATGATAAACTTCTTCATTCTTCCAGATGTCATCTTTGAAGTACTCTGTATTAAAATCCAAAGACTTGATCGTGTTGTAGGCAAGGTTAAAAGAACTAAGAACTGCGATTTCGTTTTCGATATTGCTGGTCGGCTTAATGCCAATGCTTTCAAACAATTCCTGCGAAACAGTTGTACGGTCCTGCTTAATGACCATTGCTGCCTCAATCTGGTAGATAGGATTAGTAGATCTGGAAATAAAATACGCAACTAAAAGATTGACTATAATCAGCACCACCACAACAGGCCAGATATTGAAAAAATCAACCAGCAATTTTTTAACATCAGCGTGATCATCTGTTCCTCCTTGCGAAACGCCCTGGGCTTTGATTTCGGTCTTCATCGGGTAAAACCAATTACAATCACGGCTACAGAAAGTGCACTTACCAACACTTGTAATGCTCTTGACACATTATTTCCAGCCCCCAACTCTCTTGTTTTTAAAGGCGAAGCATAAATCTGATCATTAGGTTGGATAAAGTAATAAGGGGAAGTGAGGATACTCCGTTCATTCAGATTAAGTTCATGTAATTTGATACCGCCAGGATATTGTCTGATGAGTATAATTTTATCCCTTTTCGCCTGAACAGTTAAATCACCAGAACAGGCAATGGCGTCAAAAATGGTGGCCCGCTCCTGTAGTATCGTATACCTACCTGGCTTATTAAACTCACCCACGGTACTAAATCCGATTCCACCCAGTTTAACTCTTACATATAGATTCTCCAAAGATGAAGCTTTAAAAAATCCAGATAACTTTTTGCTAATGGCCTCTTCTGCTTCATCGGTACTTAAGCCAGCAAGTTTAACTTTACCTATAAAAGGAAGTTTGATTTGCCCATTAGAATCCACATTATAACCATTCATGTAATAAATATCTCCCTGAGGCAAATTGCTACTACCCAATTGCGCAGCCTTGCTAGCCGGATCTTCCAAACCAAAAAGAACATTCATTTCCGGAACTGTAGTTTTGATCTTAACATCCAAAATATCCTTATATTTAATTACATAATTGGAAATGGAAAACCTGATTAAGGAATCTGGCAACAGTGCCTGTTCATTTTTAATATTTTGCAAATAGGTGACTTTACGGTTGGAGATACAAGACAACAGTAAAGGCAAGCAAAATAGCATGAAATGAAGATTTTTCAATTTAAACACGAAGTAGTTTCTTGTCATTCTTGTTCACGTTTAGGGACAATTACCAAAAGGAAATTCTTTAATAAAAAAGAAATGCCAGACAGAATGATGCAAACATATTAAACAAAAAGTAAACAACTAGACTCCTAAAACAGCATATTTGTGCATTTTTATAAATCTGAACAGTTTTGGTGTGCTAAATTATGTTAACCGAAAACTCTGAACAATCAATGTAAGCATGTAGCAAAATAATTATCTATTCAACACTGTTTCGATATAGTTACCCAGGCTCATGCCTGTATATTTTTTAAAAGCGTTGTAACAAGCAGTTCGCGAAGCGAAACCAGCTTCTATCGCAATAGACTCTAAAGTCATTGACCTCCATAAAGGATCATTCTTTACCATTTCATGAATATACTGAATCCGGTATTTATTGATAAAATCATTATAATTCATGAGGTAATGCTTATTTATAATCGCAGATAAAATATGAGGTGTAAAACCAAGGTTAGCAGCCAATGTCTGCAAACTTATCCTTTGATGAAGCCAGGGTTTTTCAGTACTCATATACAACTCCAACTTCTGACAACAAGCTTCCAGCACCAAATCTGCAGGAAGCCATTCCACTGATTTGACCAGCGGAAGAACAGGCTCCTCTAAAGCCCTAACTGGACCAATAGCATTCTGATTTGCCGGATCAACCTGATCTTCTATCTGATAAAAAAACCAAAAGCAAAACAAGGCGAATCCCGAAATCACCAGAAACATAAACAATTGTAATCCAGACATATGTCTAATTACACTATAATCGTGGTTCGCTTTGATTAAAAGCGAAACGATATTAACATGTCCAGCAAGTACAAGCGTAAAAGCAATATTTAACACAATTGCAGTACGACTTTTCCATTTCTCATTTCCATTGCGTACCAACGACAATAGGATAAACCATTGATAACAAACATACACAGCAAATTGAATGGTATGCAGATAATAAACATGCGACACCTTAACCATAGCATCGCCCCCTGAGCTATAAAAATTACTTCCGGCAAAAAACATTAAAACCAGCAAAATAGGAAGTAAGTGTATTGAAAATTTTTTATCCAACTTTACCTCAGGATACCAATGAGATCGAATGTAGAAATAGCACAAAGGTACCGGCAAAAAATAAATCGGAAGACTACCCCAAAACACCAATTCATAATTAGAAACATGTCTGGTTAAATAATAAAAGAAAATAAATATAACCCAAATCAAACCAAGCAATCCAATTCCCAATAAAGTTCGATCGAGTTTCTGGCTACGCCACTGAATTAAAAGCTTAAACGCAATGGCAAGTAAACACACTAGCGTCCCAGCAAGTAGTCTGTAATAAAAAAACATAGTCTGAATGGGTAAAGAAGCATCTGATTTAGAAAACAGCGCGCCAAAGTTACAAACATCATCAAGGCGGCTAAAAAAATGTGTCTACATTTAGCTGCTCAGGACACATCACATTAAAAATCAATTCAATAGATTTGTAGTGTATTATAACTTTTAACAGAGCAAGACTTCTTCTCCTTGCTTTTCCAGTTTAGCGATATACATTGCGGGGCTCAATCCCGTTTTATTTTTAAAAGCAAGATAAAAAGTTGACCTGGAGGAAAATCCAGATTCAGATGCAATACCTTCCATACTAAACTGGCGCCATGCAGGATTACTTTGGATATTATCTAAAATGTGATTAATCCGATACCCATTAATAAATTCATTAAAATTACAGTGATAAACCTGATTGATAAAAGCGGATAACAGATGGTGACTCAAGCCATGTTCTAATGCAACGTCTTTAATTGTTAACCGTTTTCGTAAGTAAGTTTTGTTCCCCGTCAAATAATCATTAAGAATTATATGAAATCCACTTTCCTTTAATGATTCCACTTCTTTTAACAAGGACCCTACATTGCTCATCTTTTCTTTCCTGGTATCAGATTCAGCCAGTACATCCGCTTGGTCGGGCCGCGAAACACTATGCCTGAACTTCAATCCATAAAGCCAATCTGGATTAAACAATAGATAGGCTACGGCTGAAAAAAAAGCAAGTAACATTGCATAACACACCGGATGATAGGCATCAACTAGCCAGTCGGGTTGCTCAATTGCTCTTCTATAAAAAACCCCTATTGTAAAAGTGGCATTACCAGCATACATCAACGTCTCAGAAAAAGTAAGAAAAATGAGCCACTTAAAAATCTGTTTATCTCCTTTTCTAGAAAAATTAAGGGCAATCAAATGCCACTGAAGAAATAGGTAAATAATACTTTGTAAAACCCTACCGTAATAGTGAAAAATAGCGGGAACAAATCCTCTTCCGATATCAAAAATAATTAAGCCATCACGCTTCATTTGATAAATTTCAGCAGTTTTCTGAGCAAGATCTGACCCAAACATGTATTGACTAAAATCAATTAATCCAAGAAAAAATGGAACGAGATGTAAACAATTAATAGGCTTCAAAATTGATTGATCTGTAGCTAAGCCATAAACATACAAATAGATGAAAGGTGGTACCAGATAATAAAATGGCATCCCCACCCTGAACATCCAGGGATATTCATACAACAAATTGCTCTCAATGACAATAAAGATGAACATAAACCAACAGGAAATCAAAATCGCAATACCTAAAAGATTTCGTTCTAAAAAATACTGTCCACGCTTAAGTATTAAAATTATTGCTCCCAATAAAATGGGGAAAAGCGCCATGGAAAACAACCAAGTATCAAATGTGATCATGTAACAACCGAAAAATTCATAAAAGGCAAAGAAAATCTATCAACTTCAAGGCACTAAACTACCCATATAATTTCACTGAAAAAATTAATTTTGCAGTTTAAAGGAAGATAATTTCGCTAAAAAACAGATAGTCAGCAAAATAATCTTACGTAACCTGGACTTATAAAAAGCTGATATTAGGAAATTAATGACGAACTTGATTATTTAGTACTTTCTGACCAACAAAGGCATCAACGTTTTCAAAAGTAATGGTAGCAATTTGTTCCATAGCTTCACGGGTCAAAAAGCCCTGGTGTGATGTGATCAATACATTTGGAAAAGAAATCAGTCTGGCAATTACATCATCCAGAATCACGTCCTCTGATCGGTCATGAAAGAAAAGCGAACTTTCCTGTTCATAAACATCCAGGCCTAGATAGCCCAATTGCCCAGTTTTTAATGCTTCGATAACATCCGCTGTTTCAATAAGTGCCCCACGGCTCGTGTTGATGAGCATGGCTCCTTTCTTAAATAGTTTTAAACTGCTGGCATTAACTAAATGCAGACTTTGTTCATTAAGCGGACAGTGAAGTGAAACGATTTGGGCATCGTGTAAGGTATTCGCCAGTGAATCATAATGCAAACCATCTGCCCGAAGTTCCTGATCAGGAAAAGGATCATGTGCTACAATCCGACAACCAAACCCTTTAAGAATTTTATAAAAAGCCTTTCCAATGTTGCCTGTTCCAATTAAAGCTACCTTGCAATCAAAAAGACTAAAGCCTATCAGTTTATCCAAAGAAAAATTACCCTCCCTAATTCGGTTATAAGCTTTGTGTGTTTTTCTATTCAGCGTAAGAATCATGGCCATGGCATGCTCAGCAACAGCCTCCGGAGCGTACGCAGGCACCCTCAATACTTTAATACCGAGGTTTTCAGCCGCCTGTAAGTCAACATTGTTGTAACCCGCGCAGCGCAATACAATCAGTCGTACTCCATTTTCAGCGAGTTTTTCCAACACAACAGCATTAGCGATATCATTGACAAAAATACAAATTGCGGTATATCCCTCTGTCAGTGAAACCGTCAATTCAGTAAGTGCAGCACTAAAAAAAGTCAATTTATGTCCCGTATTGAAACGTTCAAGAAAGTCCTGATCATAACTATAAGTACTAAAAATGGCAATTTTCATGGGGTTTTAATTTATAAAGCAAGATAGGTGTAATAGCTTATAAAAATGTGCAAAACTTTACACATGTGGATATCTATTTGAAACATTCTGGAACGTTTCAGGCTTATCATGATAAAATACAAGCTTATGCAAAAAATAGATACTACAATCGGAACAGATCTTCAAAAATTTATTGAAAAATTCGAACCCAGCAAATTTAAGATGTTGGCCAGAGGAATTGAAATCAGAGGCAATAACGATCTGCACCGCAGCATCACTTTTGCCAAGGAATTGATCGAAAAACTGAAATTAAAACTAAGGGTGCATCACTCCGCTGAAATGGCCCTTTATGGTGGCTTTGAAGTTGTTTATGCTTAAAAATCGCCCATGAATAGCATTTATGTATGTTATTCATGGGTCTTTAATTATTTAAAGGTTAATTCTCATGGCCTTCAGTCCAAATTCATACCAATGACAATCCTGCCAATCTGTAAACATGTGAAAAATCAATCCTACAGCGATGATTCTTGTTTTAGGAAAGTATAACAATAAAAAATAAACAGAGATTGCATAGTAAGAATGCAGGGGATGATAACCAATGCTACACCTACCTGGATCAAAAATTGGCCAGGCCAGTAAATGGTCTGCATCAACCAACATCGTACCAACCATAATCAGCCAGGCTCGTTTCCATTGCTTTCTAAAAAAAATATAAGCGACTAATCCTGGCGCCAAAAAATGTAAACTATAATGCACTACAGGCTGTAATATGTTCAGTACAGTAGCACTCATCCAGTCTTAATCATTTAATCCTTTGCCATTGAGAATTTTCGGTATCGCCTTCTCCACTCTGGATTCCCTGGTTTTAGCTTGCTTCGGTGCCGAAAAATGAAGCTTGTACGCACTCTGCCTTCCAGGTGTCAAAGACTCAAAAGCTTTTTTCAAAGTGGGGCTTTCATTTAGTTTGCACTGAAATTCTTCAGAAACAGCAAATTCCGCAGTTTTTTTAAGCGTCACTTTCAAGCCAGCATTTTCCACCTCTATCGCATTATAAATATAGTTTTTCAGCATTGAAGCCTGTTCTGTTATTTCCTGCGCATTAATGAACCGGATCTGACGAGCAGCCTGTACATTTTGTGTTTGCTGAACGAGCAGACCATCGGTGTCATTTAACAAAGCACCTTTGAAAAACAAAAGCGCACAATACGATTTAAAAGTATGTATTAAAACGATATTTCGCTGCTTAAAAGTGTAACAGGGACAGCCCCATTTCAACTCTTCATTTAGCCCGCAGTCGAGAACGATCCTTCTCAGGCGTGCGGTTTCTTCCTGCCATCTTTCAGTCTTGTTAAAATAAAAATCAACCTTAGAATTCATGATAAAGGGTATATCAATCAAATATACAAAAAACGAAATAGCATGAAGCCTGTTAATGCTCCGTAGCAGCAAAATTAAACTGATTATTATACATTTTAAGCTGTGATTTTAAAGTCTGCCTAGCCATGTGGATCCGCGTTTTAACGGTACCAATAGGAACATTAAGTGCTTCGGCGATCTCATGGTATTTATAGCCCTCAAAATATTTTAAAAATGGGGTAGAATATTCAGGCTGTAATTGCGCCAAAGCTTTAGTAATATCCTCCATCACAAATTTATTCTCCCCCTGATTGTTGGTTGCACTATGGTATAACTGATAGGAAGATAAATCTTCTGATGTTTCAATAATTGTATTCCTTTTTGACCCCTTACGGTAGTCATTGATAAAAGTATTTCTCATGATGGTATAAAGCCAGCCCCTAAGGTTGGTACCTTGCTTATACATGTGATGGTAATGGATAGCTTTAATCAGGGTATCCTGAACAAGGTCGTTGGCATCTTCGAGATCCTTCGTAAATTTCATAGCGAAGCTTTCTAAACAGGACCGGTGATTGCAAATTTGATGATTTAAAGAAATGTTTTCCATAGGTAGATGTCATTAATTGTTTTTCAATAGGTAATGTTCCCTTTTCAATTGCTGTACCAATCCATGCCAAAAATCACGGTAAAAAAATTAACAATTTGTTTAAACAGCTCTTTTATTGCCATTTTAAAGCACAATGCCGCATATTTCCTTAAATAAAAAAATAAAAAAAAAACGTAGAAAAAACTGGCACAGTTGCTGTTATATACCGAATGTGTATGATTTTTTCATCAAATACGTTTCATTAAATCTACTATTTCCATAGATTTAATTGCAATTAAAAAAATATATGCTATCTTCGCATTATCAAATACATGTTTATCCCCTGTAACCCAATGAAAACAGACTTGCATTTTGTAAAAATGAACAGACAAATCGCTAAAGGAAAAATGAGCTTTGCTTTAGATTGTTGTTGTTGCAGATTCAGCCCATTGTAAACGCAGTCAGCAATAAGCGGCTACCATTCTTGACACATTTAAATATATCCTAAAGATGTTGAAAGACATACTAAAGGCTTTGCCTTGCCATTTAATAGCCAGCGCAATCCGATCAAATAAGCAAATCAAGCACAATCTCATTTAGTTTATGCATAACCAACAAAAGTTTAAAATTAAAATCATGAAAAAAAGTTTACTTATCCTCTTTTCATTTCTGCTTACGGCAAGCTATGTATTTGCCCAAAGTACTATAACAGGTACCATTAAAAACAGTAATGGTGTTCCTGTTCCCAAAGCTACAGTAACCATCCGCGGCACTAAAATTTCGACCGTGGCAGATGACAATGGTAAGTTCAGCATCAATTCAAGACAAGATCTTCCATTTTACCTTCAGGTAAGTTCGGTAGGTTATAAGGCCCAGGATTTTCAAGTTCTAAAAATTCAGGATACTCCTTTAGAATTAACCCTGGTAGAAAGCGCTTTATTGGATGAGATCGTAGTAACCTCAAGAAGACGCTCAGAGTCATTACAAGACGTACCAATCGCAATTACTGTAATCGGTGGCCAAGCTGCAGAAAATGCAGGAGCATTCAACGTAAACAGGCTGAAAGAACTGGTACCTTCGGTACAGTTGTATGCCTCAAACGCCAGAAACACCACACTGAATATCAGAGGCTTGGGATCAACATTTGGCTTAACCAATGACGGTATTGATCCGGGAGTTGGTTTTTATGTAGACGGAGTTTATCAGGCACGTCCGGCAGCTACTTCGACAGATTTCCTTGACATTGAACAAATAGAAATCTTACGTGGCCCACAGGGTACCTTATTTGGCAAAAACACCACTGCTGGTGCCTTTAACATTACCACAACAAAACCAAGTCAGACACCAGGTGCAAAAGTAGAATTGAGCGTTGGAAATTACAATTTTATACAAGCGAAAACCTCAGTTACCGGGGGGATAGCTAAAAATCTTGCTGCAAAACTATCCATCTCAGGTACGCAACGGGATGGTACTATTTATAATACCAGGGAACAACGTAGATATAGCGGTCAGAATAACCTTGGCTTTAAAGGCCAGCTATATTACACACCTTCAGATAAGCTAAAAATATTATTAAGTAGCGATGTTAGCATTCAGCATCCGGCAGGTTACCCACTGGTAATTGCAGGAATTACCACAACTGAAAGGAGTGCTTTCCGTCAATACGCAAAAATTATTTCAGACTTAGGCTATGAACTGCCTAAGGTTGATCCTTTTGCTAGAGAAATCAGCACCAATACTCCCTGGAAACATGACCAATCCATTGGAGGTATCTCACTAAACGTGGATTATAAGATCGGTAACGGAACATTAACTTCTACTACCGCCTGGAGATTCTGGAACTGGGATCCTACAAATGACAGGGATTTTTCTGAATTCTCTGCATTAACCAAATCTCAAGGTAACTCCCGCCATGATCAATATTCGCAAGAGGTTAGATATGCTGGTAATATAGCTGACAAATTAAGCGGTGTAATTGGTGTATTTTTACTTGGCCAAAATTTGAAAGGATTAAACCAGACAGAAGAGGTAGGTAAAGACCAATGGAGATTTGCACAAACAAATACTACCGCTGAGCAGTCATTATACAATACAAACCGCGAT
>Ga0116227_10014410_pt1 | contig 12051 bp, 16 predicted proteins | sample S1TSphgellanicum_FD_89693 | JGI IMG/M metagenome (GOLD analysis project Ga0116227, IMG submission 89693) | Host-associated microbial communities from peat moss isolated from Minnesota, USA - S1T2_Fb - Sphagnum magellanicum MG | ecosystem: Host-associated > Plants > Peat moss > Unclassified... | reverse complement strand
GAAGTCAACAAGGAGAGATTGATGTCGGATATCAAAACCGTCCTCGCGGACGCTGAAGACCTGCTGAAACAGGCCGCGAGCGCCACCGGCGAACGCGCTTCCGAACTGCGTGAAACGGCGCTGTCGCGCCTGAAACAGGCGAAGGAGAAGGCTGCTGATGTGCAGGTCGTGGTGGTCGAGAAAGGCAAGAAGGCCGCCCGTGCAACGGATGACTACGTGCACGAGCATCCTTGGGCTTCGATCGGCATCGCCGCAGGTGTGGGCGTACTGGTCGGCCTGCTGATCAATCGCAAGTAAAAACAGCTGGCGTTGCCGGGCGGTTTTTCCGGCACGCCGCCGACACGGGTTGACCGGTGCGTGCCTGACCGGTCCGCTTCTTCTGGCGCATCTCACGCGCAAGCGCCCAAGCCATGACGATCGACAATCAATCGCAGCGCGCGGATCACAGTCCCTTGCGCCGCATCCTCAGTTCCGTATTTGCGATCCTGCAAACGCGGCTTGAACTGGTGGGTATCGAACTGGCCGAGGAAAAGGACCGCCTGCTGGGCGTCCTGTTTCTCGGACTCGCGGCGATGATGCTCGCCACGATGGCCTTGATCGCGCTCACGGCGCTGGTCGCCATCGCGTTCTGGGATACCTACCGGTGGCAGGCGCTGGCCGGCATTACGGCGGTCTATGCGATCGCGGCACTGGTTTGCGCGATCAAGGCGCGCAGTGGCTTGCACAGCGCACCGATGGTGTTCGAAGCCACGCTGGCCGAGTTCGAGAAGGACCGCGAGATATTTCGCAAACCGTGACACAGGCCCGGGCACGGCCGCTGGCGCCGCTTGCCCGTTCGACAACCCCTTGCGCCCGACACCATGAGTTCTCGACACCCCGATACCGCCTTCCGCAACAAGCGCCCGGCCGCCCGCGACCTGAGCGCGCCGCACCTGCGTGCACTGCGCAAGGAATTGCTGCTGGTGCGCTCGGAAGTCGAGCGTATGGAACTCGCGCAGGCCGCGGTTGAGTTGCGTCAGGCCGTCACGCACTTCAGCTGGATCAAGTTCATCGTGCCGGGCTTTGCCGGCGGCATGCGCTGGAACAAGGCGCGCGGCGCGACAGCGGGGATCAGCGCGCTGCTCAAGGAGTACCCGCTGGTCAGCTCGATTGTTTCGATGCTGCTTGCCAAACCGTTGCGCGCCACGGTCGCGGCCACCGCCAAGCCGGTGTTGAAATGGGGCAGTCTGGGACTCGCCGCGTGGGAAGCCTATCGCATCTGGCAGCAGATGAAGAGCGACTCGGGCCGGACCAAGGGCGAAGCCGCGGCGCAGGACAGCGGTTACTGAGTGTTCCAGCATACGTTTGAATCCGGCGCGTTGGCGCCATCCGCGGTGCGATTTCCCCGTAGACCCGTTGCGTCGAGCGTGAAGGTGCCGCAGGCGTCGTCGCGCATCGGGCCTGTCTCTAGAGGCTGCGCTTCCACCGCGTAGCCGCCGTTCGTTTCGTCAGCAGGTAAGGCGCGCAGCCGGTAGACGGGCGTGCCGAAGGGCGGCGCCTGGTCGAGTCCGCTGGGTAAGGGACTTACTGCGGGACTTACTGCGGAACTCATCCCTGGGCTCACTTCTCCGGCGGCCCCCGCTTCGACAAACTGCGCCGCGCGATACAGCGCCGATGCCGCGTCGATCCGATGCGAACGCGCGACATGACTGCGATACGAGGGGACCGCGTACACCACCAGGATGGCGCCGATCGCCAACGCGATGACCAGTTCGAGCAGCGTGAACGCCGATGCTTGCGACCTCATGCCGATGCGCCTTCAAAACGGCCTGGCGGTAACCCGCCGCCAATGTTGCTCGGTCGTGTTGCCGGCCACGACCAGCTCCAGTTGCACCCAGGCTTGCGACTCCTGGGTGTGGCCGAAGCCGCGCGCCGTCAGCAGGTAAGCGCTGACCTCGGGACGCGTGCTCGGGCGCCAGGCCTCGGCCAGGCATTGCGGCGCCATGGCTGAGCCCGGCCACACGGCGATGGGCGTGACGGCGCCGGCTGTGAAGGTCGATTCGAGTCTCCATCCGGTTGGTTCGCTAGCCACTGCGCTTGCGACGGGCGCCGTACCTGCTGCGACGGCTCGGGCGCACAGGGTGAGCGCCGAATCGGCGGCATGGAAGGCTTGCAGGGTGTCGCGAAGATTGGCGGACACACGCGCCGCTGCCAGGGAGGTTTCGAACCATGCGGCGGAAGTGATCAGCATCATCGACGAGATCAGCAGAACGATGGGTAAGGCGGCGCCACGGATGTGAGGTGCGGTCTTCATGACGCACTCACCTCGTTATTGCGGATCGCCACGCGCCGCCAGAATGCCTGGCGCGCGCGCAAGTCTGTTCCTGCGACGTTCGCGCCGTCGCAATCGACGTAGCGTGAGCGCCGCCCCTGAGGCGCACCGCGCACCAGGACGCACAGGTCCACGGCGACGACATTCGCCCATTGATCAGGCGCGAGCGCCGATGCATCGAGCGCGGTCTGCGCGCCGGCTAGCCAGTACCTGGCGCGCAGCCGTTCAACGCCCTCCACCAACGGCTGCGCGGAACCGGATTTGCCATTGCCGTCGCAATACAGCTCGGACTCGCCCGTCGAGGCGCTGAGCTTCGCGAAGAAGCGATTGACGATCAGCACGCGACCCGCACCGTAAGCCGCATTCCCGACGCTCACGGCCTGGCCCAGACAGTCGGTTGGCTGTCCCGTGGACGAAGGCCACGTGGAAACGTTGTCGCCGACGTAGCGAATCGCGATGCCATCCGATCGGCTTGTCAGCGCTTCGCAAGTGGGGTTGTCGTCGGTCCCTGTCGGCCGCGCAGCAGAGCATCCGAACAGCGTGGGTTTCTGTTGCGGCTGCGGCTGTGGCTGCGGCAGGTCGGCCGGCACAAAGCCGGTCATCTGGATTTGCTGACCGATCAAGGTGAGCGCCGTCAGGCCGGCTTCGCGAATCTGGGTCGTATCGTCTGCACGGCCAAACGCCGCGCGCTGCGAACGGTACAGGGAGACGGCGCCCACGGTGACGACGAGCCCCAGCGCCACGGCGATGACCAGCTCGACGAGCGTATGCCCGCGCGCTCGAATCCGCCTGCGCGGATGAATCTCACGCGGCTTCATTTCGCGAACGCCAGGGCGACGCACGAGCGGTTGGCGGAGAGCGCCAGATCGCCGCACGATTCGGGCTTGTCGATAATCTCGCCCGGCGTTCGCAAAGTGGCCGCTGCCGACCATGTGACGCGGGCGAACGAAACCCCGCCGCCGCGCTCGCTGACCGACGCATCGCCCTGGGGCAGCAGACTCGCCGCACGGGCGCTCCATTGCCGCAGGACAACGTCGCCGCCGGTCGGCGCGCGTGAGGCCTCGGCTACGGCATCAGCCACGAAAGCTGCATGTTCGCGCGACGCTGCGGCACGCGCCTCGCGCGCGATCCACAACTGCGAAGCAATCAGACCGAGGGCCGTGACTGCGGTCAGCGCGACTGCGAGCATGACCTCGATCATCGATGCGCCGCATGACTGTTCGACTCGGATGGTTTTCATGACGTCGCTCCACAAGCACCGTCCGCAATGCGCGGCCGTCCGCCCGCAGCGATGCGGATGCAGCGCCGCCAAGGCTCGCCGCGCGTGACCTGCGAAGGCACATGCGGTGCGATGTCGAAGCTGCGAAAGCTGCCGATCAACTGCCCCGCGGGCGGTGTGAAGGTAAGGTTGGTCTGCGTCCCGGCAATACTCACTGCCGCGAGTTCGGTCTGCGCGCGCAATACCGTGGACATTCCACCGCGCTCGACCATCACCGCCCAGCCGCACGACCAGTCCGCGACTCCCACGCGGCACGCTTGCCCCGAGGCCAGACAGTGGCGCGCCGCATCGACGCGGCACACCGTCACGCGCACGCCGCGCCGAACCGCCTCGCTGCGCGCGTAGGACAGCGTCGACAGCAGCGCCCGGGCTCGTGCGTCGACCTGATCGCGCACGCGCCAGGCAACCAGCGACGGCGTCGCCATCACCGCAGTGACAGCCAGAACGGCGACCACCACTAGCGTTTCGATCAACGTGAAACCGCGGCGACGCACACGCGGCAATTCGGCATCCTGCTTCATCTGCATTCCTTAGCTTCGAAAGAATGCAACCAATTTACTCAGGCAGGAGCGCGTCGACAATCGGCCGAACGGCCAGGTAGCGAGCGTGCGGCGTCACCGGCAACAATGTCGGCGTGACGCATACAGAAAGGGAATACCGATGCTATTACGAGAACAATCAGCGCTTACGGGGCGGCTTGGGCGGCGTGGCCGCACGGCGAAATTCTTCAATGACGTCTTCGAATTCAGACACGTCTTCGAAGCGGCGGTACACCGAGGCAAAACGGACGTAGGCAATCGTGTCGAGCTCGCGCAACTCGTTCATCACGAGTTCACCAAGACGCTCACTGCGCACTTCGCGTTCGCCACTGCCCAGCAACTGATATTCGATGCGGGCGACCGCCGCGTCGACCGCGTCCGCAGCAACCGGGCGCTTTCTCAGCGCCAGTTGCATGCTCGCGACAATCTTGCGGCGATCGAATTCAGTGCGGCTGCCATCCTTCTTGACGACCGACGGCAACGCCAGCTCGACCCGCTCATACGTCGTGAAACGTTTGTCGCAGGCCGGGCAGCGGCGGCGCCGGCGAATCGCGGCGCCGTCCTCGGATACGCGGGAGTCCACGACCTGCGTATCGTCGTGCCGGCAGAAGGGGCAGCGCATCGTGGCTTACTTGTAGACCGGAAAGCGCTTGGTCAACTCGGAGACCTGCGTGCGGACGCGTTCGATCGTCGCGGCGTCTTCCGGGTTGTCCAGCACGTCGGCGATCAGGTTACCTACCTGCTCGGCTTCCTTCACACCGAAACCGCGCGTGGTCATGGCAGGCGAGCCCAGGCGCACGCCGCTCGTGACAAACGGCTTTTCCGGATCGTTCGGGATCGCGTTCTTGTTGACCGTGATGTGCGCCGCGCCGAGCGCCGCTTCAGCGGCCTTGCCGGTGATGTGCTTCGCGCGCAGGTCGACCAGCATCACGTGGCTTTCGGTGCGGCCCGAAACGATACGCAGACCGCGCTTGACAAGCGTTTCCGCCAGCACGCGAGCGTTATCCACGACCTTTTGCTGGTATTCCTTGAATTCAGGCGACAGCGCTTCCTTGAACGCAACAGCCTTACCGGCAATCACGTGCATCAGCGGACCACCCTGGATGCCCGGGAAGATAGCCGAGTTGATCTGCTTTTCGAACTCGGCCTTCATCAGGATCACGCCGCCGCGCGGACCGCGCAGGCTCTTGTGGGTGGTCGTGGTCACGAAGTCGGAGTGCGGCACCGGGTTCGGATAGACGCCCGCGGCAACGAGACCCGCGTAGTGCGCCATGTCCACCATGAAATAGGCGCCCACCGACTTCGCGATCTTCGACATACGTTCGAAGTCGATGCGCAGCGCGAACGCCGACGCGCCCGCGACGATCAGCTTCGGCTTATGTTCCTGAGCGAGCTTTTCAGCGGCTTCGTAGTCGATATCTTCCGCTTCGTTCAGGCCGTAGCTGACGACGTTGAACCACTTGCCCGACATGTTCACGGGCGAGCCGTGCGTCAGGTGGCCGCCGTGGGCGAGGCTCATGCCCATGATGGTGTCGCCCGGCTTGAGCATGGCGAAGAACACACCCTGATTCGCCTGCGAACCCGAGTTCGGTTGCACGTTTGCGGCTTCGGCGCCGAACAGTTCCTTCACGCGGTCGATCGCGAGCTGCTCGACGATGTCCACGTACTCGCAACCACCGTAGTAGCGCTTGCCCGGATAACCTTCGGCGTACTTGTTGGTGAGCTGCGAGCCTTGCGCAGCCATCACGGCCGGGCTCGTGTAGTTTTCCGACGCGATCAGTTCGATGTGATCTTCCTGACGGCGGTTTTCCTGCTCGATCGCCTTCCAGAGTTCGGGATCGACGTTGGCGATGGTGCTTTGGGCTCTATCAAACATACGGGTTCCGTTGAGTGTGTTCAGGTTGACCGGATCTCGCGCCGAATTTCGTGCAGAAAGCGTAGTGGGTACGCGGCGCTGCTGGCGGCTGGGCCAGCCCTGACGTGGCGGATGAAGATGAGCCGCACACGCGAGGCAGGACAGCCACCGGCGGCGCAGATGAATGCGCGCGGATCACGGCTGCCCAGGCGAACGGCAAAACGGCACCCTGCGCTTCACGGTGGGTCGCTCCACCTTGAACCTGTTTGGTTCTATCGCCAGTCACGCAGGGATGAGCGCGTTAGTGTATTGGAAGCGCCCCGAATAGGCAACCGCGTCTCCACCAGGCTCACGGCCACGGCGCAAACCCCGTTCACGAGCGTCACAGCCGGTCGTCGCATCATCAGTGTCCCGCCCGGAATCGGAGAGGCAGCGGCTCTCGCCAGCGGGTCGCAAACATCTGATGAAAACGGCACACAGGCAGGAGCCGCCGGCGCCCTGCATGCCCACTCCGGTGCGCCCGATCCGGCCACGGTCCGCGCGCCGACCGTCCCCAGCCAGTCCGCCCGCCTGACGGTAGTCCGCTGGGACCAGGGTCATTCTTGCCGCAGCGCCGCAATGGAAGTAGGCTTGGCAACTTTCCCCCCTCCCGACCAGGAAACCGCAATGATCGTCTTCGTCACCGGGGCGTCCGCCGGATTCGGCGCCGCCATCGCCCGCACTTTCGTCAAGGGCGGCCATCGCGTCGTCGCCACCGCGCGCCGCAAGGATCGTTTGCAAGCGCTTGCCGACGAACTAGGCGAGGCCCTTCTGCCGTTCGAACTCGACGTGCGCGACAGCGCCGCCGTCGCGGCCGTGCCGGCCGCGCTGCCGGAAGCGTTCGCCGCCATCGACGTGCTGGTCAACAACGCGGGCCTCGCGCTCGGCCTCGAGCCGGCGCAGCGAGCTAACCTCGACGACTGGCGAACCATGATCGACACCAACTGCACCGGACTCGTACAGGTCACCCACGCGCTGCTGCCGGGGATGGTCGAGCGCCAGCGCGGCCATGTGTTCAACCTCGGCTCAGCGGCCGCCAACTGGCCTTACGCGGGCGGCAACGTGTATGGCGCCACCAAGGCATTCGTGCGCCAGTTCAGCCTGAACCTGCGCGCCGATCTGGCCGGCACGCCGCTGCGCGTGACCGACGTCGAGCCGGGCCTGTGCGGCGGCACGGAGTTCTCGAACGTACGCTTTCGCGGCGACGACCAGAAGGCTGCTAACGTCTACCAGAACGTGCAGCCGCTGACGGCCGAAGACATCGCCGACGCGATCTACTGGACCGCGACGCGCCCGGCACACGTCAACGTCAACACGATCGAACTGATGCCGGTTGCGCAGTCGTTCGCGGGGCTGTCGGTGCATCGCGGTTGAACGCCTTGAGCCGGAGCGCCGCCCCGAAAATAACGCCGGGGTGTGCGTTCCGGTAAAATGCGCCGCATGAATATGTCCCCCAGCGAGTCCGGCGCCGAAATCGGCTTCACCTGGCCAATTCGCGTGTACTACGAAGATACCGACGCCGGCGGCATCGTGTTCTACGCGAACTATTTGAAGTTTTTCGAGCGGGCGCGCACCGAATGGCTCCGCGCGTGCGGCGTCGAGCAGGATCGCCTCGCGGAAGAGACAGGTGCATTGTTCATCGTACGCAGCACTGCAGTCGACTATCGTGCGCCGGCCCGGCTTGACGATCTCGTGAAAATTGTCAGCCGCCCTGAACGAATTGGCCGCGCGTCGGTCGATTTCTCGCAGGAGGCCTGGCGTGACGGCACGCTGCTTGCTACCGGAAGCATTCGGGTCGGCTGTGTCGACCGGGTAGCGCTGCGTCCTGCCGCCATTCCAGCACAGGTTCTCGCCGCATTGCGGCGCGGGCCGAAGCTTACTGCGCCCAACGTGTCAACGGACAACGCCTGAACATCGTTGTTACGGGGCCAGTGAACTCGTATCGATCAAGCAACACAAAGCATGGTTCGGCCCGCGGTTTGCCGATGCTTCCGGTTTCCCCACGGAAAGCTTCGACGGACCTTGCAGCCGGACGCCCCCTTTCGGGACGTTACAGCGAACCTATATGAACACTACACAAGATCTATCGATCATTTCTCTCGTTCTTAATGCGAGCCTGCTGGCGCAGGCAGTGATGGCACTGTTGCTGTTGCTGTCGCTGCTGTCGTGGACGTTTATCTTCCGCAAGTGGTTTGCGATCCGCCGGGCGCGCGCGCAAACTGAACGCTTCGAACGCGATTTCTGGTCCGGCGGCGACCTGCAGGCGCTGTATCAAAGCGCAGCGAACAACCGCCACACGATCGGCGCACTCGAACGGATCTTCGAATCCGGCATGCGCGAGTTCCTCAAGGGCAAGGAAAAGCGTCTCAACGACCCGGGCCTGATCCTCGACGGCGCACGCCGCGCCATGCGCGCAGCGTTCCAGCGCGAGATGGACGTGCTAGAGGCCAATCTGTCGTTCCTCGCCTCGGTGGGTTCGGTCAGCCCGTACATCGGTCTGTTCGGCACCGTGTGGGGGATCATGAACGCGTTCCGCGGCCTCGCCAACGTCCAGCAAGCCACGCTCGCCAACGTCGCTCCCGGCATCGCCGAAGCGCTGACTGCAACGGCCATCGGTCTGTTCGCCGCCATTCCGGCGGTGGTCGCCTACAACCGTTACGCGCACGACATCGACCGTCTGGCGATCCGCTTCGAGACCTTCATCGAAGAATTCTCGAACATCCTGCAACGTCAGGCGCACTAAGGAGTCCACGATGGCCGGTTCCTCCAGTCGCTCCTCCAGTATGCGCGGCGGCCGTTCGCGCCGCGCGATGGCCGACATCAACGTCGTGCCGTATATCGACGTGATGCTCGTGCTGCTCGTGATCTTCATGGTGACCGCGCCGCTCGTCGCACCGTCGATCGTCAATCTGCCTACTGTCGGCGGCGCTGCGCCGCAACAGCAAACGCCCCCGGTTGTCGTCAATATCCGCGCAGATGGCAACATGAACGTCAAATATAAAGACGACAATGGCGCCATGCAGCAGGAAGACATGACGCGCGCGGATCTGGACAGCTTCGTCACCGACCGCGAGCAGTCGCATCCGGATCAACCGGTGGTGATCGCCGCTGACAAGACGGTGAAGTACGAAGCCGTGATGAACGTGATGTCCGACCTCAAGGCTCGCGGCGTCAAGCGCGTTGGCTTGCTCGTCAAATCGCAATGATCCGCAAGAATTCCGCCCGCCCGCTCCAGCCACCGCGTGAACGCGGCACCTGGCGAGCCTTTGTGCTCGCGCTGGTGATGCACGTGCTGCTCGGATTCTTCCTGTACCACGGCATTCAATGGCAAAACAGCACGCCGGCCGGCGCCGAAGCCGAACTGTGGACGGACGTACCCGAGGTAACGACGCCCCAGCCGCCCCCGCCTCCCCCGGTGCCGGTGGCCCCTGCCCCGCCGCTGCCTGACGAGCAGGCCGATATTGCGCTTCAGGAAAAGAAGCGTCAGCAGCAGGAAGCCGCCCGCCAGGCGCAGCTCGCCGAACAACAACGCCAGCAGCAATTGCAAGCGCAGCAGGAAGCCGAGGCGAAGCGCCAGCAGCAGCTCGCGGCCGACCAGGCTGCGCAACTGGCCGCCCAGAAGGCCGCGGCAGCCAAGCTGAAGCAACAGCAGCAGCAACAGGCTGACAAGCTCAAGCAACAGCAACTCGCCGACCAGCAAAAGCAGGATCAGTTGAAGCAGCAACAACAGGAAGACCAGCAGAAGCAGGCCCAGGCCGACGCGCAGAAGAAGGCCGATGCGCAGAAGGCGAAGGCAGCCAAGGCGGCGGCCGATGCAGCGCAAGCGAAGAAGGTCGACCAGGAACGTCGGGCGCGGCTCGCGCAGATGCAGGGTATGGCCGGCGGTGAAGGCTCTACCGGCAACGGTCTTGCGAAGAGCGGCACAGGCACTGGCTCGGGTGGCACGTCAACCTCGCCGGGCTACGCGGACAAGGTCAGGCGGCGCGTGCGGCCCAACATCGTATGGTCGGGCGACACGCAAGGCCTGGAAACCGAAATTTCCGTGCGCTGCTCACCTACCGGCACGCTGCTGGACGTGACGGTGACCCGTCCCAGCAGCAATCCCCAATGGGATGCAGCCGCTGAGCGGGCGGTCCGGGCGTCCGATCCGATGCCGGTCGACGTGGATGGAAAAACGCCGTCGAGCTTCAAGATCACCTTGCGACCAGCAGGTTGACAGCAGCCCATGCGCCCCGCCCAGCGTGGCGCGCCCGGGAACGAATTGAACGTTTCCGGGTCTGTCTGCTGTCATACCGTGTTAGAAATCTGATTTTTTGGGAATCCATACAGCATGACTTTGATGACCAAGCTAGGCCTGCGGACTTTGGTGGCGTCGTGCCTGATTGCGGCCGGCGGCGCTGCGCACGCGCAACTCAACGTCCTCGTCACGGGCGTCGGCTCCACCCAGTTCCCCATCGCAACGGCGAATTTCGCCAATGAAGCGAGCTCGCCGCAACAGGTCAGCACGATCGTGCGCCAGGATCTGCAGCGCAGCGGCAAATTCACCAATATCGACGCCGGCAGCACGCCGGTGGCGGAAACGGATTCGGTCGACCTCGGCAGCTGGAAGGCCAAGGGCGCCAACGCGTTCGTGGCCGGCAGCGTGAACCGCCTGCCCAACGGCCAATACGAAGTGCGCTTCAAGCTGTACGACACGGTCAAGGGCGAGAGCCTCGGCGGCCTCGTCCTGGTCAGCCCCGAAAGCGGCCTGCGGATGAGCGCCCACAAGGTGGCGGACTACATCTACGCCAAGCTGCTGGGCGATCGCGGCGTGTTCGCCACGCGTCTGTCTTATGTGATCAAGACCGGCAACCGCTACCAGTTGCAGATTTCCGATTCGGACGGCCAGGACGCGCACATCGCGCTGTCGAGCCCCGAGCCGATCATCTCGCCGGCGTGGTCGCCTGACGGCACGAAGGTGGCCTACGTATCGTTCGAAAAGAAGAAGCCCATCGTCTACATCCACGATCTGCCCACGGGCCGTCGTATCGTCGTATCGGACCAGAAGGGCAACAACAGCGCGCCGGCCTGGTCGCCGGATGGACGCACGCTGGCAGTGGCGCTTTCGCGCACCGGCAACACGCAGATTTTCGCCGTCAACGCTGACGGCAGCGGTCTGCGCCGGCTGACTCAAGGCACCTCGATCGACACCGAACCCAACTACTCTCCTGACGGACAGTGGATCTATTTCACCAGCGACCGCGGCGGTCAACCGCAGATCTACAAGATGCCGGCGCAGGGCGAAAGCGCAGGCGCGGCTCAGCGCGTCACGTTTACGGGCAACTACAACACCAGCCCGCGCGTGAGCCCGGACGGCAAGCAACTGGCCTACATCTCGCGTGTAGGCGGGGCCTTCAAGCTGTACGTCCAGGACTTGCAGTCCGGCTCGGCAACCGGCCTGACCGATACAACACATGACGAATCGCCCAGCTTCGCGGCGAATGGTCAGTACATTCTTTACGCCACACAGGTGAACGGCCGTGGCGTGTTGGCCGCAGTATCGACCGATGGTCGCACTCGGCAGGTCCTGTCCGTTCAGGGCGGCATCGTTCGCGAGCCGTCCTGGGGCCCGTTTATGCAATAACACACAAGGAGAGTAACAATGATGTCCAAACTTCGTATCGTATTTGCCGCATTGCTGGTCGGTGCACTCGCTGCATGTCACTCGGGCGTCAAGCTCGACGACAACGCCAATAAGGGCGGTGCTGTCGCCACGCAACCGAACCCGAATGCAGTCGCACAGGTGAACGTGGACGAGCTGAACGATCCGAACAGCCCGCTCGCCAAGCGTAGCGTCTACTTCGACTTCGACAGCTACTCGGTCAAGGACGAATACCAGTCGCTGCTGGGTCAACACGCCCGTTACCTGAAGGCACATCCGGAACGTCACGTGCTGATCCAGGGCAACACCGACGAACGCGGCACGAGCGAGTACAACCTGGCACTCGGCCAGAAGCGTGCTGAAGCTGTGCGTCGCGCGCTGTCGCTG
>Ga0116227_10014409_pt1 | contig 12051 bp, 8 predicted proteins | sample S1TSphgellanicum_FD_89693 | JGI IMG/M metagenome (GOLD analysis project Ga0116227, IMG submission 89693) | Host-associated microbial communities from peat moss isolated from Minnesota, USA - S1T2_Fb - Sphagnum magellanicum MG | ecosystem: Host-associated > Plants > Peat moss > Unclassified... | reverse complement strand
GAGGATGATGGAACTAATCAGCCCTACGCATCAAGGTTTAGCAATCATCCCAACTGGAAAATCGTTTCAAGAAACAAGAAACAGTGGATGAAAAAAAAGTTCCTGGAGGATCGTACTATCCGGCCTGACGGCACCTTGTTGATCAAGTATGGCTGGTGAAATTTATAAAGCCCTACAGCCAGGGCTGTAGGGCTTTATAACCTGATCCGACTGAGCATTATCTTTGCAGTGTACTAATGACTTCCTGCTGCGCATCCAGCCGCTTATTCAACTGAATGATATACAAGGTTAGTTCCTCTACTTTCTTTAATAATAAACGGTTCATTTCTCCAACATCCTGTCCTTCTTCCGCAACCACTTGCGCAGAAGGGATTTCCGGAAGATGTTTGTTTATGGTAATAAATTGTTCCAGCAACGACAGGGAAGGCAGGGAATAGTCTGCGGCAAAAACATAGTCTGGCCAATTACTATATGTTTTCACCACCACGCGGGTAAATACACCGGCTCCGTTAACAGCGAGTTTGTAACCTTTGGGGTCTGTGGTACCAATACCTACATTTCCATTGGCTTTTATCATGAAAAGGTTCTGCGTGGCGTTGTTGACCGCCAGCACATTATTATTCGCCAATTGGTACTGGCTCGCGTTTTTTGATCTGGCGACCATCATAATTGTTCCTACAATTGCATCGGTAGCATTAGGTACCACATCTTCCGATTCACCTGCAATATATAACCCGTATGCCCTGCCTGGGCAATAGGTACGGCCAAGGATAGTGGGAATATAGGTATTATCAATACCATTACTGTTGAATATACTGAGGGCGCCATCACCACCGGAATTATCCAACTGTGTGAATCGTGCCTGTACGGTACCCCATGGAGCTGCCACATGCAATCTTGCTGAAGGATTAGCAATGCCTATACCCACATTTCCCAGGTAATTAATTCTCATCCTTTCTGCCAGTTGGGTGGCCACTGATCCCGGTGAGGTATGAAAAGCGAGATCCATTCCCTGAATCAAGGCGGAGTTGGGATTATAGACATTCATTCTTTCTGCCCTGATCCTGGCGCCAATCTGATTAGGAATTATATCCCGCCAGGTATGGAAATCAATATTATAGCCACCGGTCGACTGACCTACCGGCACTGTCAGCGTACCGGGATCTCCATCCTTTCCTATCCGGATGGAAGACACGCTATCAGCCGCCAATGTGGCGATCTGGAATTTCCCAACCGGAGTGTTAGTCCCAATTCCCGCAGAACCGCTGGTCGGGAATATGTTTTGCGCAAAAATTACCTGTGGCACCAATAAACAACAGGAGAGGGTTAAGTACTTGAAGGGGGGAATACCTTTGAAAAGTTGGAACATCGTATTCATAGTATAAGAGATTGACTAATCATAAAGAAGCCGACTCCGTAAAAATGGAGGCGGCTTCTTTGTCGTACGGAGTCTTACCGCACGCTGTACTTCACCGCTTCAGTAACACTCTTCCAGTTATCTGTGCGGAAGGGAGATGCCGGGAAACCTTCTTTGTTAAAGAGATTATCTTCCAGGTTATCATCTGCCCAGCCATAACGTACCGCAACCGGAGTAGTTACTGCGTCGGCATACACTACTACTTTATCGCCATCTACAAAGGCTTTGGCGTAGTGGAACTGCTGGTCGGCGCCGGCTACTTCAAAGCCGCGGATATAGCCGTATTTGTCTTTTACTTCCAGACCGCCGCCCACGCTGGTAAAGCTGAGGGAAACCTTATTGCCGTTTACCTGCATAGACTGGTAAATGGGGCCGCTGTATACATTATTTTGTCCGTAGGTTTGGTGCAGGGCTACTGCTGCCAGTCTTTTGCCTACATCCTGTTTATTTCTCGGGTGAATATCCTTTGACTCGCCGATATCGGTGATCACGGCCATACCGGTATTAGGTACATTCAGTGAAAGGGTTTGCGCTTCTCTCAGTTCTGCCCATTTACTGCCGTTTTTGCTGGTACCGTTGTTGGAGTTGAAGCTGGCCAGTTGTACGAAGTAGAAAGGAAAATCGCCCTGTTTCCATAGGCGGCGCCAGTCGTTGATCAGCAGCGGAAATGCTTTGCGGTACTGATAAGCGCGGTCGGCGTTGCTTTCACCCTGGTACCAGATAGCGCCTTTGATGGCGAAAGGTATTACCGGGTTGATCATCGCATTGTACAGCAGGGAAGGGTAGCTGTTGGGACCGATGCTGGTTACCGGATTGAGTGCGGAAGCAATACGGAAGGCCCAGTTGCCGGCCAGTGATTGTTTATGATTGTCTACTTTCAGAAAGAGGTTGTCCGCCTCTCCATAAAAACCGCCGCCACCGGCAGTATCTTCTATTCTTACGGCAATCACGTTGTCACCTGCTTTTAACACACCGGCAGGGATGCTATAGGTACGGAACGCGTTGTAAGCGTTCGTACTGCCTATTTTCGTGCCGTTGACATAAGTAATATCATTGTCGTCGATGGTGCCCAGGCTCAGCTCTGCGGGCTTGCCTGCATCGGCAGCGGCTATGGTGATGTGTTTACGGAACCATACTACGCCGTCGAAGTCGCGGAGTTGCTGTTGTTCCCATACGCCGGGTGCTTTCATTTGCTGCCAGGACTGGTCGTTGGTGTTTACGGCAGACCAGGTAGCGGCGGTAGCTTCATCCGGGAGACTGCCCTGTACCGACTGAATGAGTTGTTGCTGCTTGTTTTTAGCGGCGAGGGCAAAGGAATCCATGTTGAGCACCGGTGTTTGCTTCATCAGATCGCGGAAGTCATCGCTGCCTGCCAGTCCTTCGCGGCTGATCCAGGTTTCTACGATGGTGCCACCCCAGGAAGTATGTATTAGTCCGATAGGGACGTTGAGTTGTTCATTTAATGCTTTGGCAAAGAAATAGCCTACCGCCGTGAAATTGCCCGTATTTTCAGGGGCTGCGGGGAGCCACTCGCTTTTCTTGACATCTGTTTTGGGCGTCACGGCCATATCTTTTGGCAGGTAGAAATGCCGGATATTGGGATTGGCAGATTGTGCTTTCGCTTTGTCGGCGTTGACTACATCATTCACATGAAACTCCATGTTCGACTGTCCGCTGCAGATCCATACATCCCCCATGAGGATATCTTTCAGGGTGACGTTGTTCTTACCTTTTACAGACAGTGTATAAGGTCCGCCGGCTTTTTCCGGTTGCAGTAATACTTTCCACTGCCCGTTTTTATCTGCTTTTACGGTAGTGACCTGTTGGTTGAACTGAATGGTGATCTTTTCGTTCTTATCTGCCCAGCCCCAGACTGGAATGGGTTTATCGCGCTGCAACACCATGTTATCCCCGAATACATTGGGTAAGCGTACATCGGCGAAGCTAAAGGAGCTCATGACAGTCGCCGCCAGTACTAAAACTGTTTTTTTCATAATTGTGGTAATTGTTCGTATAGTGATCGGGGTGATACCCCGTTGAATCGATCCGTGCATATAAATGTAAGGAAGACAACCAGAAATTTATAATTTTTGATGACAGGCGGTGTTGGGCTCGCCTTAAAATTATATACATTTTAGCCTTAATCGTGTAACAATTCCCCTTTGGGTACGGCGTAGCTTTGCATAAAATCAGTACAATATGTCAGCAGCTATATCGGTGCAGGCGCCTCCTGCACGTTCAAAGAATCAGATGAAAGAAACCTTTCCGGTACTGGAAATGACTTGCGCCGCCTGTGCGGTGAGCGTGGAGTCTACCCTGAAATCGGTGCCGGGAGTGGCTGATGCCGGCGTTAACTTCGCTAATCAGAGCGCATGGGTGGAGTACGATCCTGCAACGGTGACGCCTGAACTCCTGCAAACCAGCATTCGTAGCGTAGGTTACGACCTGCTCATCAATACAGAAAACCGGGAAGAAGAACAGGCAGCGGCGCAGCAGCGTCACTACCAGGCCGTAAAACAGCGGACCATCTGGTCGGCCTTGTTATCGTTGCCGGTAGTGGTTATCGGTATGTTCTTTATGGATATGCCTTATGGCAATTATATCATGATGGCCTTTGCAACACCAGTGGTGTTCTTCTTTGGTCGTCATTTCTTTGTAAATGCCTGGAAACAGGCCCGTCACGGTAAAGCGAACATGGATACCCTGGTGGCGCTGAGCACAGGTATTGCCTGGTTGTTTAGTACGTTTAATACGTTCTATCCTGAATTCTGGCACCAGCGCGGGTTACATGCCCACGTATACTTCGAAGCCGCCGCGGTGGTGATTGCCTTTATCTCCCTCGGGAAATTACTGGAAGAAAAAGCAAAATCGAATACCTCTTCTGCTATCAAAAAGCTGATAGGCCTGCAACCGAAAACGGTGCTGCTGGTTGATGCAGCAGGACAAGCCCGCGAGATTCCCATCTCCCAGGTAAAAGTAAATGACCTGCTGATGGTAAAGCCAGGGGAAAAGATTCCGGTAGATGGTAAAGTAGCCAATGGTACCTCTTATGTAGATGAGAGTATGATCAGCGGAGAACCGGTGCCGGTAGCCAAAAAAGAAGGCGAACCGGTATTTGCGGGTACTATTAACCAGAAAGGAAGTTTTCAGTTCCGCGCAGAAAAAGTAGGCGCAGATACCTTACTGGCGCAGATCATTAAAATGGTGCAGGAAGCGCAGGGTAGTAAAGCGCCTGTGCAGAAGCTGGTAGATAAAATTGCCGGCATCTTTGTACCGGTGGTGATCGGTATTGCGATACTCACCTTTATTACCTGGATGGTATTAGGCCAGGAGAACGCGTTTACACATGCGTTGCTCACGTCCGTGACCGTACTGGTAATTGCTTGTCCCTGTGCGCTCGGACTGGCCACACCTACCGCCATCATGGTGGGCGTAGGCAAGGGTGCGGAAAACAATATCCTCATCCGGGATGCCGAAAGCCTGGAACTGGCACATAAAGTGAACGCATTGATCCTCGATAAAACCGGTACCATCACAGAAGGTAAGCCCGTAGTAACGGATATCACCTGGGTGAGTACCGATGAAACAGCACCGGCAGTATTGTACGCACTGGAGCAATCGTCTGAACATCCGCTGGCAGAAGCCGTGGTATCCGATCTCCGGGAGAAAAAGATCGCTCCGGTTATCTTACAACATTTTGAAAGTATTACCGGACAAGGGATCACCGGGAATTATAACAACCAGACCTGGCTGGCCGGTAACGCTCAGCTGATGGCATCACAGCAGGTAGCGATTCCTGCAGATGTTGCGGCCAAAGCAAGCGCATTGCAGGCAGCGGCGAATACGGTGATCTTTTTTGCAAAAGGAAACGCCCTGCAGGCAGTAGTTGCCATTGCTGACAAAATTAAGGCAACTTCCCGCACCGCTATTGAAACCTTACAGCGCAATGGTATTGAGGTGTACATGCTCACCGGTGATAATGCGCATACCGCAGCAGCGGTAGCCGAACAAACAGGTATCCGTCATTACCGGGCTGAAGTGCGGCCGGCAGATAAAGCCGCTTTTGTAAAAGAATTACAACAGGCGGGTAAAATAGTGGCCATGGCCGGTGATGGGATCAACGATTCGCAGGCATTGGCACAGGCAGATGTGAGCATCGCCATGGGCAAGGGTTCTGATATCGCCATGGATGTGGCGAAGATGACCCTGATCACTTCTGATCTTAACAGCATCCCCCGCGCCCTGAAATTATCCGGAAAAACCGTCCGTACGATTAAACAAAATCTCTTCTGGGCGTTTATATATAATGTCATCGGTATTCCCATTGCGGCAGGGGTGTTATTCCCGGTGAATGGTTTCCTGCTGGACCCCATGATTGCAGGGGCCGCAATGGCGCTGAGTTCCGTGAGTGTGGTGAGCAACAGCTTACGACTGAAAGCCGCAAAGCTCTAGCATGAAAATTATGTAAAAGGTAGTATTAATTGTATAACAGCAACCACCCGCTTACGACGTAATTTTACATTATCAAATTTATATTCTTCAACAGATAAAAGAATCAGCATATGAACACGACACAATTCAAGACCAACATTAAATGTTCCGGATGTATAGCGGCGGTTACGCCTGTGTTAAATGAAATGGTAGGCGCTGAGAACTGGGAAGTAGATCTTACCAGCGCAGATAAAACACTGACCGTTACAAAAGAAAACCTGGATAAAAGCGAAATCAGAAATGCCATAGAAAAAGCCGGTTACAAGGCAGAAGCATTGTCATAAGCGGCTGTGGCAGGACCGATATTTTAAATCAATGAAAAACAACAAACATGAAAAAGATATTATTGACAGGCATTGTATTGGTAGCCGTATTTTTACAAACAGGCATGGCACAGGACAAAACCGTTTCCCCGCAACTTTCTCCACTACTTTCTTTGTATTACAATATCAAGGATGCATTGGTGAGCGGTAATGCAGGAGCGGTAGCTACGAAAGCAGATGCGTTTGCAAAAAACGTTGGACAAATAGATATGTCGGCCCTGCCACCCGCTGTGCACAATGCTTACATGCCACTGGCATCGAAGTTGACCGCTGATGCCAAAGCAATGTCTGACGCAAAAGACATCAGTAAACAACGTGAATATTTCAAAACATTCTCTGATAATTTTTACCAGCTGGCAAAAGCAGTTCCGCTTTCTGCGCAGCCGGTATACCAGGAGTACTGCCCCATGAAAAAGGCTTACTGGTTAAGCAGCAGCAATGCTATCAAAAATCCTTACTATGGCAGTCAGATGCTGACCTGCGGAAAAGTAAGTGATACCATTCAGTAGACTTTTTTTTATGATCCTTATGAAAACAGTATTCCTGTATATCACTTTTATGAGCCTGTGTAGTATGGTTGCTGCACAGGCTTCTTTTAAAGAGGCCCCCAGGGTAGTACGCTACGATCTGTATGTGAGCGATACCATGGTCCATTACTCCGGCAAAATGAGCCACGCCATTGCGATCAATGGAACCATCCCCGGTCCTGCGTTACACTTCACTGAAGGCGACACCGCAGAAATTTATGTGCACAATACCCTGAAAGAAGAAACTTCTATTCACTGGCACGGATTGATCCTACCCAATCAGTACGACGGCGTGCCGTATCTGACTACCCGACCTATCAAAGGTGGGCAAACACACCTGTTCCGTTTCCCCATCGTACAGCATGGTACTTACTGGTATCATAGTCATACGATGTTCCAGGAACAAAGCGGCATGTACGGCGCGCTTGTTTTTCACGAACGAAAAGAAACTACCGCTAAAGAATATACGTTATTGCTGAGCGACTGGACCGATATGCATCCGCATACGGTAAACCGTTACCTGCATAATGCAAACGACTGGTTTGCCATTAAAAAAGGATCGGTGCAGAGTTACGCAGAAGCCATTAAACATAAGCACTTCAAGACGAAAGTTACCAACGAATGGAAACGCATGAACGCCATGGATGTGAGCGATGTATATTATGAACGCTTCCTCACAAATGGTAAAGTAACAGATGAACAACCCCAGTTCAAAGCCGGTGATAAAGTACGCCTGCGTATTGTAAACGGAAGTTCTTCTACTTATTTCTGGTTAAACTATGCAGGCGGCAAACTCACGGTGGTAGCCAATGACGGCGCTGACGTGGAACCGGTGGAAGTGGATCGTTTGCTGGTGGGCGTATCAGAAACTTATGACGTAGTAGTGACCATTCCGGAAAATATGCAGTACGAATTTCTGGCTACTGCGGAAGATCGCACCGCTTCCACTTCGCTATGGCTGGGACAAGGCATGAAGATGCCCGCGAAGCCATTACCCCGACTGAAATATTTTGAAGGGATGAAGATGATGAATGACATGATGCTGATGAATGGGAATCTCGACACCAGCGGCGGTATGCAGATGACTAATCAGATGATGGATATGAATACCGTGATGTATCCCGAAATTACTGGTGGCGAAGGGGTAGAAACGCATAGTATGCATAACATGCAGATGGATAGTACCAGCGGAGATATTGTTACGCTGAATTACGGTATGCTGAAGGCACCGGAGAAAACCACGTTGCCGGAAGGCCCGGTGAGATTCCTGAAATTCGAACTGACCGGTAACATGAACCGGTATGTATGGAGTATCAATAATAAAACGGTTTCCGAAACAGATAGAATATTAATCAAGCGGGGAGAGATTGTACGGATCGTGTTGTACAACAATACCATGATGCGGCACCCGATGCACCTGCATGGACATTTCTTCCGTTTGCTGAATGGGCAGGGCGAATACTCCCCGTTGAAAACGGTATTGGACATTATGCCGATGGAGGTAGATACCATTGAGTTTGCGGCGAATGAAGCCGGGGGCGACTGGTTCTTCCACTGTCATATTTTGTACCACATGATGAGCGGCATGGGACGTGTGTTCCGTTATGAAGATTCACCGCCCAATCCGGAAGTACCCGATCCGGCTATGGGATACAAGATGGTGCAGAAAGATGATCGCATGTTGCATCCGATGGCGCGTGTGGGATTGGAAAGTACCGGTAGTGATGGAGAGATCATGGTGGCAAATACCCGTTACCGTTTGTCGACCGAATGGCGGGTAGGATTAAACGACCGGCATGGATACGAGAGTGAGAGCCATTTTGGACGCTACCTGGGTAAGATGCAGTGGTTGTTTCCCTACATCGGTTGGGATGTGCGTTACCGCAAGATGGATGAACCCGAGAAGAATCTTTTTGGTCAGAAAAATACGAAAGACTTCCGGCAGGTATTGCACGTGGGATTGGAATATACATTACCCATGCTGATTGTCGCGGATGCCTCCCTGGATACCGAGGGAAAGGTACGTGTACAGCTGATGCGGGATGATGTGCCGATCACAAGGCGTTTGCGTTTCAGTTTTATGGCGAATACAGACCTGGAATATATGGCGGGGCTCCGGTACATTGTAACGAAGAACTTTGCTTTCTCCACACATTATGACAGTGATATGGGACTTGGTGCAGGGATTACTTTAAGCTATTAAAATCTACCGGATATGGAACATCAGCACGACCACTCCAACATGAAAATGGATCAGCCCATGACAGCCGCAGACCATGCGTCCATGGGGCATGGCGGGCACCATGATCATCATGCCATGATGATTGCCGATTTCAAAAAGCGCTTCTATGTAGTATTGGTACTCACGGTGCCGGTAATGTTGTTATCAAAGATGATTCAACACTGGCTGGGGATTACCATCACCTTTCCCGGCGATAAGTATGTGCTGCTGGTGTTATCGACCGTGGTATTTATTTACGGGGGCTGGCCTTTTCTGAAGGGATGGTGGGATGAGATGAAGCAATGGGAGCCGGGGATGATGACGTTGATCGGTTTTGCCATTACGGTGGCATACATCTACAGTGTGGCCACGGTGTTTGGATTATCGGGCATGGATTTTTTCTGGGAGCTGACTACCCTGATCCTGATTATGTTGCTGGGGCACTGGATTGAAATGAAATCGGTGATGGGCGCTTCGCGGGAACTGGAACTGCTGGTGCAGCTGATGCCCGACGACGCGCACCTGGTACATGGCGATCATGTGATGGACGTAAAAACAGAGCGCTTAAAAGCGGGCGATGTTATTCTTATTAAGCCCGGTGAAAAAGTAGCGGCAGATGGTACGGTGCTGGAAGGCACTACTTCGCTGAATGAAAGCATGCTCACGGGTGAATCGAAGCCGGTACAGAAGCAGGCCAACGATAAAGTAATTGCCGGTTCCATCAATGGCAACGGAGCTATTAAAGTAACGGTGACGCATGGGGTGGCGGATTCTTATTTGTCGCAGGTAGTGAAGCTGGTACAGGATGCGCAGCAATCCAAATCCAGGACGCAGTTACTGGCAGACAAGGCCGCCCGGTGGCTGACGCTGATCGCTATTTTATCAGGGATTGCTACTTTTCTATATTGGTGGATGAGTGGACGGGAGTTATCGTTTGCGATAGAGCGGATGGTAACGGTGATTGTGATCTGTTGTCCACATGCGCTTGGACTGGCGGTGCCATTGGTTATCGCTAAATCTACCGCATTATCTGCGCGAAACGGGTTGCTGATCAAGAACCGGACAGACTTTGAAAATTCGCGGAAGATCACCACCCTTGTTTTTGATAAAACAGGCACGTTAACGGTGGGCCGGTTTGCGGTGGTACGTTTTGATACCCTGCAAAATGTTGTATCGAAAGAAGATATTCTGCAAATGGCGGCATCGCTGGAGGGAAGTTCGGAGCATCCTATTGCCACCGGGATTACCGGCAAGGCGAAGGAATTACAACTGACATTACCCTTGGCCACTCATGTGACCGCCATTACCGGTAAAGGTATTACCGGTAATATTTCCGGGAGAGAGGTGAAAGTAGTGAGTCCGGGTTATGTAGCAGAACTGTTCCCGGGGGCTGCCGTTACGGCTATTCAACCCGGAGAAACGCTGGTGTTTGTGGTGGTGGATAATGCCGTAGCTGGCTTTATCGCGTTGGCGGATGAGATCCGGCCGGAGTCGGCGGGAGCCATTGCGGCTTTGCGGGAGCAGGGCATCAGAACGGTGTTGTTGACCGGCGATAATAAAGTGGTGGCGGAGAGTGTGAGCAAAACGTTGGGGATGGATAGCTTTATTGCCGAGGTATTACCGCATGAAAAGCTGGACAGGATCCGGGAATTGCAACAGCAGGGCGAGTTTGTAGCAATGACGGGCGACGGCATCAACGATGCGCCGGCGTTGGCACAGGCGGATGTGGGAATTGCCATCGGTAGTGGTAGCGATGTAGCGGCGGAAACGGCCGGAATTGTGCTGGTAAACAGTAATCCGCAGGACGTGGTGAACCTGGTTTTATTTGGGAAGGCCACATGGCGGAAAATGATCCAGAACCTGATCTGGGCAACGGGATATAATATTGTGGCGCTGCCGCTGGCTGCGGGAGTATTGTATAAGGAGGGGATTTTATTGAGTCCCGCTGCAGGTGCGGCATTGATGACGGTTAGTACCGTAGTGGTGGCGATTAATGCAAGTATGTTAAAAGTAAAACATACGGGGAAGTAAGTAATCGTTAATGTTCAGCAATATCTTTCAGATGGAAACGAATATGCCGTAATGCCACTGTTAACTGATTTTCTACCGAGCGTTTGGAAATCCCCAAACGCCGGGATATTTCGTCATTAGATAAACATTCAAACCGGCTCATACGGAATATTTCCTGGCAGCGGTTTGGAAGCTCCAGCAATGTTAATTGCAGATTATTATTCAACTCCGTTTGACGAATACGGATATCCGCGTCGTTAGACGTATATGGATCGGCTGTCAGCTCACTGGTGCTGTCAAATATTAAACGCTTTATCTTTTTTCTGCTATAAATCTGGTAACGTGCCGCCGTCAACAGGAAGGCAGGAAATGAATCAATGACTAATTCATGTCTGCGGTTCCATATACTTAAAAATATATCATGAACGATCTCCTGACTGGCTTCCTGGTCTCTCAGGTATTTATATCCCGTCTTGTAAACACTTACCCAATATTTATCGAATAGCCTGTTAAATGCCAGTTGATCATTGGCACGGACAGCATTCCACAGTTGCGTATCAGTTATTTCTTTGTGGAACATTTCATATGTGGTTTGATGAAAACCCCGAAAAGATAAGCGTTAAAAATTAAAAAAAAAATATTCTAAATCATGTGTGTGTGCCTCCGTTTTTCATACTTACAATGAAAGACTAAGCAATGACTGAAAGCGAGTTTCTGATAAAATACCAGCGGTTTCTGAACGGAGAATGCACTCCGGAAGAGATAGCTGAGCTCAATGCCTACCATGATCATATGCAGCTGGAAGACGGCATATGGGACATGGATGCAGCGGAACAGTCATTGATCAGAGAGGAAATTGTAACGAAACTGGCAGAAAGCACCGGTTTCCAGCCAGTACAGCTGAAACCGGTTTGGTGGAATAAATGGAGAGTGGCCGCGGTGATCGCTGGTATTGGTTTTGGTATCTATGGTGTTAGGCTATACCAACGGTTACAGGAACAGAAGGCGCAACAGCTGGCAACCACAACATTTCCACAGGAGAAATCTGAAAAGAAAATCTAT
>Ga0116227_10014408_pt1 | contig 12052 bp, 6 predicted proteins | sample S1TSphgellanicum_FD_89693 | JGI IMG/M metagenome (GOLD analysis project Ga0116227, IMG submission 89693) | Host-associated microbial communities from peat moss isolated from Minnesota, USA - S1T2_Fb - Sphagnum magellanicum MG | ecosystem: Host-associated > Plants > Peat moss > Unclassified... | reverse complement strand
CCCCCTCTTTTTTCCCCCCCCCTTTTCTTTTTTGTTTTTTTTTTTTTTTTTGTATTTTGAAAGATTTTTTTGTTTTTTTTTTTTTTTTTTGGTAGTGCTTTGTTGGTGTGGTTGTTTCTTCTAGTGGGTGTTGTTGTTGTTTGGGAGGACTTGGGGTCGACTTTGATCAGCTTGCTTTGTTTTGGAGGAGCTTTGATGTACTTGCTTGCTGTTTACAAGCAGCGCCTGACGCTATGGAGATCATCATCATCATCAGCACCACCATGTCGCGGATTGGGTGAACGTTTGGGGATTCTCTAAAGTTTGGTTGGAGATTTTGCTTTAAAGGGGAGATTTTTGAGTGTTGGGAATTTTGTGCACAACATTCGGGAGGAAGAAACAGAAGAGATAAGATCTCGAATTTTGTAGCAGGGACGGCTTTGTGTCTGCGTTGTTTTGGGTTGGATAGTTGCTTTAAGAAAAAGAGGTCAAGGTCGGGGAGGAGAGGAGCAGCACCAAGATAGATAGATAGATAGATAGACAGAGCCGGTGCAATATATGTTGGGGAGAATCTGAAGTCGCGAAGGCTTGGGTGATCATGGCGTCGCCGAGGTCGGCTGCAACAGGCGGCCTAGGATTCCGTGGGAATGTAGCGAAACAAGGGAGTACGCAGTCGAACAACACGCGTGCAGGAGCAACAGCAGCAGCAGCTGGAGTTTTGGAGAATTCCAGCAATGTGTCATCCAGCAACAACATCCCAGTGCACCCGCATGCGCGCAGAGGCGGACGCTACATGAACTTGTCGCGAGATGACAGTTCCATGGGAGGAGGAGACAGCGAGATGGGCTCCGAGTTTCTCTACACAGTACACATTCCTGCTACTCCGGATCACCAGCCGATGATGTCCGCCACGCCTTCGTCCGTGCGCTCCATGGACCCCGGAATTGCAGGGAAAGCCGAGCAACAGTTCGTGTCCAGCACCATCTTCACGGGGGGTTTCAACAGCGTGACGAGAGGACACGTGATGGAGAAGATGATGGAGGGAGAGTCCAATCACCCGCAACTGGCTTGCGCACGCGGGGCGATTTGTGCCGTGGAAGGATGCGATGGCAATGCCATGCGAGACGAGCGAGGAGAAGACATGGTTCCTTGCGATTGTCAGTTCAAAATCTGCCGCGACTGCTACATCGACGCTCTCAACGGCTCTGGCAAATGCCCCGGATGCAAAGACGAGTACAAGATCCTCGACGAGCCGATGATGAAGAGCAGCAACAACAGTAGCACTAAGGGCACCACCACTGACACGGATCTGCGCGCCTTGCCACCGCCGAGCACTGACAGTGGCAACAAGAACCTGGAGCGGCGTCTTTCGCTGCTCAAGACACAGCCCAACAACAACAACAACAACAACCAGTCCTCGGATTTCGATAGCGCTCGCTGGTTGTACCAAACTAAAGGCACTTACGGCTATGGCAACGCGCTATGGCCGAAGAGCGATGGCTACACTGGACCCACTGACACTAGCATTCCGCCTTCCGTGGGAGCTCAGCCTGATTTTGTGGACAAGGCCAGAAGGCCTCTCTCCCGGAAGATCAGCGTTTCAGCCGGCATTCTCAGTCCCTACAGGTACGCAATGCCCAAAACCTAGTCCCCTTGCTTTCTTGCTTGCTTGCTTGCCAAATGTTGCAGAACATTTTGGAACCCACGCACCCATGAACCCTACCATGATTTTCTTCTTCTTCTTCTTCCTTCAGATGGTTCTTTCTACAGAAGCTTCTTCCTTGCTTGTGGGTTTTTTGGTTTGTGTCTCTTCTGCTGCAATCTCTGAACAGAGTTGTTGTTGTTGTTGTTCTTCTTCTTCTTATTGTTTTTTGTGATGGGTTTTGTTGTTGCTTTCAGGTTGTTGGTGCTCATTCGGCTAGTCGTATTGGTGTTGTTTCTGACATGGCGTATCAGTCATCCCAACACAGATGCAGTTTGGCTATGGGGGATGTCAGTTGTCTGCGAGGTTTGGTTTGCCTTCTCGTGGATTCTGGATCAGTTCCCGAAGCTGTGTCCCATCAACCGGAGCACAGATCTCCAAGTGCTCAAGGAGAAGTTTGAAATGCCAACTCCTGAGAATCCATCGGGGAGATCTGACTTGCCAGGCATTGATGTGTTTGTCTCCACCGCTGACCCTGAGAAGGAACCACCCATCACAACTGCTAACACCATTCTCTCCATTCTTGCAGCTGAGTACCCTCTTGAGAAGCTCTGTTGCTATCTGTCAGACGACGGTGGGGCTCTTCTCACGTTTGAAGCCTTGGCTGAGGCTGCAAGCTTTGCACGTGTCTGGGTGCCCTTCTGCCGTAAGCATTTGATCGAGCCTCGCAATCCTGAGACCTACTTTCTGTTGCGACGTGATCCCACAAAGAACAAAGTGAGGCATGACTTTGTGAAGGATCGTCGGCAAGTGAAGAGGGAGTATGATGAGTTCAAGGTACGGATCAATGGGCTGCCTGAGGGTATTCGGCGCCGCTCAGATGCATACAATGCACATGAGGAAATTCTGGCAAAGCGTACACAACTCGAGACAGGGATTAATGGCTCTGACGCACCCAAGGTGCCCAAGGCCACTTGGATGGCAGATGGCACACATTGGCCTGGCACGTGGATTCAATCTGCAAAAGAGCATTCACGTGGAGACCATGCTGGCATCATTCAGGTACCCCTAATAACTCACACACACTCTGCTGTCTGTGGGTATTATGCATCCTATGTGGGTCAGGGTTTTTGCATTTTACCATTGAAACTGACATCAAGTGAGGTGTCCAGGTGATGCTATCTCCTCCTACTAGCGAGCCACTGATGGGGAGCAGTGATGATGCGAATATCATTGACACGACAGACATTGACATTCGCCTACCCATGTTAGTCTACATGTCACGAGAAAAGCGACCAGGTTATGACCACAACAAAAAAGCGGGTGCAATGAATGCACTTGTTCGCACAAGTGCAATCATGTCCAATGGACCCTTCATGCTCAATCTGGATTGTGATCACTACATCTTCAACTCCAATGCGCTCCGAGAGGCCATGTGTTTCTTTATGGATCGAGGTGGTGACCGTATCTGTTATGTCCAGTTTCCACAACGGTTTGAAGGTGTTGACCCCAATGACAGATACGCTAATCATAACACAGTCTTCTTTGATGTGAATATGCGAGCATTGGATGGACTGCAAGGGCCTGTGTATGTTGGCACAGGTTGTGTCTTCCGCAGAATGGCTTTATATGGATTTGACCCACCAAGGGCCAGAGATCATGGTGGATGCTGGAGTTTCTGCTGCTGCTGCTGCTCACGTGAGAAATCAAAGATGAAGACTCTGAAGAAGTCTCAGAGGGGTGCAGAGGTTGCTGCTCTGGCAGGTGGCATGAGTGATGAGGATGAGGATGTAGAAGCAGTTATGTTGCCCAAGCAGTATGGTTCCTCTGTGATCTTTGCAGCCTCCATCGCTGTGGCAGATTACCAAGGACGACCACTGGCTGATAAGGGTGTGCACAATGGACGTCCAGCAGGCGCTCTCACAGTACCCCGGGAACCATTGGATACCAGCCTTGTTGCTGAGGCTATTAATGTTATCTCGTGTTTTTATGAAGATAAGACTGAATGGGGCTCACGTGTGGGCTGGATTTATGGTTCTGTCACGGAGGATGTTGTGACGGGTTATCGGATGCACAATCGTGGCTGGCGATCCATCTACTGTGTCACCAAGCGTGATGCGTTCCGGGGAACAGCACCCATCAATCTCACTGACCGATTGCATCAGGTCTGCTTTTTGTCAAGAGCATCTGTTTCCAAGTCTCTCACATTCCAACATTCACTCATGAACCATCTTGTGGTATTGTAGGCTATAAGTCTAGTATTCTAGCTATATTCTCTACTGCTTCACTTGCGGCAGTTACTTTTGCATATGCATCTGATGGCTACTATCCGGTGGCTATTATCTGGTGTCATTCATGAGAGTTAGGTTGCACTATAATAGTGCCAGCTAGAAACTGTTTCACATGAGGCCAAAAGCTCAGATGTTGGTGGGTGTGGTGAAACTATTTTGCAGGTGCTGAGGTGGGCGACAGGCTCAGTTGAGATTTTCTTCTCACGCAACAATGCGATGCTTGCCAGCCCACGCATGAAATTCTTGCAGCGAGTTGCATACCTCAATGTTGGCATCTACCCTTTCACCTCCATCTTCCTGCTGGTCTACTGCTTCTTACCAGCTCTCTCACTATTCACCGGCCAGTTCATTGTCCAAACCTTGAACCTCTCCTTCCTCATCTACCTGCTCATCATTTCTGTTTGCCTCTTTGGGCTTGCGGTACTGGAAGTAAAATGGTCAGGCATCACACTGATAGATTGGTGGAGAAATGAGCAGTTTTGGGTGATTGGTGGCACCAGTGCTCATCTTGCCGCTGTGTTCCAAGGATTACTTAAGGTGATGGCTGGTGTGGAAATCTCATTCACACTGACTTCCAAATCTGGAGGTGAAGATGAAGATGATTTGTATGCTGATCTGTACGTCATCAAGTGGTCGTCACTGTTTGTACCACCGCTTACCATCATGTTGACCAATGGTATTGCCATAGTTGTTGCAGTTGTACGCACAATATACAGCTCAAACCCCGAGTGGAGCAAGTTGGTGGGGGGTGTGTTCTTCAGCTTGTGGGTGCTCATGCATCTCTACCCATTTGCGAAAGGGTTGATGGGCAGGGGAGGAAGGACCCCGACAATTATCTATGTGTGGTCTGGCTTGCTGGCTGTCATCATCTCTCTCTTGTGGGTTTACCTCAGTCCCTCAAGTAACTCACAATCACAAGGATTAAGTGGAGGTTTCCAATTTCCTTAAAGACACTGACACCGAACATGGATGCAGGAGCGCTACCCTCTCCCTAATCTCTTGTGGGTTTTACCAATTCTTCACCATGGAAAACTGCCCTGACACTTTGTATACCCCCTGAAGACACTTACACCAGGCCTTGCCTTAACCCCCCTTTGAACACCTAACCCTAAAAAGACATCAACAGTTTGGCTGGTCATGTTATGATATGGGAGCTCAAGAATTAACAAAAGAATGGATTGGAGGCTTTTTTTTTTGGAGCCAGAGAAAGAGGCTGATTGGTGAAGAGATTCGTTGTATTTAACTTGAAAGCTCTGTGAAGAGCTTTCTGCGGGAGAATTACATACAGAGCTGAACCAGGATAACGGTGGGAGATTTCTTCTTAAATTGAAGTGCAGCTGGATTATCAGAGCTTGATCAAGACTCCATCCAGAGGCTTAATTTAGAGTTAGGATTATTTCTTGGTCAAGAGCTGTGAGAAGGTCAATCATCACAGCTCTAACATGTGCAGGGATTTCTATCTTTTATTCTGGGATTAATTCAAGACAGAGAGATTGATTTTCAAAGGGAGGTGCTTATCTGGAGAGAAGAAGCAGGCCATGATGGATTTTAACAAACACAGCAGACCAGAGGATCTCTTGTGTATTTGGAAAGCAGCCAGAAAAGAGTTTAGAGATGAATAAAGTGCAGACCTGCAAGTCTGCAGTTCCTTGTCCTAGTCTCTGGACAGTAGTAGTACACTGACTAAATGAGTTTTATGGGTGGTAGGTTTTGTGATCTCATTTTTGAGACTTTGTTGTAGCATTCTGTGTTTGTGTGATTGGAACCAAAATTGGTTACTTCTCTCCAATTCTCACGTGAATAATTGGCACAGAGGTTACGAGAGTGATGGGCTGGCCTTTTTGCAGCTGGGATCCTCCTCTCAGGCTGGATCAACTGGTGACAACAAATACATGAGGCTCTGCCATCAGTGCCAGTGGAAAATCTGGCAACTCAGGTCCATTGCTTCTGAATCCCTGCATAACCCATGTGTGAAGAAGATCTTCTGTGACCACCCATTGCTAGTTTGCAAACTCTTTCTTTTGAAAAAATGTACTGCAAAATGCCTAGCATTTTCCATAGACGTCGTCTGCTTGAAGATGAAGACACTGCTAACCTCCTGTTCACTGCCCATAATGCCTTCATATTGATCAATAGGAAAGCTTGGTTTTTGTATCTCTCCATGCTATCATCCACCAATTTCAAGCTTACCCATGTACTCTAATGAACCACTGCTCATGTGATGTCTTCAGATTGATTGATCCATGGCAAAGCTTAGTTTTTTTATTTATCCCTCCACCCAAGTATCCATCAATTTCAGGCTAACCCATATCTTCTAATTAACAATGACCTCTGACAGACAAGTGTAAACTTTGTGGTTGCATCCATTTCTATGTAAAAGATATGTGCTAAATTGTATGATTACATGTATTCATTTCAAGTTTTCATGGTAGTAAAGCTCTTCAATTTTGGCTAAGAGTTTTATAAAACTAAGATTAAGGGTGAGTAATATTCTGGATAGCTTAAAGGATTCTATTCTCTTGAGCTGTTAGGGTTTAAGAAGGGTTCAACTTACAGTATCTCAAATCAACAGAAGCAGAGAAGGATAGGTGGAAATTGCATTCTGCAAAAGGAGAATGCCATTTTCTTTCTACAATTCCTGCTTTAAGATTTTAATTATTGGCTTGAGCCAACAAGCAGCAATCAGCATTTTTATTCTGGCAAAATTTCAAAACCCCTTCTTTGATCGTCACTTAATCAACAAGGTTGTGTGTCACACTGTGGCCTTGCCATTTACATTAAAAAGTATCTTAAGAAGGCAAAAGAAGACTGTTGGAAACTCAAATATTTCACCATGCCAAAATATAATCTTCAAAAAAATCCTCTAAATGAAACCAAAATTCTTCAAGATATTATAACTCTATAACTAATCTCAGGTTTCGACACAAGCCAAAATAACATCTTTCAAAAATCCTCATGTTAAAATAGACATAGTTATTACCTAGTAGGGGCCAAAATCCATTAAGCTACTATGCTCTATAACAAATCTAAACACAATATCCTTGCCTTGGTAGCCAAGGCCAACAAACAGCACAAGTAATATGCAAGAACCCTCTCTAAAAGTATGAGGAGGAGGAGGAGCTCCTTGCAGCTTGCATGACTTTTGCACAGGCCACATGCAGAAGACATGCAATATTTAAGTACAAGGCACTGATTCAAACAATCTCATTGACCAACATTTTTTTGCTTCACACCTTGGCATGATGAGACTATGAGTCTATTACAACATTGAAGTGCAAGTTTACTGAAAATAACTCTTCAAAACAATTGAAGGATCAAAACTCTCATGGGCCACATCACCTTTTTTTTTCCCTTTTTTTCCCTTTTTAAAATTTGCTTAAGGCTCAATTCAATTCTTCAATGTCCCTATACATTTGTGTAAATTTGTTACACCTTATATTATATGAAAAGCATCATCACCCATGCGCATAGTAAGAGCATCCCTATACATTTGTGTAAATTTGTTACACCTTATATTATATGAAAAGCATCCTCACCCATGCGCATTGTAAGAGCATGTTTTGAACATAGTGCAATAAAAACTTATTGGGACAACATAATGCAATGGTTGGTGAAAGTTTAGGGTTTAGGGTTGGGATCTAAATCGTGTTGTGGATTGATCGAATTTGCTTGATTGGTCTAGTAGTTGCTTTGCCATTTGTGTGATTCATATTAATTAGATCATTGGCACACTCACAACTTTTTCTTTTTCTTTTTGGAGGAGCCATATTGCTTGGCCTATCGGCAATTTTTTGTGGAACATTGGGTGCGCCCCCATTAGAAGCATCTCTTTGAACCCCGAGTTGCAAAATAGAGTAAAATTTGCTCCCCTAAATCTCACCTTTTTGGTTTATATACATGGGAGTGAACTTTGGCAAACCATATGGGATAAAACCCAAGTGCTATTGGGAATATTTTAGGGAATATATTTGGGAACACTTTGGGAACATGATGGGAACACATTGAGAACAAGAGGGAAAAAAAAACAAAAAATCCCTCTCCCCCCACCCCCTCAAAAGAAACTAGATTTGTCACCCATTGACAACAAATTTCCCTTGATATGCATCGGCTTAAATAGCTGTGAAATATCATGGGAAAAAACTTTTAAAAAGACCCAAGGCATTTTAGAAAATGGAACACCTATGCTTGTAGGCATTCCAATTTTTGAAACATCCTGCAAGTCTTTTACAATTTGTAAATGCAATTCCAAATACACTAAGAAAAATGTTAGAGGTCTTTATGGCTAAAAACAAATTTTGGTGGAAATTTTTGATTTTTTTTTTCCTAATTTAAATTTAACTGGTTCTCCTTTTTTTGGGGAAATTTTTCAATATCACAAAATTGGAAAAAACAATACACCCTAACTTTGAATTCCCAAATGGACATGGGTGTTGGACATTGGTGTTCCTAGTGATGGTTTCAAGATAACTGAGCAAATGAAAAGTCTGCAACTTGTTTTAAATTTGGCTTTGTAGCTTAAGTCATTAACCTCCAATTTTGTGTCAATATTTTTCCATAATACATCACTTGCTTCAGTTTTTTTTTCAATTAAATTGCAATATTGAAAACTTGGAGTTTTTTTCCCAAAAAAACAAGAAAATTAGTTGAATTTACACTTGAAAAACAAAAATTTCCCAGATTTCCTCAAATTTTTTGGTAAAAAAACAACAAAATATGTCCCCTAGAAAAACCATTGGTTTTCATGACGATATGACATTCGGAAACAAACACTTGAAGTTCATTTAATAAATGTTTCAAGAGTAGCTTTTGTACAACTAAGCATCATATGATGGCACCAAATTGCATTGTATCTCATCTTCCAAGCAACTAAGATGATATACCCACACAAGTAGTGTTTTTTTTCTTTTGCAATTCCAAAATGTCTAAAGGTCATTGCCAAAAAAAAATTTCAAGCAAACATTTGTGTTTTTATCATCAACTGATGAAAAAAGTTTAATTCAAATTATTATTAGAAATTAGGAAATTTACAGTAATACTTATTATAGGTTTTTTTGGTCTACCCAATTTTAAATTTACCACTGACATTATTTTGGAATATTTTAAATATCGAATTAGAGTTCCAATTATTGACAATAAATAAATGGATTAAGTGGGATTATTCCAGTAAAATATATACTACCCCTAGTACGGAAAACGTGTTCAAAATCTGAAATTGTAATATGTATTTGAAAAGTTATGTTTCCAATTGGAAATTCTAGGATTAATAAGGTGATTAATGGGCACATGCACACTAAGTTAACATAATTTTAAAACCCACTTTGCATCTAGCACCCCGCACCTTGTGTCACCATTACGGCTTGGGCAAATAGATGTGTCTAGTTCAAAGACTTGTTACAACACTGCCCAAGGGATAATTGGTCCATAGATGCACGATCCTAATGTGGAGTCCTAGCATGGATGCTTTATCTTACATTTGTTTACACCATATTTTAGATGTGATAAAAAATAAAGGTTGATGCACGATCCTAATGTGGAGTCCCAACATGGATGTTTTACCTTACATTATTTTTAATATTTTAGGTGTGGTAAAAAAAACAAAAATTTGAACAAAAGGGGCTCATTTTCCAACACTACCAGCTTCAACAGCTAAGTGTTCCCAAGCAAGAGTAACAAGCCCAAGATTCAATTACATTAATGTGACAAGAACGAATGCACATTTGATACCTTCACTAGCACTTGCTCCCCCTCCAATAAAGGCACCCAACATGTGCTCCTTTTCCATCTTAGGTAAGCAAGTTTCGTTTGGGGCCTACACATTGGTTTTATAGTTGATGAATTGAAGGAAGGAAAGGACACAAGTATTTTATTTTGTACTTGGTTGAATTTCTCATTGTTTTGCCCTTGAAGTTTCTGTACCCATGGAATATAGGTGCACAATGAACTAGTGATGGTGGACTCTTCAATGGCTAACCAAATAACATCATGGCACAACACAATCAACAGCTAGAAGATGCATATCTTGGTGACCATTGATTGGTGTTCAAGAAAAACGTATTCCTATTATCAAATTGATGATGTATTCTTGTGTGAGAAAATTCTGTGTGTGCACACTAAGTCTTCTACCTTCCTTTCATGTCTGCTCACAATGTTGACCCAATGTTTGTTTTATTTCCTGGTCTTGTTCCCTACGGCAGGTCAAATGCAAAGTTTGAAGAGTCCTTTAGTATTAACCTGCCACATTTTGGGTCATGAGTGTAGTATGTGATGATTCATGTCAAAAGATTGTTCTGAATCCTTCCAATGAACTTCTTGTCTGCACAATTTTTGGGCATTGTTTCGACCACTAGATCACACATGTAAAGGAAAATGATGTTGAACTCGTAAGTAACAACTTTCTTAGAGTCCATTTATGTATTTCTAACATGTATGTATGAGAAAGTTAATTTTCTGGCAATGGTCAGTTTCATTATGAAAACTTTAAGAGATTTTTTCCAACAGCATTATCTAAACAATTATTGTTTACATATATGAATTAGGGGTAGCAACAAGCAGATGCAAATGCAGCAACTGAGGAATCAGAACCATTTATGAGCTCATGTAGACTTGGTATCTGGTAGTCAAGCACTAAAAAGTGATAAAACCCTAGAGTCCCAATAGCAACCTACTAGTTTATTAAAGTATTTGTAGTTGAAAAGTTAAGCAAATTGGTTACTTTTCCATTGTGATGTTAAAGCCATGGAGGAACTTATCTAAACTAACTGTAGCTATAGTTGCAGAACTAATCATGTTTTCTTTAGAGAAAATCAATCAATGCAATGATGCTCAAATTTAATTCTTACATAAATTGGATTGATCATGTCATGGGATAGGACACGCATACTTGTTGAGTTAGAATTGTGCTCATGAATGGGAGCTTGATGAAGTTGTGAGGTTGGAATAAGACCATGAGCTTTGTTGATAGTTTTCTTTATGTGGCTATCAAAAAAACTTAAAACTGGCTCGACACCATATTGATTGATGATGAAGGCTAGATGAAAATATCCTCAATGTTGTCCTTAATTGTGCCTTTTTGTTGCGATGGTATGGGGCAAACAACATTGACAAGAGAGTTCAAATTGAATGTTTTTGGTGCAAAGAGGTTGTTTATCCAAGTCAAAAAGAAATCCCGCTTTTGCTATAATGGGTGATGATGATACCGTTATGTTGGATGATCTCCTCTCAACCCCTAAGCTAGATACAGATACAGAACATTAAGTTTTTACATCACAACAATAACATGGCTTTGCAGTTCATTATGTTCATTGTATGTATTGCTCATGTGTGGGACATGGAAAGTTGATGCTATGTAATTATCAAGCTAAGGATTCTTTTTGACATTATGAATTGCATTTGCAGTTTTTAATATGAAGCAATTTCATGCATGTCTATGGGTGTAACTGAAAAAAGAATTAACATTCCATTGAAGTTAAAAAACACTTGTAGAGGCCCAAATAAGGGGTGCGATTATGGTCAACAACAACCTTTACTTGGGTCTTTACCAATTTATCACATTTAACATGTTGTGTTACTCACTCCATTCATAAATATGAAATAGTGGATTACATAAAATGAGATGTGAGAGACCCATGTAGTACACGGATGACTTCGGCATAAATTAAATTAGATTGGAGGAATCTAGAATTATTTGTGAAGAGACTAACCATAATGACAATAAGAGAACTCCCAAAATTAAGTTAAAATATAATATTTAAATTTTTTGTATGCCAAAAAGTCCAAAATTAAAAACTCACATGATGAATCTTAAATTTTTAAATAAATAAATAAATTATTCAGCACTTGTGTGGCAAAAACCTTCAATAGACCCATGGGCAAGTTGAAAATATCGGATATGCTAGATATCTGCCCATGGCCCCAAAAACATAATTAAACTCATTTGAAGGTGCAAGAGATTTTATTGGGGTATAAATAAGCATTTTCATTCCCTTGGCAATTAAGTTCCAAACCTTAAATTTTTCCCCTAAAAGGTTTTTTGAATTGGGGGGGGGGGGGGGGGGGGGGGAAAGTTTTTTGGGTTTCCCAAAAAATTTTGGGTTTTTTTTTTTTTTTGTTTCCCAAATTTTTTTGGGTCTAATTTTTTTTT
>Ga0116227_10014405_pt1 | contig 12053 bp, 8 predicted proteins | sample S1TSphgellanicum_FD_89693 | JGI IMG/M metagenome (GOLD analysis project Ga0116227, IMG submission 89693) | Host-associated microbial communities from peat moss isolated from Minnesota, USA - S1T2_Fb - Sphagnum magellanicum MG | ecosystem: Host-associated > Plants > Peat moss > Unclassified... | reverse complement strand
GCTCCCAACTCGACCCTCTACCCCTTTCTAGAGTTGGAAGCCGGGAGCGTGCTACCAAGTCTCAACTTTCCGCAACTTGACTTTGTGAAACCCTCAAGTGGGTTTCACCCCGTGACTTGGGAGTGCGTCAGTCATGAAATAATGCATAATGAAACATTGATTGAAGTTGGCAAATCCAAAAAAACACTAGACATCTTGAATAGAAGATGGATAATCCAATTTTCAATGGTTTGAACCTTGCATGGATCCATGTGAATGCCCTTTCTAAAAATGATGTAATTTAACAATTCCATTTTGATTCGATGAAATTTTCATTTTTCCAATTTGGCATAGAGTCAAACTTCCTTAGGTTTGTTGAAAACAAGACATCCAAATCATTCATGGTCCTCCATGTTCTTAAAGAAAATGAAGATGTTGTCAATGTAACAAGCCATAAAATTATCCCAATATTCATGAAAAGCATTGTTTGTTAAGTGTTAAAATATAATAGTGCATTTGTGAGGCCAAAAGGCATTATATGTATTTGCCATAATGTGTTTGGAATGTTGTCTTCCATTTGTCACCTTCTAAAATATGCACCAAATTATACACTTCACATAGATTAATGTTGGTGTACATTTTGGTGTGACCTCGTTTATCCAATAGACCTAAGATTAAAAATAAATGATATCAATTTTTGATGGTAAGTTGATTCAAACTAGGATATTCAACACACATTCATAAGGATCCATCCTATTTCTTAACAAACAAGATGAAGGCATCGGTTGAATATTTGGAATGTTGAATGAATTTATTTTCAAAATTTTCACCAATGTATTTTTGAAGTGTAGCAAATTCATCTTCACATAAGTTGTAAATGGGTCGAAATGGGGGTTGTGTATCTTCTTCAAAATCAATCACACAATCATACATAACTAATGTTTAGGTAAATGTTATTATTTTTTCACAAACATCCTTGTAGTTTTTGTATTAAAAAGGTATTTCATGTTGTATCCTAAGATCATGTGGTAGGAAAGCATATGCCAAAAATGCATCTCCTTTCATACTTTGAAATGAAAAAAAAAAGGTATGTTGATCCATTTGTGGATTATGCAAGGTGAGCCATGATAACCTAAAGATGACAAGATTTTTTGAAGATGAAATGATATTGAAAACAATGTTACTAAAGTGTGGCACTAACATTTTGGTTTCATGCATCATAACTTTTGAAAAGAAACTCCAATCATCAATGATGTCAACTATTATTATACGGTTTTCTTCACCAAGGCCAATTTATGTTGTTGTACCAACACCTTATTAATGAAACACATAGATGCATTAGATTCAAACAATGTTTAAGTTTTCGTTTTCGTGGACTTGTTGCATTTTATCGTGATTGGTAACAAAAGACAAGGTTTTGGGTTTGAATATAAGCTAATATTATTTTGAATACATGATGCATTTTGAGGTCTAGTCTCAAGGTCCTTATTACATGTCCTAGTTTCCTTATTTTGTTAGGTTGTGGGGTGGTGAAGGAAGTGACACATGATGTGTGTTAACCTTGCTTCTTTGGATAATTTTTGGGTATGCAACTTAGTTTTCCACAATACAAACAAAGTTTGTTAGCAGGTTGACATGTTTATCTTATTATATGAATATTTTGCATTGTGTATTTGTCATAGATGCCAACATTAAACATGATGAACGAAGTCATTCGCGTGGATTTCCATCCATGATTTGACAATCCACCCATAATCCATTTGTAATTACACTACTATAATTCCTAGTTTTTCAAAGCAAAAATTTTCATAAAAAGAATCAAATTTGGACAAGGGTAAAAAAAATCTCCTTATCTATTTGGAGAAGTCAATTTTAACATGTCCAATGTGATTGGGGTGGTTTTTTTTATTGTTAGAATCTTACATTTGACTGATCATTTTGATTGGTGAATAGTGGACCATTTAATTCATCAAATGATTTAAATAATTATAAAAAATAATTTGTAGGCATGCAAATAGGTAGGTCGTATGTAGGTAGGTAAATGGTAGTTTACTTTAAATTAATATAACCTATTTAACTTATTTAGCATAGCCTACTTACCTTAGCCTCCTAAACATATACATAGGTTACAAGTATTAGGAATTAAACCCTTGACCTCCTCAATGATAAACCAAGTTCTTAACTAATGGACCACACCATCAAAAGGTGTTCAACTTTTGTTAAATTTTTTTATTTCAAATGTTTATTTTGACACATCACTGCAAGATTATGAGGTACGTAGGTAGGTATATTGTAGGAGGTAGGTGGGTGGGTGAGTAGGTAAGTAGGTTGATGAATACAAATGTTAGTAAATATTAAAAAGGTTAGATAATTATAAGTAATTAGGTTGTAGGTGTAAGGTGGTAGGTAGGTTGCACCTAGAGGAGGTTATTTAGGTCGATATGTAGATAGATATATAGTACCCAAAAAAAACTTACCTAGGTCAATATGTAGGTAGGTAGTACCTAGAAAAGCTACCTAGGTCAATGTGTAGGTAGATAAGTAGGTAGGTAAGGAAGAAGATTAAGTAAGTAATTATATGTAAATAAATTTGAGGTGGATAGGCTTAGGTAGGTTGTGGGATGTAGGTAAGAGGTACTTAAAAAAGGCTACCTAAGTCAATAGGTAAGTAGGTAGGTAAATAGGTAGGTAATTAAACAAATGGGTAAATAAAAAGGTTAAATAATTATGTAGGTAGGTTATGGGTTGGCAGGTAGGTAGTACACTTAAAAGTTACTTAGGTTGGTAGGTATATAGGTACACGTAGGTTGTAAAACATGGTAGATAGGTAGAGGATGCCCCATTTGACTATAATAAATACATTGGCGATCTTGATTAAATATTCTATTTGGCTAAAACCCCATTGGCCATTTTGATTATATGTGTCATTTGTTTTTTTTCAACTTGACTAGATGTTTCATTTGACTAAACTTCATTGGCCATTTTGACCAAGGTGGTCAAAATTTTGTTCAATTTGATTAGATGTACAAGTTGACAAATATTAAAATAGGTTATTTGAACCAAATTGACTGGTCGAAAGATACACGTGTCATTCAAGCACTTAGCCTTTTAATCAAAGTATACATGTTCACTAGTTGAAAAAGACCAATTAATCAACTTGGACTATTTGGAAAACCAAGAATTCTAGTTTTGTTAATTTGTTAACTTATAATTAACTCATAGTTCATTCTTAAATAACTTATACTTAATACTTAATTCATTTCTAATTTTTTTTATCATTATTAATTCATTTTTAATCAATTCATAGTTCATTCATAATTCATTTTAATTCATCATTAGTTAACTCATAATTCATTTAAAATTTAAAAAAGGTTTTCAAGAAGGTTTTTTAATTGATGGACATGTATGGAGATCACCATGAAATTTTCCATGAGTTAGGTCCCCAAAAGGGGTATAAATAAAGGTAAAACCCCATTATTTTTAATTTGTTCAACATTTGTTGGTTTGATGTATGATTTTGTTCCATAAACAAGAAGAAATTTTGTCCTTTTTCACTACCCAATTTCATTAGGCTTTTTGTGAAATGGGACAAAATTAATTAATATGTAACTTGTATGGTTTTGGTAAAAACATACTAAATTGGTTAAGACATTTTTTGTGAAATGATTTTTAGTCATTTTCAATAGTCACATGTTGTATTAAATAATTTTTTATTTTAAAATTATGACATAAATATGTGCAGTCCCAAATTAATATGACATAGAATAATGTGCCATGTTAGCATACAATTGTTTTTGGATCATGGAGTCATGGATTGTGTTTTTGACATGGCATATGTCATGAAAATTTTCATTTTAATTTAAATAAAAATTTTAATTTTATCAACAAATTTTTTTTACATCATTCGCCATGATGTATATGTTTGTATACTCATTTGTACAAAATACATTAATACACACATCCATCAAATATTGAACCCAAAACCTCATGAATGTATACCAAGGTCTTAACTATCAAATCATTTCAAGTCTTTATTAATAATGAAAATAAAGTTTATGGTTGTTGTGTTTGGCATGAAATTGTTTAGGAAATTCAAATTTTAACATACTTTTTTATTCTCAAATTTTATTCAAATGCTGCAAATGAAAACATGATCTTGAAATTTATTCAATAGTGTATTCAAAAAAAATATTGTAATTTACAAAAATTCACTTTAAAGGGTTAATACATGTTTATGTATTCACTTGTACAAGATACATTAATACACGCACCCATCACAGATTGAACCCAAGACCTCATGAAAGTAGACCAAGGTCTTAACAACCAAACCACGTCAAAATTTTATCAATAATGAAAATATAATTTATGTTATTATGTTTGGCACAAAAGTTTTTAAGAAATTCAAATTTTAACGTATGTTTTCTTTGTCAAATTTTATTCATATGTTACAAATGAAAGCATGATCTTGAAGCTTATTCAATAATGTATTCAAAAGAACTTATAACTTACAAAATTTTAGTCAAAGGGTGAATTTTTTTAAATAATTAACATGTGCTGAATAATTTAATTTTTTTTTGGTTTGTTTAAATTAACCTACAATCTTTGTAAATTCAATGTGAAATTGTGAATTCAAAAATTTGTTCATTAAGTTTTTACCAATGTCATTTTCATTATGTAAAATATGTCCATTTTTTGAGTAATTTCAAGCTTTTATTTCCCCAATATGATTAGGTACAAAATTATTTATTTATTTTGGCAATGTTGTTAAAATGGTAATCATCCATAGGAAGACTTAGCCACATTTGGTTATAGACTAATTATGGAGTTAGAAAGTTGTTTAATCATTAAATATTATGGTCAATTACTATATTTTATTATAATTTTTTTAATGATGTACATTCTGAAATTGAGATTTTTTTTTTTCAATAAAATCTTTTTTTGATGTTGTTGCCCCTTTAAATTGGCAAAAATCAGCCATAAGAAAAAACATTAATTAAGTAGCCATTATAACCATTTAATTATCAAGACTATATTTGTTTAACAACATGAATCATAAACTCATACAAATGATTAATTATACAACTTCGGAAAAGAAATCACAACATATTATTTATATATATATATATATATATATATATATATAGTAAAAATTAAAAAAACATAATTTGATAAAATTTTGGGTTTAAGTAGTTAGATTAAACCCCCTCCTTTCCAACCAACATGTTTTTCTTGGTTTCAAAATTTCCTAACTTAAAATTTTTTGTTGAAAAAAAATGGAAAAATAGTGCAAATTCAAGGGAAAATGTAATCAACAAAAAAATTGCCAAAAAAATGAAATCACAATTTGAATGAATAAGAATTTATTCTTAATGAATAATTTTTAAAAATAACTATAATAATTCCAACTTTAAACATATAAAAAAATTTAACATCAAATATATATATTAGTAGGTGGAATATGCAACATTTGAATATTGGTTTGAATAATTTCAAAGTGAATGATTCAACTCATGTAAAGATGTCAATAGTTCAAAAAATGTGAATTTTTTTACTAAACCATTGAAGTATAATTATAAGACATTGAGTTGCATGTGTTTCAATATGTGCAAGATGCAATTTGTGATTATCAATTTTAACATATTGGAAGTGAATGGTTCAACTCATGTACACGTGTTGATAATTAAAGAGATGGGGAAAAAATCATTAATTCATTGCAATATAAATGTCAGGTTAATTGTTACACGTGTTTTAATAAATTGTGATAAGTGTATAATGTAATTCATGATTGTTTCAACCTAGTAAATGTTGATGGTTCAACTTAAGTATCATTTTGATAGTTGAAAAAATGTCAAAAAAATCAATAACCCATTATGATGCATTGTGTAAATAAAATTAAAAATAACCTCAATTTCAACATCTGAAATTTGAAGTTATTATAAAATAAAATAAGATTCAAATTACATTCACAAGTGAACAACATAATGAATGCAACAACTATGAACAATATTGATTTGTAATTAGTGTAACAAGCCACTTACAAACTTAAAATGATCAAATATAATTGAAATTTAGTTGAATTGAATAATAGTTGCAATGTGCGAGGTGAAAAAGCACAATATTTTTTCTTGTAATAACCTTGTTGTGTTCATTTTATGTTTATGTTTTCATGTTTTATCATAATAAAAAATTGTTTATACTTTTGTTTACACATTTGATGTTTTTGTTTTAAACCTTTTATGGTTTTGTTTTGGTTTTTATGTTTTGTATTTGAATTTGGATAAAGGTTTATCCTTTCATCATTCATTTACATAGTTGTTATGCATGTGAGTTCATTTGTTGATTCAAGAAGCGAGTAATCCACAAATTCTTGATAAATTATTTCACTTTTCTAAAGAAAGGTAATCCATTTTCAACTTTCAGAAAACCCAACCTTTAGTTGATTCATAAGTTAAATGGCTATTATTGGTGATAAAAATAAACACAGGCTTGATTGAAAATTGTTCAAACAATTACATACATGAAAACTACAAAGATAAATGGATTTTAAAAATACACAAAACCAAGACTAATCATGGCATAAACATGCTTAAATATAATTTCTGACACAAAACATGAAAATCAAGACATGGACATGAAGTATGCAAAACAAAAATTGAAACAAAAATTTGATGTAATGACATACAAAAATGTGAACATGAAATGAAATGAATAAGGTGATGGTTCAAGATCATATTTCAAAATGGTGTTGAACATGTTCAACATATGGGGGGGGGGGGTCTTACATTTATTTATATTGCTTTGGGGACCTACTTTGAAAAGTTTCCATGGAGATTTTCATATGTTCATCCTCTAAGGATTTTTTTTGAAAACATTTTTAATAATATATTAACTATCAATAAACTACGAATGAATAAGGAGTTAATTAATAATTAATTAGAAATGAACTAAAAATCAAAATATGAATGAATTACTAATTATGTTAACGATAATGATGTTCATTGATGTTGGTGTCTTTAATAGGGTACATGCAAATTACATTAGCTCATTTTTATGATGAAGTGGTGTTTTTCCATGGGTACGTTTTATTCAAATGCATATAGTGATTAATATATCCTTAGATCTATTAATTGAGATTCAAATATTGATTAAGGTTAAACTGTGTGGTTATTGGTTTTAATATGAAGAGAAATGTGTGGTTATTTATTAATAAAAATTCATTTGTTGCTAGTAATGGACTTTTGAAGTTGAAAAATATGAATTGGTCATTTGACTATAACATCACAAAATGGAAAAAATTATATTGATTCACATTCCAATTTGTTATTGGGACTTAATATATAATGTAATACAAGATGATAAATTCATATGAGGAATTTTTGTTCAAAAAATTAATTATTTAGTGATTAAAGATTTTTGAATGGTTGAAATTTGATTATATTTTCATAAGTCCATATGAATTCCAATTTTTATTTATTTTTAAATTTTTTTTGTTTCAAAAAAATATTTTTCAAAGTTTTACATGGGCCATTATTCATATGGACTTTGTGAATTTTCTTTTAAAAACGAAACCAAATTTTAAAATGACATCAGCTACATTAAATACAAGTTCTCATATAAATTTGGGAAGGTTTGTAGGAGATTAAACATGTATTATTCAAATATTAAACTAATAAAAATTTTCAGAATAATAACCATGTCCATTTGAATCGTTTAAAAAAACCTTGTATGAATTTATAAGGAGTGTAATTTTTGCCAATATTGAGCTACCATACAATGCATTCACCTAATAGGTCATTTTTAACTAAATTAATCACAATATTATATCAAAACAAAACTAGATACATTTAAAAAATTATGAATAATTATGAAATGATCAATTAGGAAAATTCCTTTTTAATGATAAAAAATACTTCAAATAACATTAATTATAATGTTATATAATTTATTAAAATACTTTGTTTAAAACAAAATTTGTAAAAAAATAAATGTAATACTTTGGAAAAAATATTGGTTTCAAATAAATAGAATAATGAATATGTTATGTACAAAAGAAATTACCTTAAATAAGAAAAAAAAAATAGTATGGAAGATAAGAAAAAATGAGACATCATAAATATTGGAAAATTTATTGTGAATCATAAATAATTTTTCAAATATTTAAACTAATTGGGTTAAGGTCGCCTATTATGAATTACACACCCCCAAGTAATAGAATTCAAGATTCTTGAAGCACATTCCTTAGGTCATTACATGCAAACATTTAAAGCATTTTTTGAGGTAAGATTAGGATGAAGCAATTCACATTCACATCTTAATCATATCAATTACATAAACATGAACAAGAATGCAATTAATGTAATCAAAGTAATATATAAGACATGCACTATTAAAAACTTATATTATATAACCATCTAATCAGCGACTACATGTGATAATATGTCATTTGCAACTATGTTTTATCATTTTTACAACTATTCACCATCCTTTTCAATTTGCTATTATTTTTGTAATTATGGTGCAACTATTAAATTATACATCCTTCCATATTGATTAATTTCTTGAATTTTTATCCAAAAATAGGCCTTTTGTTCATTTAGCCACAAAATTAGTTGCAACTTGGTTACTTTTTACGGTGTGTTTATACATTATATTAAGGTATTTATGTGAAATTCAAAATGAATGAAATTTACATGTAAGTCATTTTGATGTTATATATATTTCCAAATTTTGGACAAATTATGTACACCATTTCATACATTTAACCTAATATAAATCCCATGGGGAGTTGTAAAATATATTATAATAAGTATAATTTTCCCAAAATGTTATGAGTTGTGATGAAATTTGAATTAATTTATGGCTATCCAATCACTAAAAGAAAAATGCATGTTTATGACTATAATTTGCAACTAAAAATAAGTTGCAATGAACATCAACAATTAAAAATTTATTAATTACATCAATGAAATTTCATCCAACATTTAGTTGCAACTTTTGAGTCACCACGATGTTAATACATGGATGATGCATATGGTCAACATATACATTGTCATCCATTGACCAATGTATAATATTTGTAAATTATAACAATTTTTCTTCAATTAGTAATATACCTATCATTAATTGTCATTTGATAACATGATAAAATTTGAGAAAAAATAAATTATTATCGAAATGTTAATTCAAGGCATCCATTATGGATGCCTATAGATCTTGATACATTTTTAAATTAAATTTTACCATGTGGCACTATGAAGATTTTTGGGTGATTTTTTGTTCAAATATTGATTTCCACCATCCATTTAAAATTTTCACTTTAGATGGTTTAAGATTGTGACATGTGGTATAATCGAAACTTATCATGTGATATATATATTTTTTAAATTAAATAATTAAGTGGGTCAATAAATAAGTTTAGTTAAATAATTTAATAAGTCTTACCTACCTACTTATTGAGGCAAGTTAAAAAAATAGGACTTAATTTATTTATGTAAGCAAATATGTATGAAAATAGGAATGTAAATGAGTTAAAAAGTAACTATGTGAATATTTTTATTTTATTTTATGTTTTGTTTTAAAGGTTAAACTTTCATTATAACAAAAGGTGTCCATGTATGTTAAGTGATTTCATTAGATTTTGAGTGAATTCATTGGTTTAGTGAACGAGGATTAGTGAACTACACCCACATTTTGTAATAATGTTTTTTTAGTTCATCCCAAATTGGTAATATGAATAAATATATGTTTAATATACCTTGAATACAAACTAAATATCTTAATACACCATGAATATAAGCTAAATATATTCTTAGTGTAATTCACACTATTTTAAGGTACATCAAATGTATAAGTACATAATAAAAAATAACCAAATTGTAATTAATTTTATGATTAAATGAACATAAAGGCATATTTTCTAAGGAAAAATACAATAAATTAATCAATATGGAAGGATGTGCAATTTAATAATTACACCATAGTTAAGCAAAAATAGTAACAAATTTAAAATGATGGTGATTAGCTGTAAAAATGATAAAACATAGTTGCAAATGACAAATAATTTCACATAGTCATAAATTGGATGGTTACATAATACAAGAATTCTAATAGTGCATTTAGTTTCCCAAATTATGTGAAAAATGAACAAAATTTAAAATTTTTATTCCCATGGTGATTTAAGAAATGGCCATAATTTTAAAACATTAATTTTGTTTTCACAATGCAAATTCATCACATTGTAATTGATGTCTAAACTTTTAATAACCTAAAAATATGTCATTCAAAAATATCTTGATCCCTTAAATGGAATTTAAAACATTTTAGGCTCCCATTATTTAATTTATAGATATATTTTTGAGTGGTAATTGAAGGCAATGTATTTTTTAAAAAATGTAACGATGTTATAATGTATTATATGGAAAAATTTGGACAAGTTTGAAATTAATCTATGACACAAGCATGTAAAAGTAGGCTAAGAAAAAACTTTCAACACTATAATTCATTATTTTTGATACAAATATAAGAAAATAAATTCAAAACCTTTTCAAATATCATTATGAAATCATCATACATTTCATTAGGTTTATAATAAGTTACATACCAAGTTTGAAAAACTTTATAGTAATAAAAATATTTAAAACTAATTAGGTTAAATGTGTTTACACTTATTTAAAAATTAGGTAGTTAAACAAATATGGCTTTTATGATCCAAAAAAAAAAATGATTAATACATTTTAGTGTGGCATCGACTTGAAACTACCAAAGATATATTTAAAGTTATCTACTTGCATTTTCCAAAATCTATTTCAATACATATTAAAAATATAAGACATAATATTATCATAATAAAACCAAAAAAATCATATTGATCATTAAAATAAAAAAAATATTTCAAAGTTTTCTATATTAAAATTGATTTTATGGTTATTTTCATTAAGAAAAAAGATCATAAATTAGCTTACTTTAACATGCTTGCACCCTTATTGATTACACAATACCATTGAAACATGTAAAAAAATTATAACCATTGATTTCACTATTTTTAAATTTTGAATGTTTTGAAATGATTTGAAAATGATATATTTATGAAAATATTTGAATTGCACATTTACATAATAATGTAATGTGACTATTTAGATAATAAAATTAAGACATTTTGATGTAAGCTTATAACAATTGTTGTTTTACACCTTAAACAACAATGGTTACTTACACTTTAAATAATTGATGTTGTTTTATTGCACCAATTTAATTATTGCATTTCAATTGATATTAATGTTTCTTTAGCTAGTTTAAGAATTCATAATTTCCTTCATTGTGTTGAAATATTAAATATGTTTTTGTTTTTGTTTTATAAACTAAAGCTTTCAAAAATACATGAAAAGATGTGGATCTTTTTTGCATATATGGTGCAAAAGATCTTTCATTGACTATAATGAACATTATGACCCCCCTTGCTCAAATTCCTTGTTGGACTTTCAACTTGATTCAAACTTTGAGCTTTCCATGGATTTTTTTAAGTTGACATTTTTACACATGTTTCATTTGTTGGTTGGTTGTTTTTTTAGCATGGTCTTCAAACATCTTCAAGATTATTTTGACCTTGAAGATTTAGCAAGTAACTTCATTCAACTCCACTAATTGTGTTCCCATGTGGTTGCTAATCAAATTCCTAGGTTTGTGGCTCGAGTTCTTGGGGTTAGTTGGCTTTTGGCTTTTGCTAAGCCTTTTGATGGCATTCATTTGATTGCAATGGGAGAAGTGTTCTATCAATTAATGAACAAGGTTTTATGCTTGTAGTTTCATGATGCATTTGTTTCTCATTTGTCACCATGTCAATTTGGGTGGTGGTTAGAGGAGGTTGTGAGGCCATGGTCCATGGTATTAATGCCACTTTGGATGCCCATCCTAATTGGGTGGTCTTTTAAGTTGACATTGTAAACATTTTCAACATCATCTTGTGTAAGGCCATTTTCTAGGAACTTCGGGTAGTGGGGGGGGGGGGGGGGGTGGTGTTTCAAAACTTTTCTTATTTTTTTATTTTTTTTTGTGTTTTATTCTTTTTTTTATTTTTT
>Ga0116227_10014404_pt1 | contig 12054 bp, 6 predicted proteins | sample S1TSphgellanicum_FD_89693 | JGI IMG/M metagenome (GOLD analysis project Ga0116227, IMG submission 89693) | Host-associated microbial communities from peat moss isolated from Minnesota, USA - S1T2_Fb - Sphagnum magellanicum MG | ecosystem: Host-associated > Plants > Peat moss > Unclassified... | reverse complement strand
GTGGACTCTATTTCTTCGAAATAGAGGTGGACTCTATTTCTTCGAAATAGAGGTGGACTCTATTTCTTCGAAATAGAGGAAACCTACCATTGATATATCAATGGTAGGGCTAGCATCACATGGTGATGCTAACCCAACCAGTGGGCGCATAGAGGAGGACTCTATGGAGTATCTATTCCATAGAGGAAAGAGATCTGTAGATTTCTGGGCGAAAGCAATTGCTTCTTTTGCTCTTAGCCGTGCCAAAAAGGATTGATTAAATTAGCTGCCCCTCTCTTTCAATAGACGGAGAGCTCTATCAATGATTCTCGGATCCCATGATGCGTCCTTCCCGCCCCCCTTCCACCTCTTTTCTAGATTGGCCAACACCATCCCCAATTGCGAGGAAGCAACGCGTTCTTGCCACTTAGTTTGTAGGGGCAAACTAGAAGAAGAGAGCTGGGTCAATCTTTGTCCAATTTGCTGAGAAAGGATGTCCTTAAGAGAGTCAATACTTCGTTTTACCCCTGCCTCAGCTTCATCTCGTGTAAAAGATTTTAGACTCATCAACCCTTTACGGAGAGAAGACACCTTCTCGTGCTCCAAAGCTACTTCCGTAAGAGATTCTTTTCTTAGCAGAAAGAATCTTTCCAATTCTGCCTTTATCCCTATCCTTCTTTCGTCTAAAGACTCTTTGACAGTGTCTCCAAAGTAATTGAACACGAAAACTACAAAAGCAAGGAAACTTATTGCAACTAAAAGCTCTTCATTGTAAATAATAATGTGTTTAGAGCTAAGAACGCAAAAGGCTAAAAAAGCAAATAGATAAGGTCTTAATTTGTCATGACTTGTCATAAAAACTATTTCTCTTTCAACCACGGTTTCAACTTGACGTTGTGGCTACCTGAGATTCGTTGGGATGGGGCGGGAGCCCCACAGCCCATGCGCAGCAAGTGCGCAGCAAGGCCGGTCATCACGACGTGATGAAAGAGGGGGTCCGTCCACACGCTTGTTGTGTTAGAGCCTAATAAATCCATACCACTCTAATTGATCCATTTCTATTAACCAAGTTCAATGGTGTAATGCAACCGTCTATCATGTTTACCAGCGACTCTCTGCCCGTTTGATAGTCACCCATAAAGGGGAGGTGCCGAACCTTAATGTATCAATGTGGTAACAGGTAGAGGTGGGCTCTGTTTCGAAGAAATGAGAAGGATTGTAGTTTCTTGTTGTCGATTCGATGCAACGGGCGACAAGAAATAGCTGAGTAAGCCTTGCTTCCATCATTTCGTGATGCTAGAATCTCCAACCTTGATCTTCTCCACCAAAAGTGCAGCCAATCCTTTGCTTGAAATGGGAAGGAATGTGATATCGATTACCAGGTTCTGAGATAAAGACTTCTCCCCTAAAGATGCGATATATGACTCATTACCCTTCCGTAGAGTTGTTCGATTGGTGTCCTTGATTACGCTGTCAAGCCATGCTTGGGTTTTTTCCAGGTTTTCTTGAAACAATCTCTTCGACGTGCCAACTCCCTGTTCTATTAGCGTGTTTAAACTTCCAGCAACCTTATCTCTCTCTTGCAACAAGGCGGTGCTTCCTTCTTGGGAATGAGAAACCTTCTTCTGTCTCACCTTTAATATTCTGCTCAGCTTGGGGAGGAAGTGTTTCAATATTACCAAATAAAATCCTACATAAAAAATGAATAACCAAAAGAACTGTGAAAAGAAAGTGACTTTATCCAATTGAGGCATAATTGATGTCTTTTTTTTACCGATATTGTCCCAATTTGAAGAGAATGTAGCATTTATTTGATCTTTGCTTTGTTTACCGTACGTAGCATCACATGGTGATGCTAAGTAGCATCACCATGTGATGGTAAGCCCTTCAAAGATTTGCGCTAAACATCAAGCACTAAACAATGAAGATCATGCTACGCTGTCTGAGAGAGGTAGGATTCGAACCTACGTAGAAGTATCAACAGATTTACAGTCTGCCGCTTTTAACCACTCAGCCACTCTCCCTACAGATGTTAAGCCTACACCGCTTGGGTGTTGCATCACCTCGTAATGTCTGGGCAGGGGTTCGAAGGAGTTCGTTGGCCTTGCATCACCATGTCAGGCTAACCATGCGCATGAGTTGTGTGTTGTGGGGGGGGCCACACTTGCTACACCCCAACGAACCCATGCGCAGCAAGGTCGTCGAGTGGATCTGTTGCACTGAGGAGCCCCGTCGAGCCCAAACATCACGAGATGATGTAACACCCATGCGCACAGCAGTTTTGAGGCTGAGAGCGGAAGAAGGGAGTTGAACCCTCGGCTTTTGCCTTGGCAAGGCAACACTCTACCACTGAGTTACTTACGCTAGGAGAAGGGTGATTCTTCATGTCAGCGCTTTGCTAACAAAGGCTTTTAATTAAGGGGTGGGGTTGGCAACAAATGCGCAGCAAGTTTGAGCATAGAAAGCGTTGCTTGGAATTTGAAGGCAACACCAAGCCTAACATTGCGCCCTGACAAGGGGGACGAATGATACGGCAGAGACTAACATAGCATCCAGTGGTCACCCGTTCGTTCTTTCGCCAAACGGGTGACCAACGAACCCAACTAACTTTACAAAGAAATGGGCTGATTTCTACTCTTTCGGATGGTTTAGGAGCATTACCCCTTTCTCTGTTTCTACTTTGTGACCGCACCTAAAGTAGAAACTAGCGAGAAGCAGCTCTTTAGAACAACTATCGAACCCTAAACCCTTTGCGACCACTGTTAGATGTGGACTCTATTTCTTCGAAATAGAGGGGGACTCTATTTCGAAGAAATAGAGGGGATCTAACATTGATTCTTTATGTCTAACATCGTGGATGTCTAACATCGTGGATGTCTAACACAAGAACAAGAAGGCAATTTGGCTTCGCATAACAACATCACTCTGTGATGCTAAACCAACATTGGCTTGGCTTCCCATCATCCTGTGATGCTAAGGCCGTCTAGTCGATCAACTCAAGCCGTTCTTTTCAACGTTTCCCAAGGAGTGGCGAAGTCGAAATATCTAAGCTCTTGAGACACCTCAACAGCTTCAGTAATGACACGTTTCTCAGAATCATCATAACGAACCTCTACATATCCAGTCAATGGAAAGTCTTTCCTAAGGGGATGGCCTTGAAAACCATAATCGGTAAGTATTCGCCGCAAATCGGGGTGATTATAAAAGAAGACCCCGAACATATCCCACACTTCCCTCTCCCACCAGGCCGCGCACGAAAAGACCCCAGTTACTGAAGAGATTGGGGTCACCTCATCTAAACAACTCTTTACTCGAATTCTAGCATTATATTGAAGGCTCAATAATTGATAAACCACTTGAAATCTCAAATGGCGAGATGGGTTATCTATGGCAGTAATGTCTATCAATTGCTTGCATTGTGTGTTAGTGTAATCCCTTAAAAAGAGAAGAAAAGAAACAAGATGCTGAGGATAGACAAAAAAGACAGCTTCATTTTGGGAAGACTGTAAGGACTGAATCCATTTGGGAAGGATCTTAATTAGCGAGTTGGTAAATCTCTGTTCCATAACAAAAACAATTTCTTTAATCTGTCTCGATCCGATGGCCATCTACAACAAAATTGTTTGCTTGACTTGATGCTGAGTATCTTCCTTAAGATTGATATCAAGTTAGACCTTCTAACCTTCTCTGAATCACGACAGGCGCGATTGACTGCGTATTGACTGTGAGCCTCATGGAAACTCAGGGCTTCGTCGAATGGGGCACTTGCTGGCCCAGCACCATGTCCCTTGCATTGTCTAGCATGCTATCTGGATTGCCCTCTTATCCCCTACGGGAATTGAACCCGTGTCTTTGCCTTGAAAAGGCGACGTCCTAACCATTAGACGAAGGGGACAGCGCGTTAGTAAGCAAACTCCACTTTTGCGCCTCTAAAACTACCTACTTTGCCGGAGATGTTGGCATATTTTCGCTATCTGTTCAGGAGAAAAGGGACTCGAACCCTTAGCCTTTGGTGTTAAAGATGTTTGCTACCATGCAGTTCTCTCTTAGTCACTAAATTGTATACCATCTTTATTACATAAACTTGTGTTTTCAGCTCTTGAATAACAATATCAATCCTCTATGGAACAGATATTCGATAGAGCTCGCCTCTATGTAATAGATATTCCACAGAGCCCTCCTCTATGTGCCCACTGTTAGATGTGGACTCTACAAAGTAGAGGTGGACTCTATTTCTTCGAAATAAAGGAAGTCTAAAATTGAATTGAAAACATATCTCTCCAACCAAAACTAGGCGGAGATTGAGCAAGCTGATAGTCTGTAAATAGGATCTTTAGTTCCTTTAGAACTTGCTTTATTGTGGCAAAGACCTCTTCCAAACCGCGTGTGCGGCTTTGACCGCTGGCGGCTTTCCGTGATAAGTAACAGCTTTTTGCTGCAACATAAGCATTGCTTTGGTTGTTGATCTTCTTTCCGCTGTCTCTTTCTAAGAGGCGGAAGAGAGATGAAAATGTTAGGTACCCCGATTTCTTCGAGACAATCAACAACTCTTAAACCGATCATTGTAGTTTGAACCCCTTTAAGAGGGGGTGCTTAACAAGCAAATGATCTTACTTTCAACAAACTGCAACCTCAACATCTCCTCTATGCGCACACTGGTAAACAAAGTCTACCAGTGTGCGCATAGAGTCCACATGTTAAATTGCTGTAACAAGCAGAAATTGCACAAAAACAGCATCACTGAATCACTACCCCCCTTCCTTAAAGATGTCATCTCTCTATAAGGAATTAAGATCATTCATGCGGCTGATTGGGAAGGGATACGCCTGTAGGAGACGCTTCTCTGTTAAAGGAAGTCTTCAATAGGGAGCTTGTCTTTAGCCCTCTTTTCCAGCCACACCTCTCAATTGCTACAAGATCTAATACCATAGGCGATTACCTTAGTACTACGGGGGTTCCGTTGCCTTGAAATGCGGATTCTAACGTCGCATTCTTTAGGCAATCCCTCGTTGTCGTAACTCCGCGAATTTTAAAGATTTCAAACTTGAAGGGATTTTTCTTTAGGATCCTTTTATCTGTGTCATGCAGTGTTCACATGAATGGCAAATTGTAGGGGGGTTTCAACAAACCTTTTTAATTGAAGACAGAAGCACGCCCATCAGTTACTTGGCATTGTTTCTGTTCCAAAGTTCTGCTATTGCAGTCTTTCTTCTTGGCTGTTACAACTTTAGTCCAAAACGAGAGTTGTCAAAAAGAGATGTCTAACAATGGCATCTATTTGTAATTAGTTGTTGTCACAAGCACAACACCCCCCTCTTTCTTTTCTTGATCCTCGAATCAAGGGCAAAAACGCTTAACCGCAGCTGAAAAGTGCTATACTATGCGCTCTCTACAAAAAGAGGATTAAGCACAACACGTGCATGCGCAAACCTATTATGATGTCGACTCTACAAAGCACAGGGTTGCGTAAAAGGTTGAGTGTAAACATATTTATCCTTAGAAAGGTTGTCTATTGGTAGAAAAGCTGAACAGAAGCAGGTTGTTATTCTTCCTTAAACAAGCTTGTAAACGCCGATCAATGAGCTTCTAACTTCTTCCTTTTTAGGCAACATGCTCAATGGTTTGCCTGTTCAAGCACAATCATGCTTGTTATCTATTGCATTTCTTGCAAGGATAAGATCGTGGACAAGATTTCCCTCTTCCTAGGGAATAAGAGAGTAGGCATCATTAATTGGATTGCTATTATTTACTCCTGAGCCGAAACATGGGTCACCCTCCCAGAGATCTCCTCAGGGTTGTTCCCTTTGTAAGCTTCTGGTTGGCATCGCCGTTCCCCTAAAAAACCGCTGATTTTATGTCTTTATATGGGAAGAAGCTAAATTTGTTTTGCGAACATCTTCGCAAAACAACAGGTCTTGACATTAAATAGATTCAATATACTTGGTGACGCCCTCTGATCTCTGATCGCGGTTGCACAGTCTCGGCATCATCGAATAAGACAAGCATCCGCCTTGGTTGTGAAGCAAATCGGCATTAAAGAAAGTTCCCTAGAGAAGAGACATGTGTCGGAGTGACGACTAAGAGGCGCTTTTTGGAAACCATCGTTCTACCATTGGAACTATTCTCCTTTTTGAAGGAGCAAACCTACTTATGCTTTCCTTTATGAGATACCTCTACTTTGTAGAGTCCGCATCAAGATAAGAGATGTGGGCTCTATGAAATTATCTATGCGCCCGCTGTTGGATATACTCTAACATTGAGATAAAGATGGACTTTACAAAGTAGAGGTGGACTCTATTTCTTCGAAATAAAGGAGATCTTCAACATCGATAGTTGCGTGTGTATATTTGCACTTTGCGGCAACTCTCAAGGTTGAATTGAAGGGTTTTGTTTTCAATATTTGCACGCAAGATGGTTGTAAGAAACGCTTTCTTCCGCGCCCTAATGCCAAGAAAGATTGGTTGGGTAACATAAAGGTTAATGTGTGAGATTGCAAATCTCGAAATGGCGGTTCGATTCCGCCCCTAACCTGTAATTTTAGACTCCATACCTCAGCAATCAAACAGGTGATTGATTTGCACGCACATTGATAATGTGGATGTGTTTGATTCCTTCTCTTTGTAAATCGAGCAGCTGCCTGTGCTTCTGAGGCCTTTAAGGTGGATAATTTGTCAGTTTTGTTATTAGTGGACAAAAACACTGCTGCCACCCTCTTCTACTAATAGAAGTTGCAATGGGCGCAGCAATGACACGCTTGCAATCCCTTTCGAGGGCCTTGCTGCGCATGGGCTGTGTGGCTCTTGCCACATCCCATCGAGCCCCATCCCAACGAACCCCCCTGCCAAGAAGTCTAATTGCACACTCAGGTTAAAGGTACAGCTTGGCTCAGTGGCGCTTGGTGCGGATACTCACTATCGGACTTGAACCGATAACCCCGAAGGAGCAGATTTTGAATCTGCCGTGTCTACCATTTCACCAAGTGAGTTTACGAAGATCTATTCAATTCAATTTCGAAATGTTAAAACCTGCGCGGCATTTCCCAGAGAAACAGGTGGCAGTTTGAAATACACAAAATCGAACATGATCCCTTACACAACCCTATCTTCAGAGAAGTGCCTGTCAAAAGGCGCAACTAATCTTTGCAAAGACAAAAATCTCCAAAGAAGGGATTCCTTCTTCTATTATCATTGGTTGGAAGCACGAAACCGAGTCTCATATCTTGCCACATCTTTGGCCATCACCTTGTGCATGTGTTATGCTTACTCTTTGGAGTTGATTTTTGTGTATGTTAAGCCATTTCTGTCTTTCGAGAAATCGTTTATATTCACTGAGTTGACAGAAGCGCTGTACATTACACTGAAGATTTGCGTAATAACCAGCCTTTGTTTAATGTTTCCACTTCTATGCTATCAGTTCTGGTGCTTCCTTCTACCCAGCCTCTACAATTTAGAGAGGCAGAAATGCAGCATCTTTTTATTAACCTCAACCCTATTGTCGGCAATGGCATTGCTAAGCGTTTATTCTTTGATCTTGCCAGAGATTGCTACCATTTTGCTTGGATTTGAGATAAAGAACCAAATCTTGATAATCCAATTGGAGGCTAGGATCGACTCTTATATCAATTGGAGTTCTAAAGTGTTTCTTGCTGTATTGCTTTGTGGCCAACTTCCATTGATCTCTTATGTTGCCTTTCGAGTTGGATTGCTCGCCCCCAACCTCTTGACAAAGAAAAGGAAACCTCTGTTAGCGCTTTCTCTTCTCATGGCAGCCTTCTTGTCACCCCCAGATCTCATTGCTCAGTGGCTAGTTACCATTTTTATATCGTGTTGGATTGAGACAATTATATGGTTAGGAATGATTTGCAACCGGAAGAGGTAACCTACGTGAGCCGAGAGGCCGTACGTCTGCATCACGTAGGAGACACTAAACCAATTGGTGTAAGATCTACGAACATCAAGCCTGGCAACAACCTTCATTGCTGCGCCATTGCTGCGCAGCAATGGCGCAGCAATGTCAGAAGGCTGCCAAAAAAGATTGGGAGCCGCAGCATGCACAATGCATCGCGAAGCGGCGCAACCTGCCAACCTAGCAAACTTCCCAATCCTTAGCAGCGCATTTAATGCATTGGCACCATAAAGCAGATTACAAAAGGAGATTGTCTTTACCTATCAACCTCGCCAAAAACAATGTCTTGTGTGCCAATAATTGTTACAACATCTGCCAACATGTGGTTTCGTGCCATAAAATCTAAGCCTTGCAGGTGAGCAAAACCAGGAGCCCGTATTTTACAACGATAAGGTCGATTGGTGCCATTGCTAACTAGGAAGACCCCAAATTCGCCCTTTGGAGCCTCTACTGCTGTGTAGGTTTCGCCAGCAGGGACAGCAAACCCTTCCGTATACAACTTGAAGTGATGAATCAAAGATTCCATCGATTGTTTCATCTGTGAGCGAGAAGGTGGGGTAATCTTGCGGTCATCTGATTTGATCAATCCTTGTGGCATCTCTTGCAGGGATTGCATTATTATCCGCAAGCTTTGGCGCATCTCTTCAACACGAATAAGGTATCGATCGTAACAATCTCCCCGTGATCCCACAGGCACCTGGAAATCCATTTTGTCATAGACATCGTATGGTTGTGTCTTTCGTAGGTCCCACCCAATTCCAGATCCTCGTAGCATCACCCCTGAGAACCCCCAATCAAGTGCCTGGTCCGCAGTCACTACACCTATGTCGACCAATCTCTGTTTCCATATGCGGTTGTTAGTTAGCATCTCTTCCATCTCATCTATCCGCGAGGCAAACTGTCGAGCAAACCTATAAATGTCCTCACTCAACCCAATTGGCAGATCTTGCGCCACCCCCCCTGGTCGTATGTAGGCAGAGTGCATCCGTGCTCCGGACACACGTTCATAGAACTCCATAAGCTTTTCACGCTCCTCAAACCCCCAAAGGAAGGGTGTCAAAGCACCTACATCCATTGCATGGCACGTCAAGGCTAGGAGATGATTCAAGATGCGGGTTATTTCTGAAAACAGAACTCGAATGTATTGGGCCCGTAGCGGAACATCGCAACCCAACAATCTCTCTACAGCTAGGGAGTATCCGTGCTCTTGGCACATCATAGACACATAATCAAGACGATCGAAATACGGTAGAGCCTGCAAATAGGTCTTATACTCTATCAGCTTCTCAGTACCTCGGTGAAGCAAACCAATGTGAGGGTCTGCCCTCTTCACAACTTCCCCACTCATTTCGAGAACCAGGCGTAGCACTCCATGAGCCGCCGGGTGTTGGGGGCCAAAATTGATGGTAAAGTTCTTTATTTTTTTCGGTGTGATTGCCTTTTCTATGGCCATAGATAGTTTCGTTTTTTACTCAACCCCTAAAGGTTCTATTTGAGATTCTTGTTGTTCTTCGCACAAATTGCATTTCAATTTGTGACCCTTTTCTTGGTTACTAGGCCAAGAAGAGCTCGGAAAAAGCAAGCCATCAATTGCGCAAATGGTATTAGAATTGTAACACTCTAAATTAGGCAGATTAATTTACCATGAAATGGTCCCTTACCATGAAATGGTCCCTTACCATGAAATGGTCCCTGCAAACGAGAGCGGGGGTTGGCACTTTAGGACCCCCTTTTCTTATGGATGCTACCAGCTGCGGCCAAAATAGTGCATGCTCGGCGAACCCAGGGGCTCGCTGGCCACCCCCTCAAGGGGGTGGCCCATTGAACGAGGCCCCTTTGTTACTGGGCCTGGGAGGCGTTACAAGTCCAGGCTTCACTCAAGAAGCATTGTATACGATGCAAATGGGCACAGTTACTAGTCTGTTTTGATGTCATCGGTCAGGCGAGCTACCAAGTGGAAATGAGTGATTCGATTCTGCAGGTACGCCACAAAATAGGAAGGTTATTAGGAACAAAAAGTAGAAGCGAGGGTCTATAAAGACCTCAAGCATGTCCCATAGAGCCACCAAGGTGATGGCTAAGGTTAAGCCCAACAACATGATTACGGCATAATGATAGATTACTCCGCTCTGCAGCCGGGATATGTGTCTACTCCAGATGGGAAAGGTTTGCCCCACTCCATAGGGACCAATGACTTCGAAACACCCCTTATCGAGCTTTTTCCATGATGTGATGTAACCAAAATCGAGAGCTTTCTGGCCAATAAAATCATTGTACACCTTGTCAAAGAACCAACGCTTGTTGAACAGTGTGTACAATTTACGACCTACCAATCGGGTCTTGATTCGATACCCCTTCTCTGCAAAGAACAGGGGGAAATTGAACAGATAGGCCAGGAACCCACCGATCAGGGTGGCTCCAAGCGGCAAAAGCTTCCGACTTTGTGGAATGTATTCAGACTCTAAAAGTGCTAAGTTTTGTGGCAGTACATATAACGAGTTGCCCCAGAAGTCAGTTCCCAAACCTATCATCATGTCTTTCCCTACGTATCCCAAGAATATGCTACCGAACGCTAAGATGATCAAAGGCAACCCCATCAATAAAGGTGCATCGTGTGCATGGCTTAGAGCAACCTTGTGTGCATTTGTTGATGCTAGAAAAGACAAAAAGATTAGACGAAATGAGTAGTACGCAGTCATTGCAACAGAAACCGAACCCAACCAATAGGCAATGTTGCCACTTACCGTGTAGGTTGCATAAGCAGCTTCTAATATTACATCCTTGGAATAGAATCCAGCAAGAAAGGGAAATCCAACTAAAGACAATGAACCTATCAGCATCATGCTGTATGTAAATGGCAGGAGTTGAACAACACCCCCCATCTTACGCATGTCTTGCTCATTAGATAGCGCATGTATAACAGATCCTGCCCCTAAGAAGAGCAATGCCTTGAAAAAGGCGTGATTTACCAGATGGAAGACACCCACAGAATACTGAGACAACCCAGAGGCAAAAATCATGTAACCTAATTGACTGCACGTAGAGTAGGCAATTACTCGCTTGATGTCATTCTGCACTAGACCAGTTGTTGCTGCAAAGAAGCAGGTCATTCCCCCCAAACAAGCAACCACTGACAAGGCTGCGGGAGCGTGCTCGAAGATTGGTGAGCACCGCGCAATCAGGAACACCCCAGCAGTTACCATTGTGGCAGCATGAATCAATGCCGACACTGGAGTCGGCCCCTCCATTGCATCTGGCAACCAAGTGTGAAGCCCCAATTGAGCTGATTTCCCGACACAACCAACAAACAAAAGAATAGCTACCGTTGTTAGGCCATCTAATTCCATGTTGCAGAACAGGAAGGGAGTGTCAGAGAGAAAAGGAGCGCACGCAAAGGCAGGAGCGAACCTAACTGTTTCGCATTGAAAGAAGAGGGCCATAATCCCTAGTGCCAATCCTATGTCACCTATTCGGTTCATTAGCATTGCCTTTATAGATGCCTTTGAAGCTTGCAGTTTCGTAAACCAAAAGTTGATCAGCAAATAGGACGCTAATCCGACTCCCTCCCAGCCAAAGAAGAGTTGCAAGAAGTTGTCGGATGTTACTAACATTATCATGAAGAAGGTGAAAATAGACAGGTAGGACATAAATCGCGGAACGTGAGGGTCGTGCGACATGTAAGAAACACCATACAAATGAACTAGGCTGCTCACTGACGTAATAACCACCAACATAACAACCGTCAAGGTGTCGAAATAGAAACCCCAACCAGCATCGAACATCTCAGATGAGAACCAGTTTGACAAAGCTGCAGTGCAAACACTCCCCGAGAGGGCCACTTCATAGAAGGCCACGCTGCTCAAGAAAGCTGACATTGCGACACACCCTGTCGTTATTATTGCCGCCCCTCGAGCTCCGAGAAATCGGCCCAGCAGCCCAGCCTGCAGACTACCTAACAATGGCAGAAACACTAAAAGCAAATACATAAAGTTCTTTCTTTTTTACTTGTCGATTTCTATAAGGGACGTGACAAAATTTATCTATCTCCATACATCACAAAGTGATGTCATACATCACAAAGTGATGTCATACATCACAAAGTGATGTCATACATCACAAAGTGATGTCATACATCACAAAGTGATGTCATACATCACAAAGTGATGTCAT
>Ga0116227_10014403_pt1 | contig 12054 bp, 8 predicted proteins | sample S1TSphgellanicum_FD_89693 | JGI IMG/M metagenome (GOLD analysis project Ga0116227, IMG submission 89693) | Host-associated microbial communities from peat moss isolated from Minnesota, USA - S1T2_Fb - Sphagnum magellanicum MG | ecosystem: Host-associated > Plants > Peat moss > Unclassified... | reverse complement strand
TGTTTTTTAATTAAGTATTTTAAAAAGTTTTAAAGTGGGAAGAGAAAAAAAAAGGATAAAAAAAAAAAAAAAAAAAGATTTGGAGTGATTTTTAAAGGAGATAATAAGAAATTCACCTTTAGTCTAGCCTTACGTGACATGGCCCGCCAATATGTTTTAATGAACATTATAATCATGGCTCCTTGGCTGAGGACAAATTACAAATTTGTTACAATTTTTTTAAAGTATAATTTTGTAGTTTTTGCGTTATAGTACTTGATTTCAAATTCCTTTTTTATCACATTGTTGTAGATGATTCTTGAATTTGTTATAAGTTTTTATGATTGTTTGCTAGAAATGCGAAGAGTGATAAACCATTAATTGAAACACATTGCCATCATTCCTAGATTGGGTTCATGATGTTGTATGTGCACATGACATAGAGGCAAATAATCCTAATGACCCATAAATTTGATGTTATTGTCCAAGATCTCAACTATAAGATATGCTAAAGCAAAAGCCTATGGCAATCATTCATGTGCAGGCCTGTCTAGTCTAGGCGGGCGCCTATATTACCTAAATTAGCTTGATTTAGTCGCATCAAAAGACTTTAATTTAGGCGGTGTGTTAATATAAGCTTTATTAAGCGTTTAGAGTGCCGATCAGGGTGATCGCTGATCATGATGGAGATGGGCAGGGCATTATTATATGTAAGTAATAAGAGTTGACAGTAGAGAGTGGCAGCACAAAGCGGGTGGTGGGTACTTGTTTGTAGTAAATGTTTACATTTTCTCAAACCAAGGATATAATCAGCTCCATGATTTCATGTTTTTCCAGCTACAGCCTCCGAAAAGATGCCCATTGACATCACTAGCACAAAATTTCACGACACCCATCACCTTAAAGCCGCCACTTCTCCAGTGAATCAACTGTAGCTCAGTAGCGTCAAGTTGAAATCCCAGCTGCTTTTTTGATCACCAACGTTGCAATCTGTTATGAATCCTCATCTAGATCTCTAGAAGACGTTATAACCGCCTGCAGGCACCAAGTCAACTCTCCAGCTCTCAGTGGCAATCTTGAAGGTCGGTTATCAAGAGGAAAACTCTCAAAAATTTCACAGGTTGCAATTGTAGGTTCTTCCTACAATTGTAGATAGATCCTGGTTTTGCCAAAATACTGGACCAAGAGTAGGATCAGGAACTAGTTACCAAACCAAGAATTGGATCCGAAACAAGCCTAGTGTTGGTTTTCAGCCAGGTCTAGGTCTGCGTCTGGATCCAGGACTAAGAACTCGACCCAGAAGTTTGCATGGACCCAATTGCTCAATGAATGCAAATCAGGGCTCGAACTGCTCAATGAACATCCACTGCTTGGCCTGCAGCACGCCCTCCAACCTGAAGTCCGACAAACTCTTGCGAAATGCATCCTTCTCCCAACGCAGAATCAAGAAGTCAGATTCAACCGTGCTGGTCCCAGGAAACAAGGTCGCAATCACACCACAAAACTCCATCAGGTTCGGGAATCGGCAACCAAGTAGACTCCACCCATCCTTGAAGGCTGATTGACTAGACAGCGCATTGATGCTCTGCTTGAGGACTTGCTCAGTCCGATAAGCATGGAGCAGTTGCTTGTGCTCGTCGGCGATAGTGTCGATATGCTCACTCGAATAACGCTGCTCCAATCGGTAGCTGTAACGGCGCATCTTGCGAATAAACTCAACAGCGGATAGTTTGATGAGCTCGTGTGGTAACACTGGTGGGAACAACGATGGATCGGCCAACGGGTTGTTGTTTTCATCGCAATAGGCAGACAGCTTGGAGATACGATTGCAGGCGGTGACATAAACAGAAGCGATGTCGTTGAAAAGCTTGTTTCGTTGGCCTTCATTGGCTTCATCAACAATAGAATCAACCCAAGAAGCTAGGCCGTTGATGAACTCACGGACAGAAGACAATGGAACTGCATAGCAACCACTGATGACGTGACTCGATGCGTTGAGATTTGCAATCGCTTCAGCAGTGAGCGGCCCAGTGACACCAACATCCTCCATGAGAAAGGCGACGAGACCAACCAGGGCAGCTTGCTGTTGATCCAACAACGTTGTCAATCCCTGAATCGTGCGAAACATGATTGCTGTCCTGGAGGTAAAGTGATGCATGGCAAGGAGAGACACCCACCATAGGCGAGGTGGAGCGGAAGGTGGTTGCTTAAACTCGACATGCGCAAGCAACTATGGCTGATGAATCTTGAACCACTTAATGACCTTCTCTGTGGATAGCCAGCGATTGACTACACAAGGGCACGTTGTCTTCATATTCGCAATTAGATTCAACTGCCGTGTCAAGTGGGTGATAAATCCGGTCATGACAGTAAAAAAACGTTCTTTCACGATGGTGTCCATGATGTGTTCCATAACGAGATCTAATTGATGCGCTCCACACCAAACTCGAGTACGAGGGCACTCATTATGCATCGCGTTGCTGAGGCGAGTGACAACACCAGAAACACGACTAGTCATGTTGCGGGCTCCATCAAAAGACACACCAAGTAGATGAACCTTCCAACCGGGACGAAGAACGTCCAAGAAAGATACAACCATCTGGAACATGACCTCGCCAGTGTGCCAATCGAACATTGGAAGCACAACAGCATGTAGGTTAACAATGTTATAGAAGGCCGGCATGAAGATTCGAAAGCGCACATCGAGATACGATGTGCTTTGATGAGTTGCCGAATCCAACGCAATCGAAAATGCCCATGCACGGCTCAGATGGCGAACAATGCGTTACAGGTTGATAGCACACACAACTCTAATGTAGTTGGCGACATCATGGCGAGAGCAAGCACGCAGAATAGGGTTGTGCAGCACATCGTACGTGCAGCTCAATATGTTGGACACCAACCAAAAAGATGCGCCGCATGACACGTATCGGACAGATAACTGGAATACAGTAGTCTTCGACTTCGGGATAATGACCGAGTAAGAATAACTTGCATTGCCCTCCTCCTCCTCCTCCTAATCCACGCGCTGAAATAATGATAGCGCTCGCTCTTTTGCCAATGCTGCCTTTTGAATACGTCGCCAAAATACAGCATCGCGCTCAGCGTCACCGCTGAATGCAGGATCATTTTCCTTCGCATCACTGTCCGCATCACTGTCCGCATCGTTATCGACAATGTTAGCAGGGTCAAACATCATGCCGCGTATGATCACGTCCACAATGTCCTTCTCGATGTCGAATACGATTTGACGCTCAGCGCCAAAAGATGAAGACGGGAAGTGTGCCTTAATAGAATTTCTGAATGCGATCGGGACATCGTCAAAGAATGCTTGGCGATCAGCAATCGAATCGAGCCGCTTGTACTCGGCCCATTTTGTTGGGTGTTGGCCGCTAACATGACTTTCAATGTTGTCGTAGCGGAAGGGGCGCATCCATCCCTGAACAACAGTTGAAGCCTGGCGCTTCACGCCAACCTTTTCCTTGCGACCAAAAGCAATACAGAAACAACATTGTAGTCCAATGACCTACGGCCCACCATTCGCCGCTCTGGTGGACACCTTCAAACCCAAGCGGACATCGTTGTCCTTCACATACTCAGAAGCACGATTAGAACCCATGAAATGGAGTAAAATGACGTAGAACAGCAAGCAATGGCACTTATACGACGTAGAACAGCAAGGAATGGCGCTTATAGGACCACCCTCAACACACGCTCCCCCAAACACGTAACTCATTAATTTAGGCGCGCCGACGATGGGTCATTTAGGTAATTTAGGCGCCGCCGCCTCCGATCGCCTAGACTAGACAGGCCTGTTCATGTGTTTTGGACCATAGGATTAACTTGTTGCAAACATTTGATGGTGATGTTGCTTGAGTGCTTCAACAATTTAATGTTGATACAAAAACCATTCATATGAACTATGTTGGAATGATCAAGGACATCATGCCACTAGATTATGGGCTTGCTAACACCCTTATCATACTACTTAGATGTGAGTGGATAAAATGTACATATAATCAAGGTAGTAACACATATAAAGAAGATGATGCAAGATTTTTGGTTGTCAATTCAAGCACACATCAAGCTTGTCTTTCAAGAACCATTCATATTTCCTTCCCAAACTACACATTTTTTTCTTAGATGGCAAACAATTAGGTTAAAAGGTACTCTTACCCAAGGAAGCTCACTCTCGCCAATATGTTGCAGATGTAGATGATGTGTTCATTATAACAATGAAAACTAAAGGACTCAATGCACCAACAAGGCTACCTACACCACCATCTATATAATGTTTTTAGTGGGGATAATTGAGTTGTTGTCCATGGTGAAAATCTTTTAGCATTTTCAAGGTTTTGACCAAGATGTCTTTTGCCAAATTATGTTCCATTTCTCAAATTAAATCCTATTTGATTGTTTAGAATTTAGCCATGGTTCAATGTAATTGATGTGACACACATGAATGGTGATTGGACAACATAAGTGTTACATCTAATTGTATGGATGGTACTAGGATATTAGATAATGCATATGACATGTTCAATATGAAATCAGATTTTAAATGAAAAATTTGATTCGAATTTATGAACATGAGGAGAAAGTTGGTTCATTCATTTTCTTTTCTTTTCTAAGGAAATTCAAGGGAAACATTATTGATCTCCATGGTTTTTGAGTCCATGTATTAATTTTTACTAGTTATTTCAATCAATCATTTGACAATTACTAAAAAATAATTCCAAAACAACTAGATATATCCATATGAAGATAACACAACAATAGCTCCTTGATATTTTGGCTACATGAGGTTGTTATGTACACATTTGTACAAAACAAATTGAAAAAGAAATTCATTGATTTCTAGGTTCCATGTGGACATAAAGTACAACTTAAAATGCCATGTAATATTCACCAATATATCCACATCATATACATATAACTTGGATGTGATTATGAAATGACTAGATTAGAATCTATGTGTAAATTATGGACATATCAACCACCACATCATCAACATATTATATATATTATTTGTAAATTATATTTGATATCATTTCACGATTGTTGTTTAGTTGTTTTATCAACTTTACATCTTTAGCCTAAACATACATAATATGACCACATGTTCAATCACATTAAACATCCATTCAATAAACTATAACATATTGTTTGATGAATAATGATCATCAAATGTTGGATGTGATTTAGAAACAATTTAGAATTGTATTCAATAGTTGTAAAAACAACTAAATTGCAACTACAAATATTGTTATGTTAGGTGGATAGTTGCAAATATGGTTCATAGTTGTTCTTTTAGTTGTTGAGGACTACCAATTATTTAGGTAGTGGTTGCATAGGACATGGATTTATATGGCATGCCTTTACCAAAGGAAAATTTTGATTCTCTTGGGTAGGTCAAGGTTTTTTAAACTTGGGACTTGTGCTATGGTTACCATTAGTTGCCATTAATAAAAGGTGACAAAATTAAAATGACATTTTGGGGGATATATGTGAATGGGAAGGATTATGTATATCAATGGTAGTATTTGCTTTTGGTTTGAAAAATGCCCTTGCAAAATTCCAACAAGTTATGGATCAAATGTTAATAGGTCTTAGTTTTGTTAGATGTTACATTGATGATATTATCATATTTAGCCTAACTCAAGGGGATCACATGCAACACCTACATGAGGTGTTTGATCAACTTAAGGAACACAACTTTAAATTACATATTGGCAAGTGCAAAAAAATTTCATACTCAAGTGGAGTACTTAGGTCACATGATGGATTGGGGTTTCACAAGGCCAAGGTCAAGGTCATTTCACATGTTCTTTAGCCATTGAATGCTAGTCATTTTTGGGCTTGTGTAACTATTTTTAACATTTTGTTAAAAGATGTAATAACATTACCAAACCTTTGACTTGATTGACAAGGATTGACAAAGAATACATTTGGGATGAAGCATGAAAATAAGCCTTTGAATAATTGAAGGTTTAGTTCACTTCTATGTCCATTTTGTGGTAATACATTTGAGGGTGACCTTTCCAATTGCATACACATTGGTTAGAAATGGTATTTAACTAACTTGATGATGATGGTTGAAAGTTTGTGGTGGTCTATGCTAGTTGGTCCAACAACAAAATGAAAGCAAAGTGTAGCTCATGTATGAAGGTGGATGTTTTGCCATTGTTTGGGTTATTTTATTATTTAAATGTTATTTTTATGGTAGTCTATTCACATTGGTTATAGACCACCAACCATTCAATTTTTTGATGGAATCAAATCACCTCATAAAAAAGTTAACTAGGTGGGATTTTATTTTGTAGGAATATGATTTTGACATGGTTCATCATGGTAGTAAGGATAATTGAGATGCCATCAAGTTAAGTTGGAACCCAAGTTTCAATGAAGAGGATACCATAGAGGCTCATTAACATGGAGATGCAAATTTGAAAATTATATTAAGATGGCATGCTTTTGCTTACCTATGTGCCTTGTTGGGGTGTTTTGGAATGTATCCTAAATGAACGTGGGTAACATAGATTCTTGTGATGTGGACATTGAACCAAAAGGTGATGTGCCCTAGATACACACATGTTGATGCATTTGTCATTGCATATTTACAAACATGTGAAATTCAAATTGAATTAACACCCAAGGGATGCAACCGAATTGTGCATAAGACCAAATAGTTCAAATGCGAAAGTAATTCGCTCCTACATGTGTGAAGAAATGGACAAACATATGTAGTGTATCACCTAGAACAATGTGAATGCCCTATACAACATGCTCATGAGAATTTGGGCCATTTTAGGGTCCATCAAACCTATAGTTTACTCTAGGTGCAATATTGGTGGCAAGGGATGCAACTATAGGTCCAACAATTTTCAATGTAGGGTGTGTGACTAAGTTTGGGCATCATTTAATGCACCTACCTTATAGACTGACATAAGTACAATATGTTTTGGTTATCATTGAACACTTATCAAAGTGATTAAAATTGGTGCCATTACTAAATCACAACAATGGAAGAATTGCTTATGCATTTCTAGATGGGGTATTTAACAAGTTTAACATTTTAGCCAAAATACTCACCAACCAAGGCACAAAATTCCATGGTGAATTTCAAAAGTTGTGTGAAAAAGAAAATATTAATCATCACATGATTTCATGACACCATCTTAAGATAAATGAATTAGCTAAACAAATGGCACAGATGGTGAAATGAAGTTTGTGTAAATATAGGTTTCCAAAAGGCCATATTAGATATTGGGACTTGCAATTACCATGGTTAGCCATGGGATATAAGTTTAATGAACAAGCTTCTCTTGCATCCTTTTCACCATATTTTTTACTATTTGACCATGAACTCAAGCTACTAGTTTCAATCCAATGCAATGTGATGGTAATAATTGATTTGGATGCTCCAAATGTGTAACTTTAAGCATGTGAGCAACAAACAACTTTGTTCCAACATGTAATGTCAATGGCTATGGAAAACTTGGCAATTGTTGAACGTCAAGATACATTATGTTATGCCACTATTTGAGGAGGTGGTTATTGGCCTTGAACCCGCATATTCAAGCCAAAAGATTATATACGAATGTAGCAAACAACATTGATTATGTTGTATGTGATTGTAAGAGATGTTATTTTGTGTGTGTAGAAGGTGTTACCTTATAAATATTGTTGTTGAAAGGCTAAAATGGTCAACCATGAAAAGACCATATTTGGACCATCTTTTTAATGTGGATGGCCAAATTAACCCTTCTTTGGATGTTTTCCTTGCCAACATTCAATGTATGTTGTGTGGGCAATTTTCAAGGGCAACAACTATGTTGGTGTGTGATTGGTTTTAGGGTTTAAGGGTTTAGGGTTTAGGGATGCTTAATGCCACCTTTCAATGAAATATAAGTTGGCAAATGGTTTTGTCTTTGGTGCATGACATAAACATGGGGACTTCTATCATTAGGTAATAGGGAGTAGCCTAATTTTTTCTCTATGATGATGCACATTTGGCTAAAAATTTGGAAGGATTATAGCTAAGTAAGTAACAATGAAGCTCACATTTGCACTCAACCTACTAGTCCTTCCACTTTATAATGAAGGTTTTTATTTTTGGTAGATTTACAAGAAGGATTTCTTACATTGCTACGTGGCTTAGGGGGACCTTAGCCCCATATAAGGAGGTGGTTTCGATATGATGCACCATTAAGGATAATTGTATGTTATTTGATTTGTATGTTTGTGGACAGTGACAAGTATGAGCGTTGACATATTAGTTTTGATATTGTTACAAAAATTAAAACATAAAAATCCAAACCAAAAACTACCCATATAAACAAGGAAAGCAATGCAACGACATTTGATTATGTATCTTGCTCCACAATATTTTTTGGAATGCCATCATAAGAAAGTCAAGTCCAAAAGTACACACATAGACAAGGAAAACAAAAGAATGATGTTTGACTCTTGTTCCATGGTGTGCTTTCAACTGTCACGACACAAAAGATGAAACCCAGAACCCACTTCCTAGGAATGCCCACACAAATGGAAATATAGAAACCTCATTCACACTAATCTGGTTTCAACAAAATCATAAATTCTACAAAATACGAATATCATATAATGGATAAATTTTTTTAAAAATTAGTGTCAAAAAGTGGTTTGTGCCCACACCACCCTCTATTACTTAACATTTGAGTGTCCAAACTCCAAACATACAATTCACACTATATGTGCTTATGAATGACCCAAATTTGGATAATTTAACTAGCTACATTTGGGGAACAAATAACACTTTGATGTCCAGAGATAAATCTTGAAAAAAATGCCTTCAATTTTCTTGATGGAAAAAACATGCATGAACCCTTGTTGAATGCACACAAGCATATGATGCCAGATGGATAGTTGGTGAGCAAACTAAAAGTAGTGGTAATGCAGGGGCCCACAAATTCTGTTCATCCCTTGGGTGACAGTGCACTCTTATGTAATGTGCACTTCCCACTCACTATCATAATTAGTAATTACAATAGATTACATAACAATTGGAAAAAATTTTATGATTATTTTCATGATAGAAAATTCCAAATCTCTGTTTTGTTCAACAAAAGAAATCGACCCATCATAATAAACATTAGTTCATTTGGTGCATTATCACCTATATGAACTTTCAACAATAACCCACAAACGATTCAACTTGTTACATTGCAATCAAATTCAAGAGACAAAAACCTTTGCCATGCATCATACTAAAACACCAGATCAAAAACAAAAACTCTATCAGGTAATATCACTACCTGGCCTTGTAACCATTCCACTTTTGATTCCACAAGAGCATTATTTTGGATACAGTACACTAGTCCATCAAGCAAACCCCATTTATTCAGCAGTAAGTATCCGCATCTTTTGTATTGAATCCATAGGACCATTCTAATATTGCTGGACATGTCTACTATCTACTATGCTAGGAAGAGGTTCCCACCAGTCATTGCCAGCTTGAGCTAGTATGAAGGTGTTTTCCAGCTACCTGCATTCTACACCTTATTCTATATTCTTTATTCTATATAGGAAGCACAAGTCCTAAGCCACTAGTAATTTCAGTTATGTATTGGTTTCAGTATTTCATGCCATCACCATAGCCCACAATGAAAGAATTTGCAGAGCAATATATATTTGAGCGCAACTTTGCTGTCATACATACATGGCATACTGCTCATTACTAGTTCTGAAATCACCTTGGAGGTGTTGGGTGAATGAATCACTAGCCAAGGTGTGTGTTGTTGTTTTGAAGGGTTTAGTGTATCTTCTTGAGTTGCATGCTGGTGAGGTCAGTGGCTCCACAGGCAGTTTATCACAGTTGCAGACTTCAATCATAAACCCATCTGGGTCATGGAAGAACAGCTGCTCCACCATTATACCACCCTCCTCGACAACCCGCCTCGTGCATTTAATATTCCTCTCTTTTAGATCGTTCTCCACCTGCACAATATCCTCACACTGCACAAAACAGAAAGACAGTTACATCCATAAAAGTTCTCTTCTTCAGAACCCCACAACAACATTAACAAAAGAAGAGCATGCTGTGAGAGATTCTTGAATTTTACAAAAAACCCATAACCCTCTTTGGAAGTGCAAATTAGAATGGCATTCATCATGTGATGTTACAACTTCAATTGGGTAAATACATTTCCTGGAAGTACATCCAAAAATAACAGACAGTACTGCTCCCTCACCATCTGGGACATTTGTCCTAGTAATTGCTTTCAAACATGCACACATCATTTAGCCCTAGAATCCGACTGTTTCCCTCAAGAAATTGAAAGCTCTTCCAAGAAGAAGAAATCTTCTGGAATCCCCTTACTCCTGAATACTTTAGTGACTCTAGGGAACCCCCAAAACCTCGGTTGACAGGACTGGAATCTGATACCCCCAAAGACAGGCGTTCTTTCAGGTTTCTCTCCTATTTTCTAGATATCTATGACTTCACAGAAGTAAGACACAATGTCTTATATCATGTTGACGGGTGGTGGCCAAAAATGTCAAAGTAGGGTCTCAAAAAAAAAAGCTCATGCAATCTGTTGGATTGGATCCCACAGCACAAACCTCGTTTCAAATACAGTAATCATCCATAACAAAATTTGCTTGAACCTCAAGAATTGAATTCCGAGCAACAGGAGATCAGCAAGCAACGAATTTGGTGGCCCAGATACATGATAATCTTGATCTGTGCGAGGCTGGGAGTACCTGAAATGAAATGTGATCGTCACGGGGATTTATTTCCCTGTTTCTGTTCTGAATGGCGAGTTCAATATCCTCCTCTACTTGCAGTAAATGGACACCCATGCCATAGTTATACAGCCTGCAAACAAACAGTCAGATGTCACAAATGCACGCAACACTCTTGGCTCAGCAGCAGCATCTCTTGAGTTGTAAAGCTTGCAACATCCTGATGTAGACTTTGCAGTCAATAAAAGTGACAGACCCATATGGTGCTTTTTCCTAAGGGTCTCCTTCGATCAGGCTGTTGTGATCACAAACACATACAGTGTGCTGTGATCACAGCAATCTAATGGAAAGCCACTTACATAGGACCTTGTTTCTTGCTGCAGGGACAGTCACTTTCGATTGGATCTGTGATCACAACAGCCTAATGGGAAGATGTCCTAAGTCTCAAATTGCCGCATGAAACGAAGAAGCCTATCTTCTTACCAAGCTCCAGCAAAGCCGAAGGAACCAGGCCTCTTGATGGGCATAAAACCTAGCACATTCTCATAAAACTCCACCGATTTCTCCAAGTCCACGCAGTTGCGCGAAATGTGGTTCACCGAACTCAAACACAGTGGGTTGCTGCTGGTCTTCTTCAATCCCCCGGCCGCCATGAATCTCACCGCCACGCTCTCAAACGAATACCAAAAACACTCGACCTCGTCGCGACTCTCCCACCCACCTTCCTTTCAGAACTCAAAAATACCCAAAATAAATCCCCTCAAAAGATCCTCCTGTTGCAGTAACAACAACGGCACTACAAACTTAGATCTATCTGCAATTTACTGTAGTGATCACCATGATAAATACAAAAAAAAGTTCTTTAAAAAAATAAGAAAAAAAGAAAAGAGAAAAGAAAAGAAAAAACCTCTCTCGCTAAGATGATCCTTCTGCTTCACCCTAATCCTTCTAGCCACATTCAAAATCCTAAAACAAACAAACAACTTATTCTTCAGAAGATTGTCATTCCAAAGGGACACAACTACAGCTGCAGCAAACGTAATAATACCAAATGCCCCAATCTCCACAAACACGTCGGGATGCTGCGAGCCTCCCACAACTCCCTGACTTCAAAGCCAAGAATACAAGACCGGGAGCGCGCAAGAGAGAGAGAAAGAGAGCGCGCGAGAGACAGGAGAGTTGCGAGTGCCTGAAGTGCGCAACGGATTTTGCGAGTTTTATATACGAGGGGGCGACGAAGGCGCACATGCGAAATGCCGCAAGGTGGTGGGCGAGCGGCCTGTGGGTGTCCGGGTATCAGTCCGGTTATGTAGACATAAATGCAGCTCCGGGGATCAAATTTTGGCCCCC
>Ga0116227_10014401_pt1 | contig 12059 bp, 14 predicted proteins | sample S1TSphgellanicum_FD_89693 | JGI IMG/M metagenome (GOLD analysis project Ga0116227, IMG submission 89693) | Host-associated microbial communities from peat moss isolated from Minnesota, USA - S1T2_Fb - Sphagnum magellanicum MG | ecosystem: Host-associated > Plants > Peat moss > Unclassified... | reverse complement strand
TAAGTGGTGTTTCGGCATCAATGGTAGCATTGAATTCACAAGTACAATTCTATGATAAAATCAAAACGTCCGATCTTATGGAAACATCCATTAAAGCCGCCGCGGATTTGATTAGTGAAGAAAATCCTGGCTATCAATATGTGGCTGGTCGATTGATCAATTATCATCTTCGTAAGGAAGTATACGGCCAATATAATCCAATCGATTTGTTCACTCATATTAATAATGTAGCTAATCTTGGTTATTATGATAAGGATGTATTAAGTTGGTATAATAAAGAAGAGATTGACGATCTGAATTCTTATATCGATCATGACCGTGATTTCGCCGTTGCATATGCAGGCATGGAACAATTTCGCGGGAAATATCTCATTAAGAATCGTGTTACTGGTAAAATTTATGAAACACCACAAATGGCATACATGTTAATTTCAATATTTCTTTTCAGAAACTATTCAAAAGAAACAAGACTATCTTGGGTAAAAGATTTTTATGATGCTATTTCTAATTTTGAAATATCACTTCCAACACCAATTATGGCAGGACTTAGGAGTCCACAACATCAATTTAGTTCCTGTGTACTGATCAATACAGATGACAGTCTTGACTCAATTAACGCCACTTCTTCAGCCATTGTGAAATATGTTAGTCAGAAAGCTGGTATAGGAATAAATGCTGGCAAAATACGAGCAATTGGATCAAAAATACGTAATGGAGATACCGTTCATACCGGTGTAATACCATTTTATAAGTATTTTCAATCTGCAGTAAAGTCCTGTTCTCAAGGCAGTATTAGGGCGGGTGCTGCAACACTTTATACTGTAATATGGCATTTAGAAATTGAAGATATTCTTGTTTTAAAGAATAATAAGGGTACTGAAGATAATCGTGTCAGACATTTGGATTATGGTATCCAATTTAATAAGGTAATGTACGAAAGACTATTGTCAGGTGGTAATATTACTTTATTCAGTCCAAACGATGTACCAGGATTATATGATGCATTCTTTGTTGATGTGGATAAATTTAGAACACTGTATGAAAAGTATGAGAAAGATAAGTCAATCAAAAAGAAAATAGTATCTGCAATAGATTTATTTTCAGCCTTTATGCAAGAACGTAAAGATACTGGTAGGGTTTATTTAATGAATGTAGATCATGCAAACGATCATGGATCTTTTATTAAGGAAAAAGCTCCAATACATATGAGTAATTTGTGTGGCGAGATAGATTTACCGACAAAACCACTCGATAATATCGAAGATGGATCCCACATTAAAAGAATTAAAATACCAATTGAAAAATATGAAGATTTTAAAAAGTATCAGAAAGAAAACAATGGCTTATTATTTTTACATAAAGAAAAATACAAGGGAAACAAAGTAATTAATAATGATTGGTTATACGAGTTAGATGATACTAATGAAGTGTCTGGATATAAGTATGAATACGCTGATGTTGAAGATTATAATGGTGCAGAAATTAGTTTATGTACGCTTTCTGCGATCAATTGGGGTAAAATTAAATCTAAACATGATTTTGAAAGACTTGGAAAACTAACCGTTCGTGCATTGAATGAGCTTCTTGATTATCAAGAATACCCAATTAAGGCTGCCAAGATATCAACAATGAATCGCCGTCCGCTTGGAATTGGTCTGATTGGATTTGCACACTGGTTGGCAAAAAACGATTTTACTTATCAAAATATAACTCCAGAAGGTCTCGCCAAAATACATGAATATACCGAAGCATGGACATATTACACTATCAAAGCGTCAGTGGATTTAGCTAAAGAAACAGGATCATGTTTTAAAAGCGATGATACTTTATATTCACTTGGTATTATGCCAATTGATACATATAAAAAAGAAGTTGATGAATTGGCAGAACCGGTGTATCACATGGATTGGCAATCACTTAGAGAAGATGCAAAGAAATATGGAATTAAAAATTCTACATTATTTGCCCTTATGCCGAGTGAATGTCAATCAAAAGATAACGAATTATTATTATCAAATGGTGATATTAAAACACTTGGGGAATTATTAAAGGATGCAGGAATAGATACCAATTACTATGAGGAAAATCAATTAATTGGACAACGAATCGACATTAAACCAATTGAATTACCAATGGGAAATGCAATTCAAGCATATTATAATGGAACAAAAGAAGTTTATGAAGTACAGATAGGCGAAAACACATATAAATTTACTGGTAATCATCAATTATTAGTTAAGACTGATATTGGAGAGGAATTTATAAGGGTTGATCAAATCGAAGAGGGTATGGAAATAAAAACATTGTATCAAGAATAATGTAATACCTTAATGCCTTTCTAAACTAAATAATGATAGTTTAACGAGGCATTAATTTAATGAATACAAAACTAATAGAAAAATACAAAAATAATTGGATTAAAATGATAAGTGATTATAAATTATCTAATGATTTTATTGATAAGGAAAACGTATATTTATGGATTTTTGATAATAATATAAGTTGGCAAAAATTTATTAAAATAGTTGGACATTTGAAAAGATATGGGACTGCTGTAACTGAGGATACATATAATATTGCATCAAAATCTAACAATATTTGTGTGCAACTTCGAATATATTTTTCAAAAGAAGAAGCAGAGTTGAGAATCAAAAAAATATTTGATTCTAAAACATCGCCATATGATCCTGTTTATATATCAAATAGAGATAATATATCAATAGAGCAAGCAACTTTAAATATTGAAAAATATAAAAAAGATAAAGCAACTTCGAAAGAAGGGTTTCTAAAAAGACATGGCGAAAATGAAGGATTAAAAAAATTTAATAAATTTCAAAAAACCAGTGATTCAAAAAGCCTTGAGCATTATATTAAAAAATTAGGTCAAATAGAAGGAACAAAAACATACAACAAATCTAGATATGAAAATTCAAAAAGATGTGTGCCTTATTGGATAAAACATGGTTATTCTGAATCAGCCGCGATCAAAAAAGTTTCAGAATATCAATTATCCACAGCGGGCGTTCATAGGACGTATTATGAAATACGTAATATTGATGATGCAGAAATTGATAAAATTTTGGCTGAAATAAATGAAAAAAAGAAAACTCATTTAACATATGACAATGTTTTAATGGAAAATCTGCCAATAGAAGATGTACGACTAATAATGCGATTCATTAAAAATACCAAAATGGATAAAAGTGTAATAGACGGCTATCTTGAATCAAAAGATAAATTGCAACTTTTAATTGATTTATTAATATATGATAAAGATACATTGCAAAAATGCCTAGATGAGTTTGATGAACTAAGTTGGTCAATAAGTGCGGCCAAAAAAAGATATTTTTATGATTGTTGGCTTTATACCAATAGAAATGATTTAAAAATTATGGAAAATTACGATAAACGGGGAAAAGGTCCAGATGGATTTCACTTAGATCATATGTATAGTATTAGCCAAGGATATTTCAATAATATTGATCCAAAAATAATCGGATCAAGTATAAATTTAAAATTTATACCAGAAAAAGAGAATTTAACCAAACAGGGTAAATGTTCAATTTCTATGAAACAACTACTAGAGGATTATAATAATCATGTCAAGTAATATAGTTAAATCAGTAAAGAAGCTTGGAATAGAACATACTTGGGATATAACAACATTGTCTGATGTATATGCATTATCAAATGGATCTATATCCCATAATACTTCTAGTCAACTAGCCAATGAAACCAATGGAATAGAGCCACCAAGAAATCTAGTATCAGTCAAACAAAGCAAAGATGGTGTTTTAAAACAGGTTGTACCAGAAATCAAAAAACTTAAAAAGAAATATGATCTACTTTGGGATCAAAAGAGTCCACTTGGCTATCTTAAAATTTGTGCTGTATTACAGAAGTTCATAGATCAGGGTATTTCGGTAAACACGTCCTATAATCCTAAATTTTACCCAGATGAGCAAATACCAATGAGTGAATTATTACAACATTTATTGCTATGTTATAAATGGGGCGCAAAACAACTTTACTACTTTAATACAAATGATTCGGCTGGTGAGTTTACTCAGAAGGAAATATCACAAGATTTGAGTATTGGTGAAATTGATACAGAAAATTGTGAAAGTTGTACTATTTAAAATAGATATTTGATTTAACTTTGATTATAATTACTTGCTAATAGAATAAAGGTATTTTTACATGTCGAATACAATATTGAATATAACTGATTTCACTGATCACACTAAAAAACTTGCATTTTTGGATCCTTCAGGTGGCGTATCTATTCAAAGATATGATACAATGAAATATAAGCAATTTGATCAATTGACAGAAAAACAATTAGGGTTTTTTTGGCAACCACAGGAAATTGATATTTATAAGGATGCAAAAGATTATAAAGATTTAAATAATCATGAAAAACATGTATTTAGGTCCAACCTTCTCCGTCAGACGCTTTTGGATTCGTTACAAGGGCGTGCTCCTGCAGTTGCATTTGGATCAATTTGTAGTTTACCTGAATTAGAAAATTGGATCACTACTTGGACATTTAGTGAAACTATCCATAGTAGAAGTTATACACATATTATTCGTAATATATATTCTAATCCAAGCGTTATATTTGATGAACTACCCAATATTCAAGAAATAGTTGATTGTGCACATGACATAACAACAAATTATGATAATCTTATTGATATGAATAATCGTTATCAGTTAGGTCTACCAGTGGATTCATATGAACATAAGAAGGCATTATGGCTTGCTTTGATGAGTGTTAATATTCTTGAAGGAGTTCGTTTTTATGTGAGCTTTGCAGCATCCTGGGCCTTCGCAGAACTTAAGAAAATGGAGGGAAATGCAAAGATAATTAAATTGATTTGTCGTGATGAAAATCTTCATCTAGCTGGTACACAGATGTTACTCAAACTTCTACCAAAAGATGATCCAGATTATGCAAAGATTGAAATTGAATGTCGAGATCAAGCTATTAAAATGTTTGACGAAGCTGTTGATCAGGAAAAGAAATGGGCAGAATATCTTTTTAAAGATGGCAGTATGATTGGCCTAAACTACCAGTTATTGTCTGATTATGTTGAATGGATTGCACATAAAAGAATGACGTTCGTTGGATTACCCACAAAATATAAGGGTGGTTCAAATCCATTACCATGGACGCAGAAATGGATTTCTGGATCAGAAGTTCAGATGGCCCCGCAAGAAGTCGCAATCGCAAACTATGTTATTGGAGGGGTCAAAAAAGACACCACTGCAGATTCTTTTAAAGATTTTAAATTGTAATCTTTCAAATTATTTTTCAATAATGTTCAAATCTCTTGGTAAATATTATATCAAGAGATCTGAACAATGCTTTTTTATGTATATCAATTAATAGATCCACGCAATAATTTTCCATTTTATATAGGCAAAGGAAGTGGTAATAGAGCGCAAAGTCATTTACGGGAAATACCCGATACAAGGAATGTTTACAAAGAGAATAAAATCAATTCTATTAGAAAAAATGGATTAGAACCTGTTATTGAATATATTTTTACTAATATTGTTGATGAAAAGACGGCGTATGATTTAGAAACGAAATTGATTCTAAAATACGGCCGTAAGGGATATGAACACTATGGTATACTAACCAATATATGTATTGATGGTAGGCCACCAAATCATAAAGGTAAATCATATCAAGATATCTATGGAGAAGGATGGGAGGAGCAAGTTGAGAAAAGACGACAACTGCAATTGGATGCAGGCGGATATGGTCCAGAAAAGCACTCTGAAGAAACAAAAAGAAAACTTAAAGTCGCTGTAAACAAAAGAAAAATAAATGGGTATTTAATAACAGAGAAAGAATTGTTAACATTAGGTGAACAATTTTGCAGGGATTTTGATTATAAAATATCTTTTGCAAAGTGGCTTTGGTGGTGTAAAGATAATAATATCAAAAGCAAAAACATTAGAAATACATTTCGATTTGATGGTAAAGACTTACTTGATGTTTTTTGTGAAAATTTTAATGCGACTAGGGTTCGATTTGAAAATATGTTATGGTATACTAATACGTTAACCGGCAAGAATATTCGCATTGATGAATGGAAAATAGGAAGAATAGGAATTCCTGAGGGATTTATTCCTGGTAGATCAAATATGAATTGGGTTTGATTACAATTAAACTATACTTTTTATTTTTAAATTAATAGCGAAAATATTTTAAATGGTATGTTGTTTAATATAATTTAGAATCTGATAAATCTATATCAAGTAGATGAATATTATTTTGGGAGTTTGCAATAATGACAATTGAATTAATAGACTCAAGAAAAGCCTTTATTGAATCATGGCTTGTTTTAAATGAAATGCCGATGGGAATAGATGATTCCCAAATATACAATATATTGCTACGTGCTGTCGAGGATCGAATAGAATTTGGTTCTAAAATAATTGACTGTGGTAACAATCTATACAAGATATCAGGAAACACCGTTGAATATTATTGGATGGGCAACTATGATATTATTGCAGAATTAGAAATAAAATCTCAAACTACTATGATCAATAGTGTTGCCAAGAAAACTCCTGGTGGTAAACCATATGCAAGTGATTTTTATATCGCAATTTTAAATGATATTTCAGATGGCAGTAGACAATCTTTATTATTCACTAGTGATACAAAATTAACTAGATCTGGATTAGAAATTTGGAAACGACTATTGAATAGTGGATATGTAATAACAATATACGATCGGGAAAAACCAGGTTCATCCATGATATCTGTTCAAAGTGAAGAAGAGCTATTGCAATATTTTAAAATGCACGATATAAAATATCAAAAATATCAATTTGTATTATCGAAGCCTGGAATACATTTGGGAGAAGTTCGAGGTTATTTCAATACAAGACGATTACGAGAATTGTCAGGCAGTCTATAAGAAATACACGTGTTATCAATACCTGAATCAATTAAAAACAACTTTTGCAAATTCAGCAATTGCCAAATTTTTACATTTGCTTTCACACTGAATATCAAAATCTTTTGTGAATTGTTTCGCCCAATCATTAACAGCTGAGTTCCAAAAGAAATCGCTATGTGCTCGAAGTTTCTGCTTCGTATATCCTAAGGACAACAGTTTTTTCATATCTGGTAGAACATTATTTGGATGATCAATCAGTACATCTTCTCTTGAAACACTATAGTGCATAACGGGTCTAATACCTCGCCAGCTATCAATAACTTGTTTAACTCGATCATCATCTGGTTGAATATATTCACCTGAATTAATCCAATGATGATGTACATCTAAGACAACTGGACAAACGTCTACTAATGTTAAACATGCCTCTAAATTTTGAGTGTGTTCGTCATTTTCAATAGTAATAGTATTTTGTGCTTCTTTGCTCAAGCGTTTATATGCTTGCCGAATACCTTCAGGACCTTTCCGACCTGAGATATGAACATTTATTTTAAAATCTTGAAATGATTTACCATAGCCCATCATTCTTGCCATATCAGTATGATATTCAAATTCTTCTATACTTTTATCAACGATGTCTGGATTCTCACTGGCCAAACATGTATATGGGTCCTGGGTGAAAACTCAAGCGGACATCAAGTTCTCTAGCAATACGACCAATTTCACCAAATTGAGTTTCAGTAAAATATTTGACATCCGATTGCTTCCAAAAATATTTAAAATCTGGATGTGTATACATTGGCAACAAATCGCTACCGATTCTTAACATACGAAGATTTATATCTAAATTCGCAACTGTTTCCACAAGTTTTTGTGTGGCAGTTAGGTTTTTGACCATTAGATCCCATATTTTTTGTTCTGCGGTAGTTTTGTTTTGTCTACGTAGCCAAGCAACTGTGGTTGAACCAGTATTCAAAAAATCAACTGATTCAAAAACCTTTTTAGAATGTGCGGCAACATATTTGCAACAAAACCCAATCCTGCCCATATATAATATCCTGACTAATAGTTGAAATAAATTAGTTTGTAATAAATCCTAGCACGGTATTTTGTAATTTTCAAATGATTTAAATTTTTTATTATCAAAATATCTTGAATTTTAAAACAATGATATATTATAATTAAATTTAGTTAAGTTGAAATATATGATAATATCTGGTTATCAAAAATGTCAATATGTGTTGAATAAAACAGGCGTCTATCTTGGTGAGGCACATTCAGTTTTCAACACAAGAAGAATACGGGAACTATCAAACAATCTACAATACGTGTAAATTCTTTTTATTCATAATATACAGTGGGTTATAAGACATAGTCAATAAAATCAATAACTTGCCACAAATGTTAGAATAATAACTACATACTTTAGAAATAAAATAATTTAGTAAATAATTATTCATTAGGGAAGTTTAAAAATGACAATACCTGGATCCAGATTGGATTTTGAAGAATCTTGGTTAAAATTGTATGAGATGCCAGAAGGAATTTCTGGTATGAACCTATATGATACACTGGTAAAGAGTATCGATGATAGAATCAATGAATATGGATATAAAGTTATTGATTGTGGCAATAATCTATTTAAAATAGTTGGTTCACAGTTATCCTATTATTGGATGGGAAACTATGATATTATAGCTGAATTGACTATCACTCAACATAATGCCACCGTCAATGCAGTAGCCAAGAAAATACCAGGTAGTAAACCACATGCAAGTGATTTTTATATCGCAATTTTAAATGATGTTCCTTCTCTTAGATTTCAAAGTGATACTCGATTAACTCAAGATGGATTAAAAATTTGGAAGCGTTTATTAAAACAAGGATATGCAATTTCTGTTTATAATAAGGAATCACCAGGAAGATCATTTACACCATTAAAGACCGAACAGGACTTAATGCAATTTTTCAAAGATAATGATAGAACATATCAAAAATATCAATACGTTCTTAGTGAGCAAGGTTTGAAGCTTGGTGATGTCCATGGATTTTTCAATACTCGTCGCATGCGTGAATTAACAGGTAACCTATGAAAATTGCGGTCGTTACGCCTTATTTTAAAGAATCTGAGGATTTGATTCAACGATGCTTCAATAGTGTGAAAAATCAAACCTATCAAAATATTACGCATTTTTTTGTATCTGATGGTTATCCTTCTAGACTTTTGTATGCCAATCTAAACATAGAACATATTCAATTACCAAAGTCCCATAATGATGCGGGTGCCACACCAAGAGCATTGGGAGCATTGTCTGCTTTCAGTCAAGGATATGATGCTGTTGCATTTCTTGACGTTGATAATTGGTTTATGCCAAATCACATTGAAAAAATGGTTGAGTTAATGCAATCATCTAAATGTGATATAGTTTCTGCCACTCGAAAAATATATTCAAGAAATAATGAGTTGTTATACGTTGATAAAGAAAGCAATGGTTTGGATTTTTGTGATACTAACTGTATGTTTCTTAATAGAAAAATAATGCAAATTATACCTTTCTGGATAACTGCTCCAGAATATAGAATGGTGAGCGATCGTGCCTTTTGGCATGTATGTATTGAAAATAAAATTTCAAAAATTCACTGTACTGAACCCACAGTCTGCTACTCAACAAAATGGGCTGTTCATTATCAAATTGCCGGTGTTCCTATACCGGATGATTCAGTATGGATGACTATGGATAATAAAACATATACAACAATAACAAACAAGGAGAGAAATAAATGAATAAGTACGCCGTTGTTTATAGTAAGGAAAATTGTCCCTATTGTTCAAAAGCAAAAATATTATTGAATAATATGGGCATTGTATATGATGAATTCATCATAGGTGATAGTTCATCTGGCAAAGTATTGTTAGACAATCAACATTGGACAACACGTGAAGAACTTCTTGAAGTGGCACCAAATGCCCGTACGGTACCACAAATTTGGCTTGATGGAGATCATATTGGTGGTTATACTGAACTTGCCAAGTATTTTGAGCCAATTGCTGCTTAAATATTTTTGATTTGAGTAAAGAACCTAGTTCTTTACTCTTTATCAATTTCAATTGAATTTCTAATTATTTCAAATTCAGGATAATTTCTGTTTGAGTATTTATTCAAAAGATTTTCAACATTTTCAACAAGCTTAAACTCATTATTTTTTAATAACGTTAATAAACTGAACATTAGAACTTCTTTTGTTGGATTTTTAATATACTGAATTGCGTATACACATTGTTTAACGGCAGCTAGTTGTACTTTCTCAGATGGATCATTAATTTAATACATTACGGATCCATTTTTCTTAACTGCAGACAATTGAACTTCTTCACTTGGATTGTTGATATATTGAATTGCATATGCATTTTGTTTAACTGCAAATAATTGCAGTTTTTCAGAAGGATTTTGAATATATTGTATATTAGGTAAATCATAACCAATCACCTGCATTTGCAACCATTCTGATGGATTGATAATTTCAGATATCCTTTCAGGATTCTTTTTCAGAATAATATATTGCTCCTTTTCGGATAGTTGATTGATATCCATTATTTTGCTTTCAAATATATCAGTATATTTATTGATATCCATTATTTCATTTCCAAATATAATTATATATTTATTGAATTATTATTCATTTTTTCGTACAATTAAAAATTACAAGGAGATTCAAATGTTAATTCAAAATAACTCAATTAAAAATGATGATATTGTAACACTAAAACTCATTACCGGAGATGAAATTGTTGCAAAAGCAAAAGAAATTACCACTACCGGTGTTAAAATTGAAAAACCAGTAATAATTAGTTTAAGTGTTGATAAAATAACTGGTCAGCCAGCTCTTCAAATGTTGCCATTTTTCGTTATATCATCAGATCATGATGCATTGCTTCCAATTAAAAATGAACACATTATTACAATGGTAAAAAGCAATAAAGATGTAAAATCAAGTTATATTCAAAATACAACTGGCTTGGCAATTCCTAAAACAGGATTCTAACATGATTAGAAAACCATATCAAGGTCTAAGAACCTTCTGTAATACATCTGATGATATTTCAAAATCATTCTGTGTACTTGGATTGCCGACAGATACTGCAACATCATTTAGACCAGGAGCCCGTTTTGGACCAAGTGCCATTAGGGAATCAAGTATGATGCTAACTGATGGATATCATAATACATATGATGTTGACGTGACACAAAATGTCGTTGACCTTGGTGATGCCAATCTTTCTGTGGGCAATACCACAAAAATGTTACAGGAGATCGAAAGTGTTGTGGATAATATTAATGCTTGGGGCAAGCATCCCGTTTTTCTTGGTGGTGATCATACTGTTACTCTTGGTATTCTAAGGGCAATGAATAAGAAATACGGTAAGGTCGCCGTAGTTCATTTCGATGCACATTGTGATACATGGTCATCAAATTTCGATGAACCGATTGGGCACGGTACTTGGTTATACAATGCAATTAATGAAAATTTAATCGACGTCAATAAGACTATCAGTATTGGTATAAGAAGTCCAAGTGATAAAACATCAAGGGAATTTCTTAGAAAGAGTGGGGGGCATACAATATCTGCTAGACGTGCAATGTCAAATATTAGTGACACTATAGAATTAATTAAAAATCAAATTGGGTATGATATTCCTTGTTATCTTACCTTTGATATTGATTCATTAGACCCTGCATATGCTCCGGGTACTGGTACGCCGGAAATTGGCGGATTATCTACTATATGGGCAATGGAATGTATTGAATCATTACGTCATATGAATTGGATAGGAATGGATTGTGTTGAAGTTTGCCCTGCATATGATCACTCAGGAATAACTTCATTGGCGGCGTCAACATTATGCTGGATTTATCTTAGTATGAATATTTTCAAGCGCGTATAATATTTTTTTAATAAAGTTAGAGTTGACATTATAATTGATTCAATTTAATATGGTTTTGTAAAAGTTACCTTAATCTAACGGGAGTTACAGATATGACAAATAGCTTCACTCATAATGAACTTGGAAATATCAAGGCAACTCATAAAGATCTTTGCTCAGTTGGCCTAACCAACACATCTTAGACAACATTG
>Ga0116227_10014400_pt1 | contig 12059 bp, 6 predicted proteins | sample S1TSphgellanicum_FD_89693 | JGI IMG/M metagenome (GOLD analysis project Ga0116227, IMG submission 89693) | Host-associated microbial communities from peat moss isolated from Minnesota, USA - S1T2_Fb - Sphagnum magellanicum MG | ecosystem: Host-associated > Plants > Peat moss > Unclassified... | reverse complement strand
TTATAATGTGGGTACCTCATTTGGTGGCGGCGTTATCGCCAACAGAATCGTAACCAATGTATTTACAGATAACGGATTAACAGATGCAACGAACTATACTTATTTCATCGTTCCATTAAATAACATCTCATGTACAGGAGGCCCTAAATATTTAACCACAAATATTTTAAGCGCAAGCCAGTCTACCAAAACATTATTGCCTTGTGCAACTCCGGTAGCCCAGCCAACCAACTTCACCATTACATCATCCAACTATAATTTTATTCAAGGCGCTTTTACAACAGCCACCGGTGCAGATGAATACCTGGTGGTAATGAGCACCAATCCTGCTTTAACAACTGCTCCGGTAGATCAAACCACGTACAACATTGGCGATCAGTTAGGCGGTGGTATCGTTGTTAAAAGAGGAACCGGCGGCACATTCATCAGAAATGGTTTATCCCAAAATACCAATTACTATTTCTTCATCTATTCCATTAACAGTGCTTGTAGTGGCGGGCCATTATACCTCACTACCCAACCGCTGCTGGGCAACCTAAAAACTGGTGTTTTAGACGTAAATAAGCTTAATTTCTATTATGGAAATTTGCATAGTCACAGCAGTTATTCTGATGGAAATAAAGACGACTTAACCAAAAAGCCTGAAGATGATTATGCATTTGCTAAAAACTCCATGAATTTAGATTTCCTGGGTATATCAGAACATAACCACACACAGGCAGGAATGTCTTTGGCAAGCTGGCAACCCGGAATTGAAGCGGCAAAAAAAGCCACTACATCTACCTTCGTAGCCATGCACGGTATGGAGTGGGGCGTAATTAGTGGTGGCGGACACGTAATAGTTTACGGAATTGATTCATTAATTGGCTGGGAACCAGGAGAAAATCAAATTTACGTACCTAAAAGCGTGTATACCGGCCCTACCGGATTATTCAGAATCATCAACAGACATGGATTAAATGCTGTTGCAACACTGGCACATCCTAATACAACTGATTATAATAATATTTCAGCTACTTATGATTTAAGTGCAGACAGTGCAATTGTAGGTGCTGCTTTGGAGAGTGGCCCGGCATTTTCAACCAACATCACCTATTCAGACCCAGCCAGCTCTATGAGTTACCTGAGTTACTATAATAGAATGCTTGCCAGAGGTTATCACCTTGGCGCCAGTATCGATCATGATAACCATAACCTAACTTTCGGCAGGCATACCCGGGCCAGGTTAGTTGTAATGGCTCCTGCCCTTACCGAAAACGATTTATTGGATGCGATTAAGAAGATGCGTTTTTATGCATCGCAAGATTCTGCTGCAAAAATTGTCTTTACCATTAACAAACAACCCGTTGGTAGCATATTTAAAACCGCTGGCGCACCACTTATTGAGTTAAACTCAATTACAACAAGCCCGGTAACAAGTATTAAAATCTTATACGGTACCCCAGGTAGCGGTGTAAATCCGATTGAATTAACCTCAAGCACTTCTACCAGTTTAACCTATACAGATAATGCACTGGCAAATTTAGCAACAGGCTATTACTATGCAGATCTTGTAGAAGCAGATGGAAGCCGAATCATTACTTCTCCTATTTGGTATAGCAGAGATGATGCATCAGTAAAATCCGACCAAACCATCACACTTGCGGCGGCCAAAACGGTTACCTATGGTGATCCTGATTTCCCGGTTGGTGCAACCAGCAATAATACCAACATTAACATCACCTATACCAGCAGCGATACCAATATTGCAACCCTGAGCAATAACGATATCCATATTTTAAAAGCAGGTACGGTTACCATTACAGCTAATCAGTCGGGAGATACGTTTTTTAATCCAGCCGTAGCAAAACAGCAAATTTTAACTATAGCGCCTAAAAAGATTACCGTAACGGCTGATGCCAAAACCAAAGTAGAAGCCACTGTAGATCCATCGTTTACCTACACATCTACTCCAGCATTAATCGGAACAGATATTTTCACAGGTGCTTTAAGTAGAAATCCTGGAGAAACAGCGGGCGATTATGCCATTACCCAAGGCACATTGGCCTTGAGTACCAATTATGCCATTGATTATCAAACTGCTAATCTGCATATTTATGCCAAACCCGCAGCCATAGTAAGTTCAAATGTTTCAGTTCCGCTTAATGCTCCTGCTCCGGCAATTACTTTTACGGCCTCAGCAGGTACTGCTCCATTTACTTTTACCTATCAAATTAATGGTGGTGTAGCGCAAACGGCAACATCAAACACCAATACGGTAACCATTACAGCACCTACCAATACAGTAGGTACATTTACCTATACTGTAACCAGCATTACCGATGCCTACAGCACCCAAACGCAAAATATTTCTACTACGGTAACAGTAAACCCAATTCCTGTAGCAACCATTTCAGGCACAACAGCACTTTGCTTAAATAGCACAGCACCTACCGTAACTTTTACTGGTGGAAACGGTACCGGGCCATATGTTTTTACCTATAATATAAATGGTGGAGCAAGCCAAACCATAACCTCTACCGCTACAAATGCCAATGCAACACTGGTTGCACCAACAAATGTTGCAGGTAGTTTTAACTACAATTTACTAAGCGTTGCCGATGTAAATGCAGCACAAAATCAAAGTGGAACAGCAACAGTAACCATTAGAACATTAGCAACGGCAAGTGTTTCCGGATCTACTGCTATTCCACAAAATGGTACTGCACCAACCATCACTTTTACCGGGGCAAACGGAACCGCACCATATACTTTTACCTACAACATTAACGGTGGCACTAACAGAACCATTACCTCAACTGGCAATGTTGCAACCTTAGTTGCGCCTACAACATCCGTAGGCAACTTTGTATATAATTTAGTTCGTGTTGCTGATGTAAACTGCGAGCAAGCACAAACCGGTTCTGCAACTGTAACGGTTCGCCCATTACCTTTAGCCACAATTACAGGCAACGCTTCTGTATGTAATTTCAACAACTCCCCTGTAATCACTTTTACAGGTTCAGCTGGTACCGCTCCATATACCTTCACCTATACTATAAATGGTGGCAGCAACAGAATAATCACTACCAACGGAACAACGGTTACTTTAAGTGCGCCTACAAACCTAACAGGTACATTTGTTTATCGTTTAATTAGCGTGGCAGATGCCTTTGCAACACAAACCCAAAGTGGAACGGCAACAGTAACGGTAAATCCACTTCCCGTAATTAACATCAGCAGCAGCAATGTATCCATCTCAAAAGGCGAATCCATAATTTTAACAGCAACCGGCGGTTCACAATATAGCTGGACGGGAGCTGACATCACCAGCGGACAATCAACAGCTACTGCTACCATCAGGCCAAAACAAAGTGGAAACTATAAAGTAACAGTAACCAATGCCAGCGGCTGCACCAGCGATCAAAGTATTTCAATCACTGTGGTAGATGATTATAAATTAGAAGCCAGTACAGTTGTTACGCCAAATGGCGATGGCTATAATGATCGGTTTATCATTAAAAACATTGATTACTATCCAAAAAATACCCTGAAAATATTTGATAAAGCCGGCCGGATTTTATACACCAAACAAGCCTATGCAAATGATTGGGATGGAACTGTAAACGGCAGTCCGCTTGCAGAAGGAACCTATTACTACATCATTGATTGAGGAACAGGCATCCGAACTTTTAAAGGTTATATCAACATCATTAGAGACTAATTACAGACATGAAAGCAATTACTAAACAACTTAAGCAAATAAGTCGCGTAACGTTTCTATTTGCCGCAAGCATCATATTTTCTAAAACAGCAGGGGCACAAATCCTTCCGCTAAATGCGCAATATTTTCAAAATAAATACCTCGTTAATCCATCAATGGCGGGTATTAACGAAGGTTTTAATATTAATGGTAGCTTCCGTAAGCAATGGTCTAATATTCCTGGTGCTCCCATTACGCAAAGTGTAACTTTAGATCAACAAGTAAATAAAGTGGGCTGGGGTGTAAACATTTATAATGAAAAATCAGGCGGGATACAACGCACCAAAGCCGTTGGAACTTTTGCCTATCATTTACCCTTAAGCAGTGATAACCAACAGTTAAATTTCGGTATTTCATTTGGGGCCAGTCAGGATAAACTCGATTTAAGTAGCGTGCGGAACAGCGATATTAACGACCCTTCAATTGCCCGTTTTAATGATCGTGGCTATTATTTAGATGGCGATTTTGGTGTCTCCTATATCTCAAACGGACTTACCGTCGAGGGTGCTCTGCCCAATATGCGTTCCGTTTTCAGAAACGATGATTTAAATTACGCAAACAAACCAACATTCTATTCAGCTGTAAGTTATAAATTTAACTTCGGCAGTGGCATCAACGCCATTAGTTTGGAGCCGAAGGGAGTTTTCAGAGGCATTAAAAATTACGATAACCTTTGGGATGCCGGTGTAAATGCCAATTTCGCCAACGATAAATTGTATGTAATGGCCATGTACCACAACACACAAAATGCTACCGTAGGTTTTGGAATGAATTATAAGTCTTCCTTATATTTCATGGCCTATTACAATACGGCAACATCCGCCATCAGCGGTTATACCAATGGTGATTTTGAAGTAAACATCAGGGTAAATATTGGTAAGAAACCATAAATCAATATCGTAAAATTATAACAATCGGATCGAACATTAACTTTCGAAGTTTCAAAAGCCATTTGAGTTGGGAGAACTTCGTAAGTTTTTATAAGAAGTTCATCCTATCTGCCTAACGAGGATGAATAAAAATAGCGATTTATTTACCATGGTAAAAAACAACCGCTTGGCATAAAGTACTGCAATTACATAAAACCTATAAGGGTCTTAAAGACTCTTATAGGTTTAAAAAGAGTACCAATTGCCAAACAACAAACCGATTGTTTTTTACAACTGACCTAATAGCCTTGCCATTTCCTTCTAGAAGGCCTAAAAACCTATAAGGTTTTGAAAATCTTATAGGTTTATGTGATAATAAAGGTTAATAGCATTTAATTCCAGCCGCCGCCTAACGAGCGGTACAAGCCAACTACCGCATTAAGTTGTTCCGTTTTAATGGTAGTTAATTCCAGTTCACTTTGCAATAAATTACCTTGCGCCGTAATCACCTCTAAATAATTTGCCATACCACTTTTAAATAACAAACTCGCATTTCTGGAAGCCTGCTGTAAAGTCTGCGCCCTTTTTTCAGCAATGCTGTACTGCGATTTTAGCTTTTCTACCTTTGTCAATTCATCAGATACCTCGCCCACAGCATTTATTACCGACTGACGAAACTGAATCACCGTTTTTTCCCGATCGATTTTAGCCAGTTCTAAATTAGATTTAAGCTGACCGCGTTGAAAAATAGGTTGTGTAATTCCACCAGATACCATTCCAAATAAAGATGCTGGTATACTAAACCAATTGCTTGCCTTAAAAGAGTTGATTCCACCACTTGCCGTAATCACCAATGATGGATACAAACTCGCCTTCGCTACCCCTACCTTTGCATTAGCTACATCCAAAGCCAGTTCTGCTGATTTAATATCTGGTCTGCGGCTTAATAAAGATGATGGGAAACCAGCATTTAAGTCTGTAGGAATAACCATCTGATCTAAACGACTCAGACGGCTAATAGATTTTGGCAATGTACCAATTAATACACTCAAAGCATTTTCCTGTAAGGCAATATTTTGTTCTAACCTCGGGATTAATTGCGCCGCATTTAACTGTTGTGCCTCTGCCTGTTGAATGGCTAAAGAAGTAACCTGACCAGCATCAAACTGTAAGTTGATAATTCTAAGCGTACTATCATTTAGTTTTAAGTTTTTCCTGGCAATTTCCAATTGAGCATCAAGCATCAGCAAATTATAATAACCCTGTGCCACATTAGCTACCAAACGTGTTTGAATCGCTTTACGTGCCTCACCAGTTTGTAAAAAGCTGGCTAAAGCGCCAGCTTTTTGATTGCGGATTTTACCCCAAATATCTGCTTCCCAAAACACACCAAGGTTAGCATTATAATCTTCAATATGAGTAGATCCCGTAAACTGATTTAAACTTAACCCATTCAAACTATTATCAGAAGGGCGACTGGAACTTCCAGTAACCTGCAATTTCAACTCAGGCAAATACCCTAATTTAGATTGTTTGAACAAAACTTCCGAGGCATCAATGTTCTTTAATGCAATTTGCATATCATAATTCCTCACCAAAGCCGTATCAATTAAATGCTGTACCGTAAGGTCGTTAATAAAGTTTTTTAGAGGCAAATCGCCAATACTGGAAGAATCTTTAGGCATAGAATTTCTAAACATTCCTGGAGCCAGATTTTCTGGTAAAGACAGGTTTCTGGAAACCGAACATCCGCTCCAAATAATTGCAAGAAGCAAGATGATGAATATATTAAACCGTTTCATAAACTAATTTTTTTACAGGCTCTTCATGATGAACAACCTCTTTTGATTTTGAAATTTTTTCTTGTAAAGCCTGGAAAATCACGAAGAGTACCGGGATGATAAACAAACCCAGAATTACTCCAGAGATCATTCCACCTGCGGCACCAATACTAATTGAATGGTTACCCTGCGCTGATGGACCAGTTGCACCCATCATTGGTATTAAACCTACAATGAAAGCAAGGGATGTCATGATAATTGGACGCAACCTTGATTTTGCAGCCTCTAATGCCGCAGCAATTAAAGGTTCGCCGGCACGTCGTCGCTGAACAGCAAATTCTACAATCAGGATCGCATTTTTTGCCAGCAACCCGATGAGCATAATCAGCGCCACCTGAACATAAATATTATTTACAATTCCAGTTAAACCTATCGCAACAAATACCCCAAATATTCCGGCAGGGATAGATAAAATTACCGCTAGAGGCAAGATATAACTTTCATATTGAGCAGATAGCAAGAAGTAAATAAATACCAAACACAATAAAAAGATCACGGTAGATTGTCCGCCAGATGAAATTTCTTCACGGGTTTGGCCAGAAAATTCATAGCTATAACCCGCTGGCAAGTGCTTTTCTGCCACTTCTTCAATCGCTTTAATGGCATCGCCCGAACTAAAACCAGGTTTTGGAATGGCATTAATAGAGATGGAGTTAAACAGATTATACCTTGATGCTGTTTCAGAACCATAAATACGGGTAAGTTTAACCAATGTATTTATGGGTACCATTTCACCTCTGTTGCTTTTTACAAACACCCTGTCTATAGCCGAAGGATCTGCACGATCCTGTACATCAGCCTGAACTACCACACGGTAATATTTACCGAAGCGGTTAAAATCTGATGCCTGTACACTTCCGAAATAAGTTTGCATGCTTTGCAGAATATCTTTCACATTCACGCCTAGCTGATCAGCTTTTTCATCGTTGATATCTAGTTGTAACTGCGGATAATCGGCTTTAAAACTGGTAAAGGCTACAGCAATTTCCGGCCGTTTCATTAACTCACCAATAAATTGTTGAGAGATACCACTAAATTTATCCAGTTTGCCACCTGTTTTATCTTGCAACACCATATCCAAAGCCTCCACATTACTAAAGCCCGGAACGGTAGGGAAACTGAACACAAAGAAATTACCGCCAGAAATGGCACCTAACTTTCCACGCACCTGATTCATAATATCCTCAATATTTTTAACCTCGCCACGTTCTTCATTTGGTTTTAACAATACAAAAACTACTGCTGAAGATGGACTGGTTGAGTTGGTAAGCAGGTTGAAACCTGATACGGCAGTTACATCTCTTGAAGCATCCAGCTTGCTTAAGATCCCTTCGGCTTCAGTCATTACCTTTTGAGTACCATCCAATGAAGTACCTGATGGTGTGTTTACTGCAATGGCAATAAAACCCTGATCTTCTGTTGGGATAAAGCCTGATGGTGTAGTTTTAACCATAAAGACAGTTACCAGCGTAATCAATGCCAAACCACCTAAACTTAACCATTTGTGGCGTACTAAAAACTTAAGTCCACCAACATAACGGTTGGTTAAGGAATTAAAACTGTGGTTAAATCCATTAAAAAACCTTTGCTTAAAGTTTGGTTTAACTTCAGTCTTTTCGCTATGAGCGGCATGATTATCCTTCAAAAATAATGCAGCCAAAGCCGGACTCAATGTCAACGCATTCACCGCCGAAATCACAATCGCAATGGCCATCGTAAAGGCAAACTGACGATAGAAAACACCTGTAGAACCCTCCATAAACCCAACAGGAAGAAACACTGCCGCCATCACCAGCGTAATGGAAATAATGGCACCTGTAATTTCATGCATGGCCTCATGTGTAGCCGCTTTGGGCGATAAATGCTTGTGCTCCATTTTGGCATGCACTGCCTCTACCACTACAATCGCATCATCTACCACAATACCAATGGCTAAAATCAAAGCAAAAAGCGTTAATAAATTGATCGAAAACCCAAACAACTGCATGAAGAAAAATGTACCCAAAATAGCTACCGGAACTGCAATGGCAGGAATTAGGGTCGACCTGAAATCCTGCAAGAAAATAAATACCACAATAAAAACCAAAATGAAGGCTTCCACTAAAGTATGCTCTACCTGCTCAATAGATTGGTCAAGCGCAACCTTGGTACTATAAAAAATATTCTTTTTAATCCCGGCCGGAAAGCTTTTCTCTGATTTTTCCATCAGCTTGTTAATCGCCACTTGGATATCGTTTGAGTTTGAACCCGCCAATTGGATAATACCAATTACAATTCCTTTTTTACCATTCAATCGTGTGATACTATTATAAGAATAAGCACCCAATTCTACCCTTGCCACATCTTTCAAGTGCAAAATAGAACCATCGGCATTGGCACGTATAGCAATATTTTCATACTCTTCTGGTTTGGTTAACTTCCCCTTATATTTAATTACGTATTCAAAAACTTCCTTGCTCTTCTCTCCGAATTTTCCTGGGGCCGCCTCTAAACTCTTATCCTGAATGGCTTTCATCACCTCATTAGGCGTAACCTGATAAGTAGACATTTGTGAAGGATTTAACCAAACACGCATTGAATAATCTTTTGATCCACCAAAAATTGCAGCCGAGCCTACACCCGGGATCCTTTTGATTTCTGGAATAATATTAATTTGTGCATAATTGGCCACAAAAGTTTGATCGTATTTCGATTCATCCTCCGTGTATAAGCCAATTGCCATGATGAAACTATTCTGCTGTTTGGCGGTGATCACACCCTGCTGAACAACTTCAGCAGGTAATTGACTCGTAGCCTGAGCCACACGATTCTGCACATTAACCGCAGCCTGATCAGCATTGGTACCCAATTTGAAGAAAACGGTAATCGCCAGTGAACCATCATTACTGGCTGTAGAACTCATGTAGGTCATGTTTTCTACCCCATTGATGGATTCCTCAAGAGATGGGGCTACCGAACGTAAAACGGTTTCAGCATTTGCTCCTGGATAAACCGCCGTAACCAAAACAGATGGTGGTGCAATATCAGGAAACTGTTGTAATGGCAATTTAGTTAGGCCAAGTATCCCCAATATGACCAATAGAATGGAAATTACTGTTGCCAGTACGGGCCTTTGTATAAATATTTTAAACATTTTATCTTATTTTATTTTTTCGTTCCTGCAAAATGTGCTTTAAGCTTTTGTCACTCGGCTTTGGTCTTTCAACTTTCAGCTTTACGCTTTTACCTTTCAGCTTTAGTCTTTCAGCTTTTGCCTTTAATCTTTCAGCTTCCTATTATAATTGAGCAGCTTTATCTGATGCCTTTTCAGGTGTAATTACTTGACCCTCTTGCAAACGATCAAGGCCACTTAATACAATCTGATCGCCAGACTTTACCCCATCTTTGATCAGATAGTTGCTGCCGCTTTTGCCAATTACCGTAATAGGCATTTTGCTTACCTTATTTCCCTGGTTTACAGTGAACACAAATACTTTATCCTGCATTTCTACCGTTGCTACCTGCGGAATTAAAATAGCTTCAGGATGCTGCAAGCCCAAACGAATCTTACCTGTATTGCCTGATCTTAATATTCCATTAGCATTTTTAAAACTAGCCCTTAAGGTAATGGCACCAGTGTTTTTATCAAACTGACCATCAATCATGTCAATTTTTCCTTTAACAGGGTAAGTTGTATTATCTGATAAAAGCAATTCAACTGCTGGTAAATGACTGATTCTATCTGCAGGAGTTTTTCCAGCATAATTTGCATTGAAGCTATTGAAATCGTTTTCAGCTAAAGCAAAATAAACATGTACTTCGTGAATATCAGATAGCTGTGTTAACGCTTCCTGATCAGTTGGCGACACTAAACTCCCTTGTTTTTTTGGAATCCGGCCGATGTAACCACTTACAGTCGCCTTTACATTAGTATAACCCAAATTAATCTGTGCCGATGCTACACTTGCCTGTGCTTGCTCGGCATTGGCTTGCGCAATTTTATAAGCCGTTTTTGCAGTCTTCAATTGAAAATCTGAGACAACTTTATTTTGAACCAATGGCGTTAATTTGTCCACTTCAAGCTGTGCATTTAATATAGCCGCTTGGGCAGCATGTAAACTTGCTTTTGCGTTGTTTAAAGCTTCGCGGTAAGGACGATCATTAATTTTGAAAAGTGTTTGTCCGGCAGTAACATAAGCACCTTCGTTTACCAAAACACTTTGCAGATAGCCGCTCACCTGTGGACGAATATCAATATCTACAGCACCTTGAATGGCTGCAGGATAATCGATATAAGTAGTTTGCGCACTTTCGGTAACCTGGCTAACTGGCAATACTGGCGGTGGTGGCGCAGCTGCAGTTTGGCTTGGCGAAGACTTGCAGCTTACTAAAATGAAAGATAATGTAGAAATAATTAACATAGACTTAACTTGATTAAACGATTTAACACTGTTAAGTAACATAAACAAGTGATGGATGGCATTCATTTGAATAAAAATTATGGTGAATTTAGCGTGTATAAATAATCTAACGGTGTTAGATTGTTGTGTAAAAAAAATTAACTATTAATAGATAATGTAATGCCTTTAATGGCATCTTTTAAAATTTGTTGGTTTAGTTCGTCGGTTGTTCTTCCATTCGGGCGAACCAGGTTAATGGAAATTAAACCATGAATGATAGACCAATAGGTATAATACTTCATGCAGATATCATTCTCTGAAACCGGTTTTTTATTAAATAAAGATTCAATCACGTCACCTAACATGGCAGAAACATTTTCAGCCTCTGGCATAGATTTTTTTACTGTGCAGCAAACCATATCCACACCATACATCAACTGATAAAATTCTTTATGTGTAAAGGCAAAGTTCCAGTAAGCAACCCACATAGCTTCCATTTTATCCGCAGCCGATTCATGTTGGTCTCTGGCTTCACGAATATCTTTGGCTAAAATCAAATAACCTCTTCTCGTTAATTCAAGAAGTATACCATCTTTATTCGAAAAGTATTCGTAAATAATGGGTGCAGTATACTCAATCTGATCAGCAATTTTACGCATACTCAAAGACTGCCATCCTTCTGTTTGAACAATGTTCAAGGCTGCATCCAGAATTTTTGTTCTGGTCTCATCTTTAAGTCGTAAAATTCTTTCTTTGCTTCCCATGATTTGGAATATGATGTGATAAATAATCTAACACCGTTAAGCAAATGTAGAATCAATTTTAAAAATGACAATCATTCATTTGTCATAAACATTTTATTATTAATTTTAGATCTAAAAATCAAGATTTAAAGCTTGTAAACGAACCTTTCTAATTGATTTTTTTTACAACTTAGTTACAAAACTACCATTTGATTATAAGCTGCATATAAACGCTATGGCTATTATGTCCTTACATTCCTATATGGTAAGAAATAATAGCGTCTAAACTGGAATATAAAATCATGCTTCCTTATAAAATTTTCATTCACGAAGCAAAATTACCATCTAAGGCATATAAGTTACATATAAGCGCTATGGCTACTATGTTCTTACATTCCTATATGGTAAAAAATAATAGTGTTTAAACTGGAATATAAAATCATGCTTCCTTATAAAATTTTCATTCACGAAGCAAAATTACCATC
>Ga0116227_10014399_pt1 | contig 12060 bp, 6 predicted proteins | sample S1TSphgellanicum_FD_89693 | JGI IMG/M metagenome (GOLD analysis project Ga0116227, IMG submission 89693) | Host-associated microbial communities from peat moss isolated from Minnesota, USA - S1T2_Fb - Sphagnum magellanicum MG | ecosystem: Host-associated > Plants > Peat moss > Unclassified... | reverse complement strand
CAGGACCTGGGTCGCTGGTAGCCGGTGGTCAGTTATCTCTCTCTCTGGCCGGTTCTGCCATAGAAAATGCTCCCAGAACGTCGTCCGACGGACGGACGGACAAGGTACTTTATATATAAGATTTCATGATCTACATCTCATGATCTTGAGTTTTTAGTTCATGATCTAGTGCCCTGTTGTGCCTTTGGTTCTGATGCTGGGTTTACACATTTACACCCATGGGTATTGTCAAAATGCACACTGGGCTCAAGTAGGCAGCTCCTTATTTTGAGAATACCCCCACCCTACAGTAGACTGGGCTTATGAATAATGAATTCCAATTGCAGGGCGGACCCAGCTTGCAAATTGCAGAGAATCTTTTCAAAAGCCCTCTGAAGGGACTGAGGTTGGAATAATCCAAGGCTACTTTAGGTAGATGTTCTTGTCTCTGTTAAGGGACTAGGTTGGAAGATTCCAACCTCAGTCCTTTCAAAAGAAATCAGATATGAATGGAAGAGGCTGGAACCCTAAGACTTCGGGTCTCTTTCCATTGCCTTGTCATCACAGTTTCTCCCTAAAAACTGGGATGACAGCAAGGTAAATGAAAGTTATTGAAATCCCTTTCATAGGAACAAGCTGGAAAGTGGAACTGTTTTGGAAATGTGAAAGTTATCAATATTGGGAACAATAGTTGTGGACTTGTTGTAAGGAACTTTGGTTGGGGACTGTCTAGAGAACTTTTAAAATACAGATGTTCTCATTAGAAAAAGACAGATATTAACCTCTATTGAGTAACAATTTTACTCATACCTATAATTTTTTGTCAACACTTGACCTACATAGCTCTGAGATGACTACAATCACAACTGGAGGGCAAATTACAATAAAAACTTGTTACAACAAAACTTTATCATCACATATGCCTAATGGAAAGATGTTTTATCTTAACGTGTTCACATATGAATTGAAGGAGATTTAGATGACAAATTGTTCTTCCAACTTGTATTCTAACTCTGTATTGGCTAGTTATCAATAAGGGTCACCGGTTACAAATAATTGACATGTAGAATGTGAAATGGGTTAAGAACTAAATAGAGACCGTATGGGTCTAGTATATATTATGTAGAAACCCAACAAGAGACAACATAAGCAAATGAAAAAGTAACAATATTAACAAACTTTTAGAAATTGCATATTCAAAGGAAAATAAATATGGAAAGGGCATAACATAAGAATGCAATTTGTTGAGGTTTTTTCTAAATGTGAACGATGGAAAAGATGTTGATGCAAGAAATTTTCAAGTCATGAGATGTTTGCTTTGTTACATTAGTTACATGTGCATGCTCTTAATCCATGCACCAAAAAAAAAAGAGTCTTATAACATATTATACAACGTATGGAATAATAGCTTTGAAAAAAATATGATTTAATTGTATTTTCATAAATGTATAACTTGGCCTAAAAAGTCTAGGAAAAAATAAACAAAAATGGAACAAGGCATGTTTAAATTTGAATGTTCACCCAAGAAAATTGAATACTTCAATGAAAACAATGCAAATTTTTAATCTTTTACAAAAAAAAAATCTTTTTTTTAATTAAATTGTGTTAATTAGTTATAGTAACATTTACAATCTAAGGTTTTCCTTCTTTCTTATTCAATTATGCTAGTTGGATATAGATTAACATTGCATGGTTATTACAAGTGTTAATAAAATATTTATGTTCAAAAGGCCTTGCAATTTAAGGATGTTATTATCTTTTATTCCAATTTTAGAATTAGTGACAAGGTGCCACCTCTTTTTCTTTGGCACATTTATCCATAATTGTGTATTCTCTTTTTCCTATTGCGAATGCTTGTGTTTTGAACTAGTCTAATAGCCACCAACTATTGTCTGTTGTAGACCATTACCATGTGCATAAAATGCAAGGAAAAAGTCACAAACCCACTTGCCCAAATTAATTTGATTGATGATGATTATGGGATTGCTTTTGATGTGTTTTTATTTGCTACCAATATCAAGAAGGAATTTTTAGTGTTTTAAAATATTTCCTTTTTTTTAAGAAGACATGGAAAAAGAAAATCTCATAATATGTTATATTTTATTTTAAACCTTGGATTTAAAAGTTTTCATCTAATATCTTCTTTTATTGGCCATGAAGAAAATGTGAGCATTATTGAAAAATATGATAGATGATCATTATATCTTCTGCTTTTGAAATGCTATCATTATTTACATCCAATTGTAGAATCTGAAATTGGATGTGCAAATCAAATAATATATGCAAATTCCAATCTAGATTTTTTTCAACAAACTCCCAACACAAGTGAAGTAGCAAAATAATTTGTCACCAAAAAATTGTTAATTTTTAAACATTACGAAGTAAATCCCAATGAAATCAAATGTCATCTTCAATGGTGGGGAAAACATGAAACATTGTTCCTACTATTGGTTTTTTGGCCTACCAAATTCTAGGGATTGTAGGATCACAAATTGAGACTAAAACGATTTTATTTTTAACATACATATATTTACAAACCTAAGGAGATGTCATTTACAATCAAACAATTTAAAAAGATTGATTTTTGTGAAAAAAAATTGGTCAAATGATCATCAAAATGATTATGTACTTCCAATTTGGTGGAGACAATTGAAAAGGATTAGATTTTGAGAATTTTGAAAGTTCTTTTGAACAAGATGAACTTATGAACATGTAAAATTCTGAAAGAAGAATTTTTATGTTTTCATTATTTTTTACTGTTTTATAATTTTAACTTTTTTAAAATATAAAATTCAGTGTTTGAAATAATAGAATGTTTGATAATTGATGTGTGAGAACTACCTTTGAAAACCAATTGGTAAGAACTATCTAAGAACCAACACTTTGAAACATGAGTGAAATTGTTTTTTGCAATTTTTTGAAACCCTTCCTTCCCTGGATCTGTTGAAAAAAAATTAATTGATAAAAAGGAACTGGGGCAGGTCTCATAAAATCTTTCAAAACACAAACCCAACAGCTCTCTAAAAAAACAGATAACCACCAACACTATAGTAACCAAGTGCATTCCCATTTCTAATTACCTAGGTAGCACTTCAACAAAGTATGGTTTTTCTTAAAGCAATGAGCCATTGTTTTTCTTACATGTGTGAGGTAACTTTGTGGTTTCATACATTATAATGTAAAATATGTGGTCTCTATCATGGCAAATATTACAACTTGACATCAATTTGTGGCACATTTTACAGTAATGTCAAATTGTCATATTATTACACTAAATGCCACCAGAAACATCACATACTTCCCATTGTAATGAATGATACAACAAAGTTGATCTCACACCTGTAATGAGCCATGGCCTCCTAGCACAGGAGAAATATTCTGTTGTAATGTAGATGTAGTGTAGAGGAACAGGGAAATATGAGGGGGTAGAAGATATGTTAACGCAGTTGTGATTCATTCTCATCTGAGTCATAACAAGTTTCCAATTGTGCACTGGTGGTGGGTGCAGGGTCACATAATCTACCTAGAGAGTCCTACTCTTTCAGTTTTGAATCAAGCCCCTTGCAGTATGACAGAATCTGACTTTTCCTCTGGGAGTAGGCATTGATACTTGATAACAGAACATATTACATTACCATGAAGTTATGACAACACTATATACATATTCTTTAGAAATGCATGAAACCAGAAAGTATACCTCCCAGATGTGTCTTGAGCCATGACAGAGAGCCATGACTGTCATGTGCCACTTCTTCAACATGAATATATGTCACAATTTAAGGTAAACATAGTGCTTTTGATCAATTCACAACCATCTACCCAAGGTCAGTTTTGAGTTTTACCCGAATGATCAGTAAGTTCATAGGCATCAATTTCAAGCTCTAGTCCATTGTGCTTCTTCTGGAAAAGTCAAAATGAGAATATCAAACAAGTGTTGCACATGGTACTATGCAAGACAAAAGATATCACTGAAATGCATGTCTCTAGTGACTTCAATTCAGTGATAGCCAAATCCTTTGCCATTCCAAAGCAGCTGAATCTGTGAACTGCAGCTCACACAAAGTAGTATTGTTCCTCATGGAAGTATTGTTTTTAGTTGAAGGAATCTTTGACAATTCTGAGTATACTTCCACTGATGTTAGTCCTGACCAGCTTTAGATGTCATTTGTGGAGTATTAGAGATTTGTCAAACTTGGTTGACACACTGGCAGCAGCCCAGGGACAGCCCACTGGTCTGGAACTCAAACAAGAGTTTCACAGAAGTTGAAATTCACAACCAAATTGATCTCAAAACCAGAGTGAATTAATTTCCAAAACATCAGTTCTCATTGACAGTTGGTCCATGTTTAGAGCCACTACCATGTTGGTCATCACCCATCATATCTTTGAGGCTTTTAGTCAACCAGATGGCAGTCTCCCTTGGAGAAACCTTGCTCTTCCCAAATGGCTTCAAGACAATGGTAAGCTCCTCAAACCGCTGCTGAGCTAGCAGCTGTGCAGAAAGTTCTAAAAGGCCCTCCAAAGCCTCAGCCCGTTGTTGATGTGATTTAACATCTAGGCCCTTTGCTCGGTGCTCTGTGTACCCATCTTTGAGTAAGGTATGACTGTGTCCCACCTGCACATTGTTTTGTTGACTAATAGCACTACTGCTGCCTGGTGAGATTGACACCATCTGCACATCTTGGCACTGCTGTTGATGAAGGTCAAGCAAAGAGCCAATATCCATCTTCCGTTGACAGGCATCAGCTTCCATCTTACTGTGAAGGTCTATACCAGTACCCGAGCTGCTGCCAGTGTTAGCCTCTGGACACAACTGCTCAGTAGTTGCACCCAACCAGAATGTACTATGGCGGATGACATGGATTACATCATTGAATGCTGGTCGCACGTCAGCTACAGCCGGTGTCTTTTCCTGGATCTGAATGGTTCCCTTATCTTCTAGACTCCTGCATGAGCTCTCACTGAGATCAGGTACTGGTAAGGGCTTGGAGATTTCCATTGCAGACGAACTGGCAGCTCCTAAATCCTGTGTGCTTGAGACAGTTGGCAAGAACGGCCACCTGCTGCCACCTTGGGAATCTGAAGTAAGACAGCCCCCTTCAAAGTTTGCCATCCTTGAAGGTTTAAAGTTGAGAGAATCACGAACCATGGTTAGTCCTTGGTTTGGTGATTGTTTGGGGATAAGAATGCTACTTTCCATATTTGAACTTGAAGGTCCCGAGGTCTCATGATTACATGAGGTGGTTGGTCCTATTTGTTTTAGTGGTTTCTCTTGTGCCTCTAGCAACCTCCAGTCCAGGCCAGAAGGTCTTAGTGGTCGTGCATCACTCAATTGCTCACTTGAAGTTAAATTGAATTCTGGTATCAAATCCAATCGAGGAGCATTGACAGAAACATCTGGAGACTGGTTGTCTCTCAAGCCCAACTCTTGTACAGTATCTCCTCGATCAATACAACTGGAAACAGCACACGATGGGTGGTGGTCTTGGGATACATTCTCAAAATCCTTTTGTCTAGAAATTAGTTCTCTGGAGGCCACAGTAGATAATGGGAAGTGCATCTTTCTGTTGACATTTTCAGCCTCATAGAGTGGTGTGAATTTTGAAAGGTTATGCACTTGAGAACTGGGCATTTCAACAGAAATTCTCTGACCAGCAAGAGGGGACATACTTTTAGCAGGTGTCCCAAACATGTGGGGGAGTGGTATGGATGACCTTGCAGGTGTTTTTGTCCCAGGAGGGCTGACTTTTGCACAATGCAGTTTTAAGATTGCATCATCATCAGAACTGACTTGCCCCAGATCAGATACCATTGGTGGCATCCCCTCCAGTCTCCAAGCATTCTTTGGTGAATCTGTGACATGGAGCTGTCAAACAAAGTGTAACTCAAACTAATCAGTTAACCTTCCACCAAGCTTTGTCCAGAAGCCCATGTAGAACATCCCATTTGCATGCATACCCTACTTCACCTGCATCTTCCACCAAGAAATGCCTCTGCATATACTCCAATCTTTGAAACAAATGCTCCAAATGAAAGGAAGATCTAGATACCTGTCGCCTTGCTTGAGTTATTTGTGGGGTCTTCTTGACATAGGGATCTCCCTTCATCCTTGCTGCATTTCCAGCCTTGACAACAGGCCTTGGGCTTTCAGCAGTTGGAGGCCCTCGATTCAAACGGTAAACTCTTGGTGCACTCTGTTCTGCTGTCCTGTTTTTCTCTTCTTGTCTGCCATTCCTTGGACGAAACAAATGGATAGCATACTGTGCAGCTACAGCTCGCTCCTCTTCTGCCCATTCTTGTTTTGGCCTTGAATGTACTACTCTTGCTGGGGGTGTTGACAAAAGGCCCTCACTGGAAGTGGAACAAAGGAAGAAGGAAGAGCTATCAGGCCAGGAAAATGGCCAATATATATTTTAGAAAAATCTCCTTTCAAATTTAACATAAGTAGAGAACAATCTGCACATTTCTTTAACATTAACCTCATCAGCACCATTCACCTTGAAACTTGCTTGCCTAAGCTGTCATAGAGCCATGATTGATCCAGGGGGTCTTCCATGTGAGGTGCTGCATCAGTTAATCCACAGTAATCAGAGTTCCTTTCTGGGCTGCTCTTAGCAGTACTGGTGCTGAAGCTTTCTCTGTCACTGCTGATGGTCATCATTGCTTCTCTGTTTGGTTGGGTGACATGGCTTTTCCTGCCTTGTCTTTCAGGTGTCATGTAGTGACGAAAGCCAGCTTGCATCTGGCACTGGCTCACAAACAGCTGCAGATACGGATGCCTAAGCAGCTCTGCAGCCTACAATGAAAGAGAAAAATTTGAGAACAATTACCAGTCCTGTCAAGGGACAGATATAAGAAATTAAGGACAACAGCCTCCACTCAATAAAAGAAAAAGAGGCTCAGTTCAACCCACCATCCAAACTATGATGATCTGTAACCAAGAACCAGATATTAAGTTACAAAAGAAACATCTTTTTTAAGACTTGGGAACTCACTGTAGGGCGGTGCTCTGGATTCTTTCGCAACATGCTTCTAATAAGACTTTTTCTGCACCAGAAAATAGCTAGCTGATCAAATGAACATATTGCAACATGTGAAAAGCATCATTCCAGATAACAAATCAATCCCAATTCTATGAAGAGTGTTTTGTCCTAGCTTCTTCCTTTGACTTGCAATGAGGCCTGCCTGACTTATGTCATGCAGCCACTTTACATAGTAACTCTTATATCAACACCTTCAATAGCACCAAGAAAATCAAAACCCAGAATTACCATTTAAACCAGGCAGATCCTAGAGGAAGGGCATTCAGCATGGACACTCACAGGGAACTGGAATACTTGCTTGGCAAAGGTCCAATGGTAGATCTATTTATCTTACTTATCAGACCCTGCATATCCTGAGCAACACAATTTCCACCACAAGACCACTTTCACATCAGCAAGCTGAGTATGGGTTTAGGGTTTAGGGTTTAAGATTTAATTCTTCTTGGCTATATTGTTGCTCAAAAGGTGTGCCACAGTTTGGTTTACTGATGGTTTTGCTGTGAGTAGATAGACAAAAACCTAAAGGCCCCACCAGTGGGCATTGATGTAATATAGCCCCTCAATACACATGTACCATTTTCTGTCTATTCCCATCTGTCTGTGAGGGATTGGTGACCTCAATTATGTTTAGCACAGACATACAGCAGAGTGTAGTTTGGCAAGAAAGTAACTTACAAAGGCTTTGAATGCAGGCCGATGTGCAGTCATCTCATACATACAACACCCTGCACAAGAATCCATGCATATAAGTTCAATGCTATGAGTACTTGCCAGAATGTATATGTTATGCCAACAATGCACTATATGCACCACAAGCTCTTATGCTCACCCAATAATTTGTTCTGATCTCATGATCCACTCCAAGACATGCTAGAGGATCAATTGTCATGCCCACCTGTTTTGTGCATATAAGAATGGATGGATACCACAGCACCTAGATTGGGTTTCACACAACAGATGCTGGAGGTCTAGAAATTGCCACCATACCAAGGGACCAAATGTCAGACTTGAATCCATATGGAATATCTGCAAGGAGCTCTGGACACATATAATTTGGGGTGCCGACCACCTGCTAAAAACATCACTTATCAGTGTTCAATGGTACGCAATATGACAGGCACCATGAATGTCAAACATCAAGTTGATGCTGGCAGATTGAATATCAATGTGACTGCAGACAGAAACTCCACAGATGAGAGGTAATGAAAAGAAGGCTGTGTCAGTTCTATCCAAACCAAACATAAAAACTTGACGAGAATGAGCACAATCATAACCTTGTGAGTGTCCCTCATAAAGTATCAGCCTGATCACCTTCATCATGAAGGGCAGTAACTAGCTGCCATTACTTTCCAATGTCTTCATTAGCTCCCAATTGAGTTGCTTTTTCGGAAGCAATATATGGGACGACTTGGTCATGATACTGGGTAACAGTCAAACTGGCAGATTGAATTGCACTGCAGTGTATAGAGTAGCTTCTGAAGTCTGACCATTGTGCAGATGCTCTAGCAACGAAAAGACAACTTACAGAGGAGGCCAAGTCTTCTTTGTTGAGCATCTTTGCCAATCCGAAATCACCTGCAACTTCCATAAATGCCCAACTGTTACATCCTGAAAGATATAAACTGAAAACATGCATCTGCTTATGCATATGTAGACAATTTTCCAGAAATGTGAAAAATTGAACTGTGAACTTCCTAACAGTGAAATCTGCATGGCAAATAGAAGATTTCTTACCAAGGCAAATGTCCTGATCCTTTGTTAGGAATATGTTTGAACACTGCAAAAAGTGTTAATACTCATCAAAAGCCTTGCAATTAGGCAGTTCACATAGGATGGTGACTGAGGTTTACATGTATAAAGTTGACCACAGATACATTGGGGAACAGAGGACAAGGACAAAGAAACAAAGCAAAAGTGAAAACACTATCTGTGACAGCTAACAAACAGGAGGAGGAGGCAACAAAGTAGTCACCTTAAGATCACGGTGAAGAACATGATTTGAATGTAAGTACTCCACAGCCAGAAGCAGCTGGGTAAACCACTTGCAAAGCTTCTGGAAAACACCATCACATTGTAAGTTGCTCCCCTACGTACATGCAGATCATGCTAAAACTAGACTTAAACCTGAGGAGAATACATTGCATTCAGAACTCCATGGGACTTGATCACTTCTTGTAGAACCCAGGTTTCCAAACTTTGCAAACATGGCCACCATCAAAAGACACATGTATGAAGTTGAGCTTTCAAATCATAGGTTATCCTTCAAGACATTACTACAGTACAGAAATGACAAGTCCTTAAGGCAAGGAGCCAACAGAATGCACAGGTGTAGAATTCGGTCAGCAATGCATGATATACTTTGACCCTCAAACCATCCATCTGCAGCTATGGGTATTCTAGATGAGGCTTTATTTGCAGCATAGAACTGATCACCTCTTCCTCAAAGTATTGACCATGAGCTTTTCTGATGAGTTCGGCCCTGCATCATCAGCATGTGCAGCACAATTGAATCAAAAGCCCATGATGTAATAAACTGTATTTTGCATGTGTGCTTGGTGATAATTCAGATCATTTACAACCTGTGTGCAACAGAATCCATCTCTGTGAAAAAATCAAAAATTTACTGCTACCTCAGAGATTTTTCCATGAGCAACAAGAATTGTTTCAAATTGATTCCTGTGGAATAATGAAAACTATCTCCATTTACAATTATTGCTTCCAATTTTCTGCAATGAAATTCAAGCAACCAACATCCCTCTCAGGGTCACGAAGCTACTCACATATCACCACCTTCACAGTGACCCGTCACAATGCAAACGTAACAACCCTGCCAAACAGTCACAAACACACATTAGCTAGCAACAATAAGACAAAATCCTCCTGCAATTCTCATCATTAGTGGTCACATGAGTGTGCATACATGCGAACATGAATCATTACTGGCAATTGTGTGCAGAGGATGTGAGCATCACCTTCTCCACCCAAGATTCCTTGTACTCCAGAATGTAGGGATGCTTCACTCTGGAGACCAATGACATCTGACAAAAACAGACACAATGATACAGATCTTCATTGCAATATTCACAGCATTGGAAATATGATGTGCTGATCATGTCACAGATGTTGTTGCCATAAGATGAGGGGTGGGTTAGTTAAAAGCAGCAGTAGCACCAACATCAAAGCAGCAGCTTCAGACCCTAATCTATGAACCTCCTAGAAGCAGTCTTGTATGGGAAAGGAACTTTGTCTAAGAAGAAGATCATGTCCATTGCTAACGCTGTGGAAATCTTTGGCAAACCGAGATTTACCTCCTGATGAGCTGAGCGTCGACATCTATCGGTCTGGCGAGCAAGGCGTATCTTCTTCAGCACATATCTGCAAACATAAGGGGGGCGGAGAAAAAAAAAGGAAAAAAAACACGCAGGTTCATGTGAGCTAATCATCAGCCAAATGTTTGCTAAGATCCCAAAATAGTGTCTATAGAGGAAAGAAAGAAAGAAAAACAAGAGCGGAAAAAGTGATTGCCGAACAGAGAGACACAGAAGATCACTGCAACAGCTTACTTCTTCTTCTCGGCTTTGTGGTTGACAAGAATGGCAGAACCGAATGCCCCCCGTCCTACCTGCTCCATGATTTCATATTGCTCCATCCTGGACTCCATTCTCCTTTTTGTATCCGGTCTTTTGCTGCAGTGGGTAGTACTACGACTGTGCGTGCACTTCTCTCAACATTGCTTGGATGTCATCAGAAGCATGTGAAATCCTCGAGTCCGGGTACTTTTCGTCTAGTGTGTACTCGTTCGATTTTTTGCTTCTTCAGGTACTCTTCTTCACAGCTGCGCTGCAGTTCATAACTAGTCGCTGCTTTTCGAGACCCAGCGAACCGCACATAACAAAGACAAAAAGACTGCATCTCCTTGCAAGCGAAATCTCCGACTTTTCAATCTAGAACCAGCTAAAACGCTGCTCGAGAAATCTCGAATACGATCAAACACCATAAGTTTCCTCCAGTACTCACTCAGTCACTGCATTTACCACAATTGCATGCTCCTTCACATTGTTGACTCATAGATACACAACTTGCGCAATTTTATTTTTTTAAAGCAGGCTTGAAAAATGCTGCAACGAATGACTCTGCATTCTTCAACAGCTCCTGCATGACTACCTAAAAGAACAGGTTCCCAGGAACATATTTTTTCCTCATGTGGATACACAAGGAACTAAGCAGATCACAATAACAAACAAATAAACCGTATGAATAAGTCGACGGTAGCAACAGCAGCAGCGGATCAAGGATGTGAAATTGCAAAGTGGACTTCAGCTAAAGCTGGGCATCAATGAAAACAGTCAATGTAAAAAAAGGGGCATCTAAGCATCGTAGCAATCTTCTTCACTGACATGAGGAACATGGCATTATGGAGAGAATCGAAGTGTATGATGGCAGAGAGAGAGAGAGAGAGAGAGAGAGAGAATAGTAATATAACTGAGTGTAGCAGCAGCACTGTGCACATTGACTGCAAGAGCAGCAGCAGCTGGCTCTCGCATGAATTGCGGGACTGTGCACATTGACTGCAAGAGCAGCAGCAGCTGGCTCTCGCATGAACTGCGGGACTGTGCACATTGACTGCAAGAGCAGCAGCGCAAGGGAAGGACCTGCCTGCTGCACTCACGCACTTACTGCAACAACAGTCGGCGCACAATTCAATGCTCTCTTCCTTTCCTTTCGTTGCCTTTCCTTTGATTTCCTTTCCTTTCTTTTCCTTTGTGTGTGTGTGACTGTGAATGTGGCCCCACTCATGTCTTCCTCCATCATCATCGCCTTGGGAAGCAAGCGGATTATCCAAACCACTTCCAGTCTTCATGAATGAACAAGAGTGGGGTAAGTAAGGGTTTAAAACGTACTCAACGTATCAATGATTATTCATTCATTACCCCCCCCGCACCCCCCCCCCCCCCCCCCCCCCCCTCCCCCCCCTTCCCCCTCACCAACCCCCCCCCCCCCCTCATCTCCTCACATCTCTTCTTTTTTTTCTTTTTTT
>Ga0116227_10014398_pt1 | contig 12061 bp, 16 predicted proteins | sample S1TSphgellanicum_FD_89693 | JGI IMG/M metagenome (GOLD analysis project Ga0116227, IMG submission 89693) | Host-associated microbial communities from peat moss isolated from Minnesota, USA - S1T2_Fb - Sphagnum magellanicum MG | ecosystem: Host-associated > Plants > Peat moss > Unclassified... | reverse complement strand
GACAAAAGAGAAAGCTACAACTAACAACAACAGAGAGGAACCAACAACAACAAGGAGAAGAAGCTACAACAAACAACTAACAAACAAACAACAAACAACAAAAAACAACAAACAACAACAACAACAACAACAACCAAAAAATTAAAACAATAAAAAATAAAAAAAAAAAAATAAAAAAAAAAAAAAAAAAAATAATAAAAAAAAAAAATTTAAAAAAAAAAAATTTAAATAAAAAAAAAAAAATAAAAACCAAAAAAAAAAAAAAAAAAAAAAAAAAAAAAACTACCTTCCTTTGTAACCTACCTATTATTGATAATTTTTCAACCCATATAACCAAAATCAAGTTGGTTTTCAAGAAATCTGGCATTTGAAAGATGAAATAAGAAGAAAAAAAAATGTCCCTAAACCCTAAATCCTGTCCATTCTTTTTTTTAACCAAGGTAATTATGATGTGAAGAGGAAATTGTAGAAAAAAATAAAAAAAATAAAAATATAAATAAATAAAAATGTGGAAATTTAACCAGCAGAAGCTGAAGTAAAGAGGGGAAAAAAAAAGTAAAAAAGAAAAAAGTTTTAAAAGGCTAAAAAAGGTACGCTCACTTGGGAAAAAGGGTAAAATAGCGAAATCAATGGCCAAGAAAGAGCCAGGCAGGCGAGAACGGGTGATTTAAGAAAAAGATCCGATCCCATGTGGTGGGGTCACCCGGGCCCTAAATCCAGGGAATCCCTTTTAGCCTTTTTTAAATTTAAAATTATTATTAAAAAATTTTAAATTTTAAATTTAAAAAAAAAAAAACAGCTGGCTGCTTCTGAACTTTTGGGAGCGTCTGTCCGCCCCCAGATATTGATTTTCAGCCCTCCTCGGCCTTCCCATTGGTCCACGTCTGTACTTTTTTGGGAGTTTGACCAATCAGATGCGTTTAAAATATCCCCACGGAAATAAAAGTGGGGGGGCCTGAAAAGAACAGAAAAAATCTTTTGTGATTTGATTCGTTCTCAGCTGCCACGTAGGTTATGACCCGTGGTTTGGTCGGGTCGGGTCGGGTCGTCGTCTTCGTCGTCGTCGTCTCTCTCGTGCAGTGAGTGGCCCTGTGGCGGAAGCCCGCTTGCGCTTCCGATCTCTGGCTCGCTCGCTGCATCGCTGCGCTGTGCTGCTTCTTGTCCGTGGGTTTTTTGCGCGTTGCCTCTGTGTGATTTTGCGCTTCTTGCAGTTTTTTTCTCGGATTTTTTTAATGTCAAAATGTGGTAGAAATTTGCTTCAGGAGATTCTGTAGGCTTTGGTGGAGACATGCTTTCTAGCAGCAGCAGAATTGCAAAGCAGAGCTGTAGGACAAGCCGGCTGGGCTGCTGCTGCTGCTGCTGCTGCTGCACGGACATATTAAGGGCAGTAGTTACTGTGAAGACTACTAGGATTGTGGTGGCAGTGTTGGTTTTCTACGACTGCTGCTTGTGAGCCCGATTTTAGGCCAAGCCCATCGCCTCAATGGAGAGTGGACTGCAAACAGAAGAATCTCATTGAGGTCTCAGCTCATGCAAGCAAAAGGCAGCTCATGGGGACTCACAACAACAATGGTTCTCATAAGGAAGGGATGATCATAGGGAAGAATATTGAGTGTGGAAGAAGAGGCACTACAGATGATAAGCTTAGTGTGGGAAAAAAACAGCCAAACTGTGCAGCAGCAGCAGCAGCAGCAGATGATGATGCATGTGGTGCAATGCTGAATGGAGGACTCAAACCCAAATCCAGAGATGGTGCAAAAAACCCAACAGAGCATTTCCATAGGGAGCTGCCTGGAAGTCGGCTCCCATGGCGGAGGAAAGTCCCCTTTAGGCCAGATCCACATGTGGAATACATAGTTCTTGATGATGATTCCGAAGACGGAGATCCTCCTCCTGCTGCAGCAACATGTCCTTCCAAACCAACTAAGCAGCCGCAGTCGCAGCTACACCCGCCAGGCATGATGAATGTGGGGTTGGAAAGTTTTCTGTCACAGGGTCATGTTAAGGTGTTGTTGGTGGAGGATGATGACTCGACAAGACATGTAGTGAGTGCGTTGTTGAGGAACTGCAAATATGAAGGTCAGTATTCCTTGGCCCTCTTTGAGTGGATACAGTTCGTGTGGATACAGTTTATCAAAGCCTAGGCATGATGATGGGTTAATGGCAAGTCCAACAAACAAGAAAATGCTTGAAGAGCTCTCTCTTCTTCCAAAAATATTTGAAAGCAAAGGGGAGGCTCTTTCTTTAGGCATCTTTCTGTCTGCATCCAGATTTTCCAGCTTGTCAGCCAGATGACACAAAGCTCTCTGGATCATGTGTTGGGTCTTGTAATTTAGGGGTACAATTTCTTATTCCTCTTATTGAGTGAACCTGAAAGGTATCTTTACAGTCTTGATTCTACGGGTTTAAACATATCTGTGATGATGATGATGTGGGTCTGTGTCATATGCTGAGATTCCAGAGTCCTTCTCTCTTCTGACACCTAAGTTGAAACCTCACTGTGGGCCTGTATTTTTCAGTCATTGCAGCTGCCAATGTAGTTGAAGCTTGGGAACTGCTGGAGAATCCCAATCATCAATTTGACCTAGTCTTATTGGACGTTGTTGTGCCATCATCATCGCTATCAGGAGTGAGTCTGCTTTTGAAGATCATGGACCACCATTCTTTCAAGCAGATTCCTGTTGTCAGTAAGCTTCATCTTTGACACGAGTCCTCCTTATGTGCAGCAATGGCAATCTACCTCCTCGGCCATAAGGGACACACACTAAAGATATGTACCTTGCCTAATTCAGGGTGTGCCTATTTTGTGGTTTCCCAGAGAATTTCCATGTCCAAGCACACGTTGACCCATTGCAAATATGTTGTTTCCTCTGTCACTTGTAAATTGTGAACCGAACTGTGTGTACCTTTCTGCAAGAATGCTTGTACTATGCAGTGCCCATCTCTTCAGCAGATTTAGGGTGGAGTAGTGTTTGTGGATGCCATGCTCCACTTGTGGATGGAAAGATAGGGGTTTGAAGGATAGCATGCAGCTCCTTATGTCTCTCCCGTGCTAGCCAAAAAGGCAAAATGCTCTTAAAAGTTTGCTAGCTTGATTCTCTTGGTTGTGTTCTAATTGCAGTGACATCAAAGCATGACAGCATGGATATTGTATACCAATGTTTGTTAAAAGGAGCAGCAGACTTTCTGGTGAAACCCATGCGGAAGAATGAGTTGAAAAATCTGTGGCAACATGTCTGGAGGAAGAACTGCAATAGAGTAAGAGTCGTATCTTCTGCCCACAGTTCCCCCTTTCGGAAGAGCATTTCATAAACATGATTTCACTTCAATATATGCTGTAGATGTGGTCACAGTGTATATGGTTCAACCTACTTCTGACCTTTCTGAACTTGCCATGGGTTGCAGTCTGCCAATACTGGTGGTGTTGGTAGGAGTACTGCAAATGAGACAAGGAATTTGGTTGCTCCCAGCAGCCCAGTGGACTCCAACAACATGAGTGGTAGTCACAATGTGAATGATTGTGAGAATGCTGCTGATGGCTTGACTATCCTTGGTGGAAGTGATAATGGCAGTGGCAATCAGGTCGGTATTACCCTTTCATATTGTTGTGTACTTCTTCTCGTGATCATTGGATGTTACTATGTGGCGACCAATTCTTCAGCTCAATCTCTATTGCAGTCTGCATGTTTCTTCAATTTACCCTTTGTTGTCTGCATACCTAAACCCAAACCCTGAACCCTGGGCAGAAGCCTTTGTGTTACTTGTAAGATGCATGCTTGGGTATGCTTGTCCTTATGTCCACTCCTTGTTTACAAGCCATTCTTTGTGATATTTGATGTGGATTACCTTCAATTGCTGCAGAGTTGTCATGAGACTTTGTGATTTGATTGGGTTGGGTTGCTCAGATGGGTTGAGGGGTGATTGATTTGTCTTTTTCCTCCCTCTTGAACACAGCCTTTGCAGGTTCAGAGAAATCATGGCACTGGGCCCTCCCTGGCTGGAGATGGTGATGAGGATTGCCTGGCAATTTCTGGAGACAAATCCTCCTCAGGTATATCTTTTGTTTTACTTGTGATCATGTCCACATTCAAGGTTTTCTAGTTCAGTGGCAAGACTTGCACAATGTTAGGGGTTGTTGCCCTATTGGCATTTCCATGCCCACTTTGTGAAACAGATCAACGTCTGGGATGTGACTTAGAGATGGCAACTCCCAGGTCAACCCACCACCCAGGTGACATTGATAGCACACAGCAGGAAACAGACGGACAGCAGCAGATGGATTTGGATGATCCTACTTCTGCCATGCAAGGGAAGAGAGCCACCACCATGGTAGAGAAGTGCAATCATTGGCAGCAGGAAGGCGAACCATCAACTTCAGGGACTGACAATGGGTCTGCTGAGATGAGATCTCAGAAAGCAGTTGATTTGATTGGTGCCATAAAGCACTGTCAGCCGCCTGCAACTACTAGCATTGAACAACCAGGAGAAAGTGCAGATGCAAAGAAAAAAAGTATGGATCAGAGAGGAATCAACAGTCCAAAGGAAAAGAAGAAATTGGGTGATTCACGTTTTGACTCTGCTCCAACTCTGGAGCTAACTTTGAAGTGGCCTAGGAATAGTGGTATTCAAAATGGAGACAATGATGAGCGGCAGTGGTGGGGGCTCTGCCAATCCAGAAGCTCAGCATTTTCAAGGTGAAGACATTGTCGTATTTGTAGACTGTTAAATGTTCTTTACAACTTTGTGGAGTAATTTTATCCTCTTTTAAAGACTGATGTTGCAGTACATATACAGTCCTGATGCATTACATGAATTTCCTGGCAGTCAGGACTTATTTTTCTTCTAAAAAAGTCAGCCAGATATCTACAGTCTTCTAAAAGCCAGTCAGATTTACATTCTTTGTGTTTCAATTATTCTTATGCTGAGCTTCTAAAGACCATGCAAAAACTGTTACTGACAATGTAATTTCCTCCTCTACAGATATAGCACTGTGGGCCTTCAGCAGCATGAGCATCATCCTTCAGGTGGTACACCTTCATCTAGGGGACACCAAAGCACAGAAGGTGCTCATGGCACTCAAGGGCTACCTCATGGAGGCTTGGCTGTTAACTCATCACGTTCTCCTCCACAAATAGGCATGCCACCAGATTGCACAGGCTCATCAAAGGGCAGAGGGGAGGTCTGCAACCCGGCCATGGAAACACACACTCACAATCCTCATAATGGAAATGGTCAAGACACAAGCTCCTCGGTGATGGCACAATCTTCTGTGGTCCAGAGTGAATCAAAACTGACCAATAAAGAGGCAGCTGCCAAGGTGCAGGGCATGTCTAGAGCCACACCAAGTCCTTCACCTGGAAGTTTATACACTGAGAGTGTCCCACCTGGATATGGGCCAACCATGCATCCCATGTACTACATCCGCCCTGGACCTGCACGGGTGGTAACCCCTTTGCGTCATGGTACAGATGAAGGGGAGGTTTCTGACCATCCCTCTGCAGAGAATCAGCATGTCCCTTTTGGACATTTACACATGCACCCAGAAAACCACCACCTACAGTGGGCATACTATCACAGTCACCATCAGCACAACACTTGGTATCATGAGCACCAACATTATACCCTAAGTTTCCAACTGCTGCCTCTCCCACAACAGCAAGAGGAGCAGCAACCACCAACAAACAGAGCTCCTCACTGTGGAAGTTCAGCTGCCACTGTTCTGGACAGGACCAATGGACAAAGTGGTAGTAGCAGCCATGGTTACAGAAATGGGTCTGTAAACGAAAGTCCCTCAAGAAACAAGAATGGCAGTAATGGACACAATTCCCATTGTAATGAGGCAGTAGCAGTGGGGCCGAATAGAGATAGTAGTACTGGCAATTGTGGGAGTGGGTGTGGCAGCAGGGTGGATAATTCCACTAATGCAAAGAATGGGTTTGATGGCTTTGATGGTGTTATGCCAGCTTATACTCCTGAAGATCTGATGGTGTGGAGGGAGGCTGCCCTGAACAAATTTCAACAGAAGCGGAAGGACCGATGCTTTGCAAAGAAGGTACTCAGTAGTCTATTGTAGAACAAACTCAGTGCAAAAGGCATTTATATTTTGTCCATTTGCCATCACCCAAACTTGATCACAATTTTTCTTAGTATCTCTTTTTTTGTATGCAGGTCTGCTATCGCAGCCAAAAGAAGCTGGCAGAACAGCGACCATGAGTGCGAGGTCAGTTTGTGTGGCAACCTGTTCAGGATTTGACAGATGAATAGCCCCTGAAGCTTTACATATTCAATCAGTTGCCAAGAATCACTTTGGATACTATAACTAATCTGCTGCTGCTGTTTCTCATGAGATAGAATGCCCAGGAGGCACAGAACAGCTGTGCTTGCCTAGGTGGTCCTTTTATGTAAAAATTTACTTCTATATGCAATCTATCACTTCTTTTTGACACATAATCAACTGTGCAATGGATCAAAAAAATTCAATTGCCACCTGAATGATGTTTTGTTTGTATTGTATGAAACATTTTCTGAAGTTTACTTGTTTAAATTATTCTTTGTACATCCCACTCTGTTTGCACTTCAATAAGTCCATAAGACAGTAAAATAGGTACTCACAAACACCCACTTACGGTCAGAAAGAGTGCATATTCTGCTGCAATAATCCAGATCTAATTTTCTGGTCAGCACTAATCCATGAGAATTTTTCAGGTAGTAATAACCCTTGCTTCAGTTGACCAAGATGCCTGGAGAATAGCACCTGTTGTGCAGTTACCAGAACACGCCGGGATTCGTATTCTTGAAGTGCTGCATCAATGCCTTGAAGCCTCCTGTTTTGGATTGCATTTCCAAGTGTATATGCATCAACTATTGACATGTTTGTGCTTCGCAAACCATGGGGAGTGGTGGGGTGTGCAGCCTCTCCAACAAGCACCACACGTCCCCACACAAATTTTGATAAAGGCTCTCGATCAAATATGGCATTGATGAATGGATCTGTGGTTGCTTGCATTAGTGTTGCAAGCTCTGGTACCCATGTCTTGGATGCTTGCTCATGCAAAGCTGCCAAGGCTTTCTCATCTGCTTTCACTGTCACTGACTTGCCCTGCAACATAGAACCACAACCAAACAATGAGATATTGCAACCATCAGTAACTTATCCATTTGATGCAAAGCTCAGTTGTCAGCAACATGAAACCATAAATCCTTTCAGTACAATCTCCAGCAAAGAAAAATCATTTGGAAGAAGCAATTTAGTTAAGTACCTTGAGCTGGGGTTCTGGTTGGTTGATGTACCATAGCCAGTTCAAGCGGCCACCTGGAAGCTCATAAAGAACAGAATGCGTACCCTGTGCAATATCAAAGTAAAGACACTGACCTAAGTCTGGGTACACCCTTCTCACCATCGCTGCTGCATTGCGTTCTGTCGATCCATCCAATACACCCCTCCATGCGCAATACCCTGAATACCTACACACAAAACCAAACATAAAAGTTCACCAAAAGAAAAGAAAACAGAGAGGAAATTGCTTTCATGTTGCAGGTTTTTAAGAAGGGTTTATGTTGATTCAATGTCTCAGAAAAGAACCAATTCCAGAAACACTTCCAAACAAGAAAAGATTAGGACTAGAGTTTTTTGTAGAATTGGGCATAGTAGTAGCATGGTGTATCTCTATCATCTGTCATCTTTGTTGGTATAGGAGCTGAACCTTCTCTTCTCACCAGGGAAATTTTTTTCCCGGGTTTGAGACATAGAACCGTCAGCAGCCACCATTAGATCACCTGTATACTCTTGGATGTTGTTTTCATCATCACTACCTGTGACCTTCTTCACTCTGACCTTCACCTGTGGTTCTTTGTCTGGACCTACTCCACTCTCCTCCTCATATGAAATGACTTCATGACCAAGCTGCACAATTCCTGCTGGCAATGCGTTATACAGAAGCCTGTGCAAGTCACTCCAGTGTACTGCCCGGTGATCGTAGCTCTCATCTCTGGCGACAATGTGCGCCTGTCTGTTGCTGTCAATTGCTCGGTTCTGCACCACCACACAACCCCCACCCCCCCACCCCCAAGAAGAAAGAAAATAAGCAACATAACCCAATTTTCCTTCCCCTCAATTCTCTGTGCTCCAAATTAACATATACAACACCTAAGTGCTCCCCAAACCCTAAAAAAAATGTCTCGGCTTGCATTGTAACCTAAACATTTGCAACACAATTTTTTCCTGCTTAAACTGTGAAGGTTTTTTGTTTGACTGGGAACAAAACCAGATAGACAAAAAACTGGGGATCATGAAGCTGAAAATCTGTGGTTCATTTTTCTTTTCCACTTAGAATCCATTTTATTTATAGAATGGAAGAGCGGTGCAAAGAGAAAGAAAATTTAGAAACAAAGAGAACAAACAAGAAGGAAAACCAAAATCAAATAAAATCAGACATGGTGAAGAAGAAGAAGAAGAGCATAAAAATGGACATAATAAAAAAGAAGGGAAGGAAGGAGTTTGCTGCGAGTATTTTTTGTTGTTGTTGGTATTGAAACAAGAGACTAACCTCTTCAATAGAAAGGGGAAGGGACTGTTGAAGCAACCCATCTCCAATTCCCCAGTCTTTTAAAGCATCACATGCTTCAGGGTCCAATCCTAAGCCTGCACCAGCTGAAGACACTGATCTTGCTTTCTCCAACACCACCACTTCCCATCCCTTTGCTTTCAAGAAAGCATGTGCACATGACAAACCTGCTATACTCCCCCCAACTACCACCACCTTCTTCATCTCCTTTTCCCCCATATCTGTCTCTCTTCTCCACCCCACCACCCAGCCTACACACACACACACACACACTCTTCTCTCCTATGCAATAGCAAAATCAAAAGCTGAGAACCATCACCCAAAATTCTCTCTTCTCTATGTACAGCTGCAAAATCAAAAACTCATAGAGTTTCACCACCCAAACAAAACTCTCTTCTCTCTGTGCAACTGCAAGTATAAAGAACTCAAGAGTACATCACCCAAAATTCCTCTCCTCTCTCTCTGCAACTCCAAAATGCAAAAAGCTCACATGGCAAAAGCCTACATGCAAAAAGCTTATTATTCACATAGTGTGTGCTATGGACAAATGTCACCATTTGGGAGCATTTTTCTTTTGGAATAAAAAAGTCTTTCTATAGCTATTTTTTATCTTTGGTGATTTTACCTTAGTTCCTTCCTGTTTGAAATTCACAGCTGATCAATGAGAGAATAGAGATGATAAAAACCACAGATTTTTACTATGAGCTCTCCACCCAACCTTAGGATCACAAAGATCAATGAGAGAATAGAGATGATAAAAACCACAGCTTTTTACTATGAGCTCTCCACCCAACCTTAGGATCACAAAGATCAATGAGAGAACAGAGATGAGAAAAACCACAGCTTTTTACTATGAGCTCTCCACCCAACCCTAGGATCACAAAGATGTTGCTACAAATCATGTTGCTACAAATCTTATGTTTTACCCAAAGCTCTGTGCTAATCTAAACAGATGTAAACATTTGTCATGTAGATATTAGCTACCCTAAAAATGCATGCACATGCACACAAGGTCATCATGTCACGCAATAAATTCACATGGAAGCCCATACACAAGACCATTAACTTAACTTACTTAACATTTGTTGTAGTCCCAAAAGTTTTGTGTATGTAATACAAATATCTCAAAGTAATTTATAACTTGACAAAAATAACTTAAGTAAGTTGGTAGGAAGTTTGATATTTAACAATTCCTTCTTAGCTAGTTACGCGTTAATTTGTTTTATTTTTTCGATTTTTGAAAAAATTCTGAGAAAAATAAATGCTCACCCATGTCAAAAATCTGAATGAAGCTCTCAATCTCAAGCACAATAGCCTCATTATTTACTTATAATGCTGAATTTTGTAAATTATTATTATTAATTATATTGCCGAATCTAACTTGCATAATAAAATTTAGTAATTATTAAACCACCTTGCTAACCAAACCCATCCTAGGTACCACTGTAGTGTAACAAAGATCTCATTGTCATCACATTAAGGTCTGGGGTGGTGGATTATGTCATTTTTATCTTTTTTAACCACATTATTATATGACATAATCTTCGAGTGATGATCATACATTTGTAATTTATGACGAAAATGTGTTTGTTGAACATGATTTTATTTTATTTTTTGCAACGGTTGCATTGCACCATACTTCAATTTCACAGAAATAAAGGTATAGAAATGGATATATGTTATACAATAATTTTGACATTAAAATATGGAAATGGATATATGTTATACAACAATTTTGGCATAAAGGTATGGGAATGGATATATATTATACAACGATTTTGGCATAAATGTATGGAAATGGATATATATTATACAACGATTTTGGTATAAATGTATGGAAATGGATATATGTTATACAACGATTTTGGCATAAAAGTATGGAAATGGATATATGTTATACAATAATTTTAGCATAAATGTATGGAAATGGATATATGTTATACAACTATTTTGGCATAAATGTATGGAAATGGATATATGTTTTATAATGATTATGGCATGTAAGTACCCTTCATTCCATGTACAAAACAATTACCCTTCTCACATAACAATAAATCACAACTATATATTAGCTGAATAAAATAAAGACAAGATAAGTGTGAAATATTTACCATTCGGGTAGGGTAATAAAAAGAGTAATTTAAAAATTAGCAATTAGGTGGGGATGCATATATACATTGTTATATACATGTGGGTATATCAAGTAATGGATTAACTCGCCCAACAATGGCCACTAGGTATGCCCAATTTGGGGGGGAGGGGTTCAAGTTGTGTTTGGTGTGGAGAGTGGAGTGTACAATGTTCACACTTTCCATTCAAACTTTTTCTTTTTTCTTTTATTGGAGTGGGGAGGGGTTGTCCAAGCAAACAGTTCTCAAGTTCTTGACATGTTCCCCAAAGAGTTCCCAATAGCACTTCACTTTATCCCATATGCTTTGGCAAATGTTGTCCTCCTTTCACCTACTACACATTTGTAGTGTGATTCATGTTAATTAGTTCATGGGTGTGTTCACACCTTTTCTTTTTTTCTTTTGGAAAGGCACCACATTGATTGGCCACACTACCAACTTTTTTGGAACATTGGACATTCCCCAATAGAAGCAGCTCTTTGGACCCTCAATCACAAAATAAAAACAAGGGGGTGTGTCACACCCTGGCCTTGCCATTTACATTGAAAAGTATCTTAAGGCAAAAGAAGAATTATGAAAACTCAAATATTTCACCATGCAAAAATAATATAATCTTCAAAAAAATCTTCTAAAAGAAACTAAAATGCTTCAAGATATTATAACTCTAGCTAAGTTCAAGTTTCAACACAAGCCAAGATATTGTCTTTCAAATTTCTTCATGTAAAAATAGGCCTATTACCTCTGGGCCAAAAAAATCCCTTAAGCTACTATACTCTATAATGATTCTAAACACATAACCATTGCCTTGGTAGGCAAGGCCAACAAATGTGCTCCTCCCCCTATGGCCTACCTTTTTAGTGAATATGCATGAGACTTGAACTTTGGGCAAACCATATGGCATAAAACTAAGGTGCTATTGGGAATGTCTTGGCCTAACAACTTGGGAACTTGGAGAACCTGATGGGAACAAGGGAAAAAAAATACCCCCCCCCCCCCCCCCCCCCCCCCCCGGGCCCCCAACCAGAAGAAAAACCCTGCTTCAGATATCACACACAAAAAATATAGGGTGAAGCACTATTATTAATGTTTTCCCTTGCATAATGGTCGAGGGCTCACATGTACTTACATAAACTTTCCTTGCATAACAAGGACAACTTAGATTAACATGTACGTCTTGCTGCAAGCTAATGAGGAAATTGCGTCTTGTAGAGCACCCTACAAATACACTATGCACATTCACCAAGGTCATTATGGGAAGGGAAGATGTTAAATCAGCTATGGGTGCTTATTGCAGGCAATACAAATGTAGTGCTTGCATCTTTTTTTCCCTGATTGCCCATTTGTCCATCCAAGATTTGTCTGCTGGTG
>Ga0116227_10014396_pt1 | contig 12065 bp, 10 predicted proteins | sample S1TSphgellanicum_FD_89693 | JGI IMG/M metagenome (GOLD analysis project Ga0116227, IMG submission 89693) | Host-associated microbial communities from peat moss isolated from Minnesota, USA - S1T2_Fb - Sphagnum magellanicum MG | ecosystem: Host-associated > Plants > Peat moss > Unclassified... | reverse complement strand
TGCCGGGCGTCATCAGTCCGATCGCGCCAATCGTTGCCAGCAGCGCAAATCCTCCGCAATGTACGGTGTGCGCCCGCATCGCATCACTCCTATCATGATGGCCGACTATTCAACATCAGCGTACTCTGCACTACAAAGTAAAGTGATCTTGGCTGCTTGGCAAGCGTTTTCTGCCTATACTGCGCAGCATGGATGCAATCATCCGGCTGCCTCGGATCTTGGCCCGCTCGCTCGACGCCGCCGCGCTCGATTTTTTGAACAACGGGTCGGTTCGCAGGGCCGATTTCTCTCGGCCAAGCGGCGAGCCTGCGCTGGTCTCTCCCGACTCCGTTTCTTGGAGAATCTTCAAGAATCCAGTGGTGTTGTGGAGCGGCGGGATCGCAGCAGTCATTTTGGAACTGGCCGAGCCTTCGATCCGGGCCGCGATATGGGATCACTCGGCGTTTCGCACCGATCCCTTGGGCCGCTTACGGCGCACCGGCATGGCTGCGATGATGACTGTTTACGGGCCGCGCAGCGCATCTTCCGCGATGATCGCCGGCGTTGCTCGAATGCATGCCAGAGTCCGCGGCAAGGATGCCTTGGGCCGGAATTACTCTGCCACCGATTCGCGGTTACTGACCTGGGTGCAAGCCACGGCCGCCTTCGGCTTCGTCAACGCCTACCATCGGTTGGTACAGCCGCTGACCTTGAGCCAATTCGACCGATTCTATGCGGAAGGCGAACCGGCGTCCCTGTTGTACGGTGCTGTCGGGGCGCCGCGTTCACGCGCAGAAATGGACCGATGCATCGAGTCGATGTCCGGCGAGTTGCATCCTTCCGAGTGCATATTTCAGTTTCTACGCATCATGCATGAGTCGGCGGCTTTGCCCCGGCCTTTGCGCTCGCTGCAGCGGCTATTGGTGCGGGCTGCAGTCGATCTGGTGCCGGATGCACTGCGACTCCGCCTGGGTCTGACGGCAGAGTTCGGCCTGTCCGCCTGGCAGCGGCCGATTGCGCGGCTCGCCGGGCTGGTTGCCGATCGGACCGTCTTGCCGCGTAGCCCCGCCGCGCAGGCGTGTGAGCGCCTTGGGTATCCGGTGGCGCAACTGTATGATGGCAGCCTGGAAACCTCGCTGCAGGTGACACCGTGAGCGATTTGCATCAGGCATTAGAGCAACTGAACGCCATACGCACCCAGGTTGCGAGAGACACGCAGTTTCGCGGCTACGGACCGGCCTCGATCGCCGCCAGCGGCTTATTGGCGTTTGCGGTGGCCGCCATTCAAAGTTTCATGAGCCCCAATGGACCAGCCTTTTTCCCATTCTTATTGGTGTGGGTAGGGACGGCGGCGATCGCCATTGGTCTCACGGCCTATGAAACCATCGCTCGGGCCCGACGTGTTCACCATGGGCTGGCCAATGAAATGATCCTGCTCGCCGTCGAGCAGTTCCTGCCGGTTCTGGTGGTGGGGGCATTGCTGACCTGCGTTCTTGTCGGGGCGGCTCCGCAGCAGTTGTGGATGCTTCCCGGACTCTGGCAGTTGTTGTTCAGTTTGGGGGTTTTTGCCTCCTGCCGATTCTTGCCCCGACAGACCGTCGCGGTGGGAATCTGGTATCTGATCGCCGGTTTGACTTGCATTGTGGTTCAGAGCGGGGAGAAGACCTTCTCGCCGTGGACCATGGGCATTCCTTTCGGCGTGGGACAGTTGCTGGTTGCGGCGATACTGCAATTTGGATTCGAGCGTGCGAGTGAAGATGCGCAGCGATAAATCCGGCAAGAGCAAGCTTCCGCGTTTCGCTTACGACGGGCTGAATCGCGTCATCCACGAGCGGGCGCGCCTGAGTCTGCTGACGTCGCTGATGACCCATTCCAAGGGCCTGGCCTTCGGCGAATTGAAAACCCTCTGCGGCTTGACCGATGGCAACTTGAACCGCCATTTGCTGGTCCTGGAAGAGGCGCGTTTGGTGAGCGTGTTTAAGACCGATGACGGCACGCGTCCGCAAACCCGCTGTCGCATGACCGCCCTGGGACGGCGGCGCTATTTGGAGTACTTGAGCGTGTTGGAACAGGTCATCAAGGACGGAGCTGCCGCGGGCGATGAGGCGGACGATCTGAAGTCACCGCACTGCCTCGAGAATCAGTAGCCGGGTCGAGCCGGGCGTGACCGTGTAGCGCTTGCGAAGATCTGCGGCCTGCGGATCTACCTCCGTATAGTCCCCGGTGACCAAAAAGACCCGCCCCGATTCGGCGTCAACCGCCATCGTGCGGGCACCTAACTGCGTCGCGACCTCGCCCAAGGTCTTGTATTGATCAGGGCCATCTTGTTGGATGACGGACAACGTGCCCTCGCCATTCGAGCTGAACACCCGCTTCAAACGGTCATCGTAGGCAGCGGCATCGGTGTGCTTGCCGATGGGCTGCGTGCTGACCACGACGCCATTGGCTGCATTCACCACCAGAAGTTTCGAATTGACGCATGAGGTGAAGAGCCGACGCGATTCACGGTCGATCGCCAATCCATGCGGGCTGTCGCAAGTTTTGACCGGCCAGGTCGCATCCACCTGGCCGGTTTTGGTATCGACCCGCTGAATTTCGCTTCGATCTTCGATATTCACGAACAGCTTGCCGGCACCGTCTACCGCCGCGAATTCCGGCTGGCCGTCCAGATGTATGGTGCTCACTACGCTGTCGGTGGTGGTGTCAATCACCGTGATGCTATGCGGGTCGCCCTGCATCAGGAACACCCGCTTGCTGGAAGGGTCGTACACAATGGCGTCGGTATCCTCGGCAGCCGGCAGCGTCTTGATGACCTTGAAGGTTTTCAAGTCGAATACCACGGCCGACCGGGTGGCTCGGCTGCCGGCGTAACCTTTGCCGATGGCAGGGGCCAGTGCGACTCCATTGGCGCCGTCGACCACAACATGACCGACTATCTTGCCGCTCGACACATCGATGACGTCGATCCGGTCGCTGTGCGCGACATAGACGCGATTCGAATCCCCCTCGAACGCAAGATAGTCCCAGCGCTCAGGCGCACCGAGCACGATGGACTGGGTGATTCGATACAGGGCGGGCCCTTCCGCAGCCAAGGATGCAGGCGCGAGCGCGGCATACAGGCCGACGCCCATCAGTGAAAACGCAGCGGGCACAGTGCGGAGCTTGAACATCGGGAAGACCTTGCGATCTGCGGGGGGAAGCGCCCAGGCCGAAGTCTAGCAATCCTTTGGGGGTCGTAAGGGGCTACCAGCGCCGGTGATGGGCGCACGGCGCCATTTTTTGCTACACTCCGCACGCAAGTCGAGCCGGCAAGGTGAGTCTGATTTGGGCGAAGAATTGGTGAATTTTGCGTTACAGCAGTAACGGCAATACGCCTCGGGCCAGCCTTGATTATGGATCGGTTAGGCGTTACTTTGTTTTGCAAAGCATCGAATTTGGCCTCTCGGTAACGTGGCGCAGATGAATCGGTGCACCTCCCAAACACATCCGAGCTCCAAATGAACGAGATTGCAACTTCTCCCGGGTATTTACGAACCTTATTCCTGCAAGCGCCATCCTTCGACGGCTTCGACGGTGGGGCCGGAAGTCGGTATCAGGCCAAGCGTGAAGTAAAGTCCTTCTGGTATCCCACCTGGTTGGCACAGCCTGCCGCGCTGGTGCCGAACTCGCGCGTGCTCGATGCCGCCGCCGATGAGATGACCGTCGCGCAAACCCTGGCAGCCGCCGCGGATTTCGACCTCGTGATCATGCATACCAGCACCCCGTCGTTTCCAACGGACGCGAAGTTTGCCGAATTGCTCAAGCAGAGCAACCCAAATCTCAAGGTAGGCATGGTCGGCGCGAAGCCCATGGTGGATCCGGAAGGCACGCTCAAAGCGACGCAAGCCATCGATTTTGTCTGCCGCGAAGAATTCGACTTTACCTGCCAGGATGTGGCGCGTGGCTTGCCGTACGCGGAGATCACCGGCTTATCCTTCCGCGATGCTGCCGGTGTGATTCGCCACAACCTGCCCCGTGCGATGGTGGAAAACATGGACGATCTGCCGTTCGTGTCTCCGGTCTACCACCGTGATTTGACCATCAAGAACTACTTCATTGGCTACTTGAAACATCCCTACGTGAGTTTCTACACCGGCAGAGGCTGTCGCTCGAAATGTACGTTTTGCCTCTGGCCGCAAACCGTCGGCGGCCATCGCTATCGGGTGCGGTCCGCCGAGAATGTCATCGCCGAGGTCCGTTGGATCAAGGAGAACATGCCGGAAGTCAAAGAGATCATGTTCGATGACGACACCTTCACCGACTCGTCAAACCTGGATCGAGTCGAGGCCATTGCGCGTGGCATGGGCGAGCTCGGGATGACTTGGAGCTGCAACGCTAAAGCGAATGTCCCTTACAAGACGTTGAAGGTCATGAAGGACAACGGACTGCGCCTGCTGCTGGTCGGTTACGAATCCGGCGACGACCAGATTCTGCTGAACATCAAAAAGGGACTGCGCACCGATATCGCTTTGCGTTTCACGCAGGACTGTCACCGGCTTGGGATTCTGATTCATGGCACCTTCATCCTCGGATTGCCGGGTGAGACTTCGGCGAGCATCGAGAAAACCATCGAGTACGCCAAGCAGCTCAACCCGCATACCATCCAGGTGTCGCTGGCCGCGCCGTATCCTGGCACCACGCTGTACAATCAGGCTGTACGCGAGGGCTGGCTGCAGGAGAACGATGCCGTCAATCTGGTCAACGAGAAGGGCGTGCAATTGGCTGCCATCAGCTATCCGCACCTCTCGAAAGAAGAGATATTTCACAGCATGGAAGTGTTCTACAAGCGCTTTTATTTCCGGCCGAGCAAGATTTGGGAAATCGTCCGCACCATGCTGATGAGCACGGAGATGATGAGGCGACGGCTGCGCGAAGGCATGGAGTTCTTCCGTTTTCTGCGCGCTCATCAAGCCTGAAGGCAGACGAGGTGTCGTCCTTACTTCATAACGTCGCAGCAACGGTCGGCATCGCCTGTCTGGTTGTCGCGGCCGCTTATTCGGTCCTTGCACTGGCGGGGACTCTGGCGTGGCGCGTGCGCGCCGCGCGCTTGCACGCCGCGCGCTTCGGCCGGACGCCGGTCAAGCCGGAAGGTCAGCCGCCGGTGAGTGTACTCAAGCCTTTGTGCGGACTTGAACCTGAGCTACACGCCAATCTGCGTTCCTTCTGTCTGCAAGACTATCCGCACTTCCAACTGATTTTCGGCGTGCGTGATCCTGCGGATCCGGCGCTTGCCATCGTCGACCGACTGATCGCCGAGTTTCCGGCGCTGAATATCTGCGTGGTGATCAATCCACGTCTCTATGGCGATAATTTCAAGAACAGCAACTTGATGAACATGCTCGAGGTTGCGCAGCACGACATACTGGTGATCGCCGACAGCGACGCCAAAGTGCGGCCCGATTACATCGGCCGTGTGACAGCGCCCTTGCACCTTGCGGAAGTGGGTTTGGTCACGTGCATCTATCGGGGTGTTCCCACGCCGACCGTATGGTCGCGCCTCGGGGCCATGTATATCAACGAATGGTTCATGCCTTCGGTATTGCTTGCCTGGCTGTTCGGCCATGAGAATTATGCGTCAGGACAAACATTATGCCTGCGACGCGACACGCTGGAAGCCATCGGCGGGCTCAGGCCGATTGCCAATCATCTCGCCGATGATTACCGGCTCGGGGAAATGGTCCGCTCGCTGGGGTTGAAGATCGTGCTGTCGAACTATGTGGTGCAAGCCCTACACCATGAGCCCAGTCTGGAATCTCTTGCCAGTCACCAATTGCGGTGGATGCGTACCTTGAAAGTCTTGAGGCCCGGGAGCTTTCGTTTCATTTTTCTCACCTTCAGCCTGACTCTCGCCGTGCTGGGCACGCTGTTGATATCGTTTGCCAGCGTCGCTGCGACGAGCGGCGTGGCATGGAGTTTGTTGGCGTTGACCGCCGGCGCGCAGGTGTCATTGCATTTCGCGCATCGGCGCTTGAACGATCGCGCCTGGTTTGCCGATCTCGCACTGATTCCGGCACGTGAGCTACTTTTGTGCTGGACCTGGTTGCGCACCTTCTTCGTCTCACGAGTGATTTGGCGCGGCAGCGAATTCAACGTCGATGCCCAAGGGGTCATGCATCGCAGTACCTGACGCTCGATCCGTGACGCGAGTGTAGTCGGTGCGCAATCTCGCCTACGTCGGCAGCCTTGTGGGACTCGTGCTATTGATCGGGCTGGCTTTGCGAACCGATTTTTCCGCCTTGGCCCACCTATGGGTCTTGGCCGGTTGGTCTATTTTGTGGCTCGTGCCCTATCGCGGTTGGTATTTCCTGCTGTTTGCGGTTGGCTGGCGACAGTTGCTTGCCAACTATCCTCGAGCAGATGAATTGAGCTTCGGCTATCTTTGGTGGGTGTGCAGCGTCCGGGAAGCCATCGACCGATTATTGCCCGTCGCCAGCGTGGGTGGCGGCCTTGCGGGAGTACGCTTGTTATCCTGGCGAGGACTTGCGCGCACCCAGGTAGGCGCGAGCGTGGTTGTCGAGGTTATTCTCACGCTGATGGCTTCTTATCTTTTCGCCGCTATCGGTATGGTCATGATGCTGCAACTTACGGCGGTCACTGTGGGACAGCGCCAGGTGTTGACCGCCATTGCGATGACTCTGCCGCTGCCGGTCGTGTGCTTTATTCTATTGCGCTACGGCGGCTGGTTCGCCCGCTTGGAGCGGATATTGGGTTCGGTCATTGGATTCGATACGCGTGCGGATCGTGGTGCCGCGCTCGATTTGGAAGTTCGGGCTGCCCTCCAACGCACGGGAGTGCTTGTCCAGGCCGGAGCGCTGCAACTCGCCGCATTGATCTTCGCATCTTTTGAGATATGGCTGGTACTTCGCCTGTTCGGACATCCCGTAAGCGCGGCGACTGCATTCATGCTGGAAAGCGCCACCCAGGCCGTTCGCCATCTGGCGTTCTTCATACCGGGCGGTCTTGGCGCGCAGGAAGCGGGGTTTGTGTTATTCGGACGGCTGTTCGGGATCGATGCCGAGCTGGCCCTGGCGGTTTCGCTCGCCAAGCGGCTGCGCGAGGTACTGTGCGGTCTGCCCTCCATCATCTCCTGGCAGTGGCTGGAAGCGCGCCGTCTGCGGCAGCCGGCGCGTATGACATGTTGATGATCGCATGGTGAGGGCAGGCCGCGCGTTTCGGCTGCATTGCGCATTGTGGTCGACACTGCTCGCGATCCCGTGTGCATCGGCCGCGGACGACCCGCCGCAAGGCGTGGAGAACCTCAAGGATTCTCAAACCTCGCCGCCGGGCTTGGGATTGTCCCGCTGGATCAATCCCGAAACAGCGCCTTTCATTCCCGTGCCGGTTATTGGCGTGGACCCCAACAGCGGGGCGACAGTCGGCTTGATGCCGGTGTTCGTACATACCAACGATAATCAGGAAATCAGCCGCATCATTGCGCCGGACTTGGTGCACAACGAGAACTTTGGCTTTGGAGCCCATGGCCGTATCTTCGATTATCCGTCAGACAACGAGCAATGGTCGGTCGTTGGGAGTATTTATGAGCATGTGCAGCGTGAGGTGGACGCTGAATATCAAGGCGAGCTGTCTCGACAGCAACTTTGGTCGACCAATGCCAGCTTGATCTACGACCGTGACGGCACCCCGCGATTTTACGGGATCGGCAACAGCTCGCAGAAGGGCAGCGAAACCAACTACACCAAGGACCAGGACTTGGCGCAATTGCAGGTCGGACTGAATCTCTCTCACGCCTGGCAGATTCTTTACACCTTGCGCCCCCAAAGTCTCAGGGTCGAGTCCGGATCGCTGACCGGAGTGGCCAGCATCCAGAACCGGTTTGCGGACGTCAACGGTATCGGTACCAACACCATCATCCTGAATCGCATTTCCGCGGTGTATGACACCCGGGATAATCTGGTGGTCCCGCGTGCCGGCGTGCAATGGGTCGCGTATGGCGGTCTGGCAAGCCACCACGGTCTGTTCAACGATTCCACCTACAGCGAAACCGGCATCGACGGCCGTTCTTTCTGGGCACTCGGATCGACCACGGTGCTGGCCGCACATGTCGCTTTACGTTACTTGCCGAGCGCGACCGATGTGCCGTTTTGGGCGCTGAGTGGACTTGGAGGGGATCGCGACGAAGTGGGCGGCGATCAAGCCATGCGGGGATTTGGCGCCGGACGCTACTACGATCGCAATTCCTTTGCCTCGAGCTTCGAATTTCGCCATACCTGGTTTTCCTTCGATGCCTCGGCCACCCATGTCGATATCGAAGTGACGCCGTTTATCGATGTGGGACGGGTGTTCGAGAAAACCAGCACGGTTCCTTTCACGCAACTGCACAAGGTCGCTGGTATCGGATTTCGGGGCGTGGCGCGCCCCTTTGTCGTGGGCTATGTGGATCTCGGGTATGGCGGGGAGGGCCTTGCAGCGTTCACCGGCATCAACTACCCGTTTTGAATAGACGCTGACTTTCAGCGCGCCCCGTAGCTTCTCTTGCAACGAAAATTCAGTTCATATATCGTATACCACGCAAAAGAATAGAGCGTGCAGGCTAAGACCTGCCTGCCAGTTCATGGGGAGTGTGGATGACCTAAGCGAGCGCAGCCGCGCATCGCGCTCTCAAACATCAAAGTTTACCGACGAATGAGCGGCAGCGGCCGCTCGTCGCGAGTATTTGCTGCAGATCGTGGAACGATTGATCAACCGGGGAGAACAACATGCTGATGACAAGACTGGGGAGGCCCATGCTGATAGCGATGACTGCATGCGCCGCAAACTTCGTCATGCAAGGCGCGGCCTTGGCGGACGATGCGCAGGAAAATAAGGACCTCAAGGAACAGATGCGTCAGATGATGCAGCGAATGGATGCACTTCAGAAGCAGGTCGAAGCCTTGACCAAGCAGTCAGCGCCGCCCGCGGTTGTGAGTGCACCGGCGCCAGCGACAGTGCCGCAGCCGGTAGTCGCGAAGGCCCCCAACCAGGCATCGTCGGAACCACTCTTCGATAAATTCGTCAAAGGTTTTTATGGAAGCTTAGACGCCTCCGTCGATGCATCCACCAAGGGGATGGATGGCATGGTCGCTTATCACTATGGCGACGCCGTCAATGGCGTTTATCCCACCACCGGCGTGAAAGGTACGCCTTTCGGTCCGGTCGGCTGGCAGCCCTCGATTGGCACTAACGCCGCCACATTGGGCTGGCGCGGCAGCCATGCCATTCCCAGTTTGGGCGATACGAGTTTCATCATCCAGATTGAAGCGGATGTGGCCTTGACGGCCGCGCCGGGCGTATCGACCAGCTATACCGCGCAGACGGCCGGCACCCGAGGCGGGATCGGTTCGGGCACAACGTATTTCGGCTTGAGCAGCCCTGAATGGGGAGCCCTGAAGCTCGGTCACGGTTCAACGCCGTACGCCAACATGAGCAGGCGCCTCGACCCCTTCCGCGGCATGGTCGGGGATATGGCTGTCATCATGGGCAACACCGGCGGCGACAACCGGGTCGAGTTTGACACCGCGATGGACCATGCGATCTGGTATGAATCTCCCAAATTTGGCCCGGTCAGCTTCGATTTGTTTTTCTCACCCGGCCAGAATCGCACCGCGGACAGTGACCTCAACGTGGCTGGCGGTTCATCCAATTGCTCAGGCGGCAATGTGCCGGGCAGCGGCAACCTGCTGCTCACCTGCGACGACGGCGGTTTCGACAATGGATACAGTGCAGATATCAAGTTCGAAACCGAGCATCTGTATGTGGCGGCCGCCTACGAACTGCATAAGCATGTCAACCGCAATAGCGATGGCATCGGTTCGAATTCACCGCAGTATGCGGCCATCTTCAATGAAGGCGATCCGACAGCCGGCGGTGGCGGACCCTTGTCGCAGTATCTGAACTGGGCTCAATACGATTTCGTCGGCAGTGCTTATGGCGCAACCGGTTCTTGCGCGACTGCGCCCAGCTCGAGCACCTATTATTGCCTCAACGCAACTCCGGAGTTTGTCGGCGACATCGGCGATGAAGCGGCGTACAAAATCGGCGCGCAATATATCTTCGATTTTGGCCTGACGGTGAATGGCATTTTCGAACGCATGACACGTAAGATCCCTGCCGTATTGGAGTTTCAGAACGAGCGGCAGCGCAACGGCACCTGGCTTGCGTTGACACAGAAGCTCAGTGCAAGGGACGACGTGAATTTCGGTTGGGCGCATGCTGGAAGAACACCGGGCGACCCCGCCGGCCAGCATAACTACAATCCGAACAATTCGGACGATACGGCCGACATGCTCTCATTGGCGTACAAGCACTTCTTTGACAAGCAACTGTACTGGTACGCCGACTTGGCCGAGACCATCAACAATGGCAATGCGCACTACGATTTGGGTGCAGGCAGCCATGGCATCAAGACCGATTGCCACGATGGAACCACATCGCCCATCATCGACTACACCAGTGCCGGCAATACCACCTGGGGTGGCTGCAGACCCAAGGCGATTTCGCTTGGCATGAATTACAAGTTCTAACGCGCGGAGCAAAGGAGCGGGACCGGGTCAGGCTCCGGTCCCGCGCTTTTTGAGAGTTCTGAATCAGGAGCAAGTCATGGCTCATGTGACACGACGGTTTTTCTTGATGTCATCCGCGGCTTTGTCGGTTGGATGCGCGATTCGGACGCCGAATGCCGCGGCGACTCCTGCGCGCACGGTCCGTCAGCCCTTGGTGGGTCAGTCATGGCGTTATGCGAAGCATGATATTTTCACGAAAACGATCCTCGATGAACAAGTGGACCGGGTCGCGGCCGTCGATCATACCGTGGACATAGACTCGAGCTACCAGGACGCGGCCAGTACGGCAAAGCCGAAGTGGGGCACCAAACTCTTACAGAAGTATACGGGGCATAAAGACGTCACCGCCGGGTCCCTGCCGAGCGAGATCCAAGATCCGTGGGGCTCGGTGGCCGTAGATCCGCATTGGAGCCAGGTGCAGGTATACGAAACGCCGATTCCACTGTGGCCCACACAGTTGACACCGGGTTGGCAGTTTCATGTCAACACGAATTACAAGACCCCCGTCGACCAGGTTGCTTTGCCGTGGGACCAAACGATGAAGGCGCTGGCGTGGGAAACCATCAGAGTGCCTGCCGGTCAATTCACGGCACTGCGCTTCACCAACATCATCAAATTCAAGCACAGTGATTTTTTACGGACCGATTCTGCGAGGCAGGAGACGATTTGGTTCGCACCCGAGGTTGGCCGATGGGTTGCTCGCGAAAGCCAAGGGACGTACTACCTGGCCGATTCGACCATCATGCAGCCTTACAATGAAAGCGGCTATCGCTGGGAGCTTTTGGAATGGTCATAGCGGTAGTCGTGACCGCTCAAACGCAGTGCTCACTTTGCGTCGTAAAGATGTAATAAATTAACTCTAAGCTCCCCGCCCTCATATCGAAACTCGATAACACCGGAGGGGAGCATGTTTGGTAAAATTTTCAGCGCAGTCGCGGGCGCACTGTTGGTTTCGGCGTTGCCGGCCTCAGCAGACTCGGACGATGGAATCTTAGGAGCACGGCACGAGATCAAACATGTGCTGTTGATCAGCGTCGACGGCTTGCACGCCTTGGATCTGTCGAATTTCGTCGCCGCTCATCCCGATTCGAACCTGGCTGAGTTGAGCCGCCACGGTGTGACGTACACGAACAACGTGACGTCTTCCCCCTCCGACTCCTTCCCAGGGCTGGCATCTTTGGTTACCGGCGGCTCACCGGTAACGACCGGGTTGTGGTACGACGATACGTACAATCGTGCGTTGTCGCCTCCCGCGCAGACCGACGGCTTGGGCGATCCGGGCGGTGCATGTCCCGGTGTGGTGGGTACCATCGTCGCGTGGGACGAGTCGGTCGATAAGGATCTGACCCGACTGGACGGCGGCGGCGGATTGAACCCCAACTTCTTGGTGCGCGATCCGAACAACGGATGCAAGACCATTCTTCCTCACGAATATCTACGCGTTAACACTATTTTCGAGGTGGTGAAATTCGCCGGTGGCCGCACGGC
>Ga0116227_10014395_pt1 | contig 12065 bp, 8 predicted proteins | sample S1TSphgellanicum_FD_89693 | JGI IMG/M metagenome (GOLD analysis project Ga0116227, IMG submission 89693) | Host-associated microbial communities from peat moss isolated from Minnesota, USA - S1T2_Fb - Sphagnum magellanicum MG | ecosystem: Host-associated > Plants > Peat moss > Unclassified... | reverse complement strand
TTTTGTATATTTTTGTTTGGTAAAATGATCTCTTTTCTTGACTTATCTTTTAGACATTTTTGTCATGCAGTTATTTAAATGTGATGAGTCAATCCCCCCCCCCCCCCCCCCCAAACCTAGTTTAAAATACTTTTCTACTTTACATCCACTATGAAACACTTTGTTTAATGTGTTTGAAAATTTTGATTAGAAAACCCTTCTTCTTCTTTTTTTTTTTCCCTCATTTCCCTTTTTGAAACGTAAAACCTTTGAAGAGAAGGAAAATTGTCAATTAGTACAACCATCACAGACGAGCACCGCAATGGAGTAAATGACGTACTCACAAATGGAATAGTAGAATAATATCCTGCTAGACTTCCTACACCTAGAATACAAACAAACACAGAATTGCCAACGTAATTTCATTATACACCCAACAAGGAGGGGGGAGGAGGAGGAGGAGAAGAGGGACAATGACGACAACAACAACGCGAAACAGTATGCTCCAAGTAAAAGCAAACAAGCCAAAAGAAAATCCCCAAAAAACCTGACAATACCAACAAAACAAAATCCACAAGCACTAGAGAGGAGAATCGGATATTGATGTGTCTCCTTATAAATAGAGCCAACAAGGATTCCATATTTAATTACATATAATAATAATAATAATAATAATAGTATATACTTTTTTTAATATTTAAAAAAGCACGTCGCACAACAACATCATCAACATCATCTCGGTTGTTTTCCTTGTGGGAGCTCTCTACCCATTGGCCGTTGTTTTCTCCTCTTCCCCTCCTTCCGGGAAATCGGCCTGCCTTTTCTAGTTATGCTCGAAGTTATTCCTATGTCTGCCATTTTGTGGGGAGGCAGGTTTGCAGGCACATCATCACCATCATCATCATCATTCATCTCTCTCTCTTTGTTTCTTTGTTTGTTTGTTTCTTTCTTCAAGGGATTGCACCAGAGCCTGCAACAACAGCAACAACAATTCACTAACTTTGCATTTACACAACTACATACACGTCCTCCTCCTCCGACTCACTCACTTGGGAGTGTGTGTGTTTGCACTGACCGACCATAAATTAAGTTGCATACATGGAAGTGAGTTACTTAGATTTTGGGGGATTGGATGGCAGCAGCAGCTGCTGCCGTGCAATAGCCTCCACAGTTTTGCAGCAATAAATAAGGTGTGTACACATACCATGATAAGTTGATAACCCCCTGGCCAAATGATTTTTTAAATATTAATATTAAATCAAGAATCCCTTAACTACTACTAGCACCACCACTAGTACCCTTGTAACCAATTCACTAAAATCTATCTCTCTCTCTCTCTCTCTTTATTTAATATTTAGAGTGTTTCTCATGAGATCAAAATCAAAGAGTTGTGAAAAAAAAAAACTGTTTGTTGGTTCTTTGATGTGTTTGAAACAATGAAAAGCCAATGGTTCTCTGATTCTGATGTGTCTGAAATAATTGGAACCGACGGTTCTCTGATCTGTCCAAAAAAATAGCCGGAACCAACATTTCTCTTTGATTCGGAGGAGGCGTCTCAGAAACTGAAACCGAGGAATTGTTGATTTGGAAAATGGGGAAAGAAACAAAACCGCCGGTTATTTAAAATCAAAGAACCGCACGACAAACTGGTAGGTAGGTAGGTAGGTAGATTACCTGACCTTTTTTTGAAAACAAAAGTTTTAAGGAAGCAAGATTTTTATTTTATTTAATTTATTTATAATCCAAAAATAATGTTGTTGTTGTTCCTCTTCTTTCTTCTTGGAATGCAGTTGTCATCGTTTTTTTCGTCACTCTTCTTTCTTGTTCTTTCTTTCCTCAAAGGAAACAAGCTCCTCGTCGCAGCAGTTTGTTTCTTTTTCGCCTTCTTCTTCTTCTTCGTCTTCTTCGGTCGGCAAGCATTTGGAAGAAGAAGAAGCTCGTCGCAGTTTTGCTTTGTCTTCTTCTTCTTCTTCTTCTTCTTCGGTGAGCATTTGGCGGGGGAATGGCAATTACGATCATGTCGATTTGAAGATCGTAAGAGGGACGAACAACTTGTGTTTCCAAAGAAATCAGGCGGTTGTCGGTCGGTTTGCATAGCAGGCTTTTTGATGCTGCTACCTACTACATCAGATTGCTACAACAACAACAATAACGCTGTTTCTGTTGCAGCTGCTGTTATTATTATCGTGACTATTATTGCTTCGGTTTTGTTGTTGGTTGGATACGGACGGAGTGTTATATAATAACACGTAGCATCGAGTTGCAACAGTTGGAATAATAAGTTGGCGGAAACTTGCTGCTTCTGCTGAGTACAACTTACAATCGCAGTCGTCGCAATGGCAGTGCAAGCGCAATATCCTTCCAATGTCCTCCTTCCCAATTATCGCAACAGCAGGTTGCCTACCGCAACTGTTTCTTCTGTTTCTCTTCTTTTTCATTTCTCTCTGTCTCTCTGTGTGTCTCTGTGTGCCTTTCTCTCTATCTGTGCATGTCTGTGTTCTTTTCACCCTTGTTAGATATTCGGCAATTCGATTGACAATGTGGAGAAATTCGGAGAAAAATTATAGTGAATTTTGTTTGATCATTTCCTGTTTGTTGTCGTTGTCCTTCGGTGGAAGAGTTTTCCTCCGTTGAGGTCTTCGGAAAGGCTTTGTCGTGCTGCTGCTGCAGGTGTTCTTGGTGAACATTGTGTGAGGATAAGCGGGAATGGAGAAGGTTACTAATTACTCTGATTTGCGCTGTTTTGTGGTGGATTCTGGAACAGGTCCAGGCCAGTTTTCGGTGGTGGCGACAACCGAAGTTTCTTGTCACCCGTGAGTTTCAACGAGAACACTTTTCTTGACGAGTTTCAGATACATCAACCGCAGCCTGCTCCTCCTCCTGCTCCTGCAGCAGCAGCTGCTGAAGGATCCACACCTTTGCGCATGTTCAATCAACGTAAGCCCCCTTCTGTCACCTCACTTTTCCTTCCTCCTCCTTATAACAAACCCGTTCTTGAATGCTTTATTACTGCAACAACAGGCAGTCATGGAAATAGTAGAGACCTTAGACTCGGTAAGGACCGTCGCTTCCTGACAAAGTGACGCCGTCGGAGAAGTCTCGTTCAAGAAGGCCTGCCTGAACGTTATAGAATTGTTTACTGTAGTCTGTGACGCCTTCTGGCTCAAGCTTTCCTTTAAAGGATGAAAGAGCGTCGTTGAATTGCCTGAAATGCGCCGCGCGAACTCTTCTAGGCCAAGCCTGAGTATTCGTCGTGGACTGATCTCGGAATTGGACAACGGAAAAATAATAATTATAAGTGGCAGGAAGCACCAAAAGCCTGCTGTGTACGCTACAACCTGCGTCGCAAGAAACTGTTTCCAGCGATCATATTTATGACTCTTGAATTGAGGAGAAAGAAAGAAAGAAAGAAAGCTTGTGAGTTGATGCTTGTTGTTCACGAGTGTATGCTGATCTTGGTCGAGAGAGCGAGGATCAACGATTTGTTGGTTTCTCTCTCTCTCTCTCTCGTTAAGCTTTGAAGCCTTGGATTGGGGAAAAAGAAAGAGCCCTCATGGTTCTCTCTCCTCTAGCAAGCAATCTCGGATTTCAATTGAATAGGATCAAAGAAAACTAATAAGGAGATTGAGAGTAATGTTTTTCATAGTAAGTAGCTTTTCGTAACTTGTCAGCATTGCACTCGTGATGAACAAGAAGAGCCTTTTTGGTTTTGATTGCAGTAGTAGCAGGGGGACCCAGCAGCCATGTACAACAGCCAGCACTGGCTACACTTTTCAACAGCAACAACAATGAAGGAGGAGGTAACAATGAGCTTGCAAGTACCTCACTGGGTTCGAGGAAACGGGCTAGGGAAGCAGATGTGCTGGTCAATCAGAGACAGCAGCAGCAACAACAACATCAACTTCTGAACCAGCAGCAGAACCAGCTGCTGAATGTCTCAGACTATCAGAACCATGTGACAGGTGGGTCTGTGGTGATGCCTCCATCTACAAGTGTCTCCACTGGGTTACGACTTGCATTTGAGGATGACAGACTGAACTCGACATCCTCAGCTTCAGCAAGTGGAAGAGGAGGAAATAGTTCTTCACCTCTTTTGTCCATCATGGGAGGGGATCTGAGTACACAAATTCACCAGGAGAGTGAAGAGATTGAACTGCTCTTCAAAGCCCAGGTAAATGCTGCATCTTTAATCTCACAGTTTGTTTTCAGCCAGCTTAATGAGAGACTTGCAGGATGTGACCTGAAGAGGTGGTGTAGGGTTTCCATTGAGTTTTTTCATTTGAACTTGGTTCTTGGCTGCTGCTGATAGACTTGTTCTCAACACATTCAGGGGGAGCAAGTTCGGCAACTTCTGGAAGAGAAGAGGCAGCGGCACTCTAGAGAATTGGTGGCTGCAATTGAGCAAGGAATTTCACGACGCTTTCAACAGAAAGACTTGGAAATAGAGACAATGAAGATACAAAACCTAGAACTTGCAGAGCATGTGAAAAGGCTTAGCCTAGCAGCACATCACTGGAGGGCCAAGGCTGAGACCAATGAGGCCATAGTTACAGCTCTAAGGTCAAACCTTCAGCAGGCAGAGCAAGCAGTTGCATTTAGCCGGGAGCAGAGTAAAGAGGGCTGTGGTGACAGTGAGGCTGATGATGCAGCTTCCTCTCACAATGGAAATGATGCACATGCACGAACATTGCAAGAGAATCGAGAGCTTCGTGAGCAGCGCACATGCAGGGTATGCCGTTGCAATGATGTTTCAATGCTCCTCTTACCTTGTCGGCATCTTTGCTTGTGTAAGGACTGTGAAACACGCCTCGATGCATGCCCTCTTTGCCGATCACCGAAGCAGGCTAGTGTCCAAGTTTACATGTCATGACCATTCAATGACCCCAAAAAAAATTAGATCTACACAGAATTTTCAGATGCAAGGAAGGAAGGAAGGAAGGCTTCACCAACTGTCCTTACACAAGCAAAGATGTACATTCAAGGTTGCAGCCCCGACCATTTTGATTACACCATGAAAGGAGGAATCATTGAAAACGAGGAACAAGATAGCTTGATAGCAGCAGTAGGGTAAGTCATAGATTAACCAAAAATAGGTACCACCTGCCCCCCCCCTCCCCCCTACACACCTCTGTATTGGTGTTCATTTCTCGAGGTGATAAAGATGTGTGACACACCTAATTGAGTTGATGCATTATAGACTTGAAACACAGCATGCATTGCTTTTGGGTTGTAAGAAATTCACTCAAGGACCACTGCTTTACTTGTCCATGGGCTAGCTAGACCCTGAATCATTCAGGCACATAATTTTTGTTTGGCCATTTCAAGTGTGGAAAAAGCAGCACTTTGACTATTTACGCATGATATCTCCTGCTGTACATTATTGTGAAACTCTTTGTAGGACACTTTGTAAACACTACCTGTATAAACAACTCTCTCTCTCTCTCTCTCTCTCTCTCACAGCTTGTCACCTCCTCCTGTGCCGCATCCCCTCTCTCAATGAAGAGAATTTCCTGGAATTTTTTAAATTCTTTTTTGGGTATGATTTGATAACTTGCTGGCCAGTTGGTTGAAAAGTTTCTGTCATATTTCCCTGTCTGAGTAGGGTTACTAAACAGCCTTTAGTTGAATATTATAAGTGTGAAGAACATGTTTTTGCCCTGTTCCTGTTGGATTTGTGCCATTGCATTGCTAGGCAGTAATAGGCATGCTAATCTCGGAGCACATAGAGCCCATTAGATTAATTGCCAGATGTGACGATCTATCAAAGTTAAAAGCATTTAAAAGTTGTCATGGTTCTTTGATATGCAAGTAATCAAAAAAATTGAATGTGCGACTGCCTTTTGAAGATTTAAGAAAACCACACAACATTGGCCTAAACCGAAAAACTTGCAATCAGTAAAGTAGAACCGGGTGTTGAATAATACATGTAGAGCTGTTCTTAGTTTTTTCTCCTTTTTCTTTTCCCTGATTGACCCTTTTATTGAATGAATTAGTGCTGAACATGAGTTTGCAGGTATGAATGATATCACTCTTCCCCAAGTCCACGTTTGTCTGCAGGTCTCATGTAGATGCTGCTACAAATAGTGTTGGCATTGAAGAAGACCTATATGGTCCTAACATGTTGCAAAGCATTCGATCAATTTGGGTACTGTGGATAATCTTTTTCACCTGTCACAAAGTTTTGTTTATTTCACGATAAGAAGGTACAAACGGTTGCATGCTTTGGTCAATTTGAGACCAGATTGTTTTTTTCAAAGTTTGGATTGTCATTGTTGTCTCTAGGTTAATGTCTGTAGTGCGGGTTTGGAAATAGTTGGGAATCACGTCCAAGATCATGTGTGACAACGTATGGGTGAGAACAAACCCAATTGTGGGTTGGAAATTGTAAAGGTTGCTTTAAACCTATACCTTGTGTTTTTAAAGCAATCTTGTTTGCATCGAGAGTAAACAAATTTTAAGAGTATATAACAAGTTGCCCTTATATGTAGGTCCATGTTGTGTGACCTAATAACCAAGGAGCTAGCTAAATCTTTTCAGGATTCATGAATGTTGAAAATTTGGTGCACTTCCAATAATTCCACGCATTGATGCTAAGTGTGCTTTGGTAGTTATTTGGGGTTTTTTTAAAGCTTTATTACTGTTGCATGTTTAGTTGTCTTTCATAATATAATGACCTCAATCAAACAACAACACTTGGTATTTATTGGGCGTCTTGAAGGCTAAGCTTAACCTCTAGAGTCTACACTCCTGGGGCCCGCTCCCTTAACCCAGTGCCCAGGCCCCTTTTGAAACTCTTTTCTGGAACAGTTCTTCTTAACATCACAATAAGTTAATCAAGCTTTATTCCAGCAGGTGAGGGTAGCCTATGTGAAGATCTTTTGGGCTTTGGAAATTTGTCAGCTTGCTCTCAAAAGGGAAATAATTTTAGCATCTTCAGTGTTTACCCAACTAGCTTGGAATTTTTTATTTATTTATTTTTTTCCCATCTGCATGCCAATCCAAGGTTGTGGTTCTTTGCATATGTTGTTGTTGCCCCCAAAAATCTTTTCCCACTTTCAACAAAACAATTGGGAAATTTTTGGAGAAATGTATTTTCTAGAGTAAATTCAAATTTTTTTTCTAATTATTTGGGAAAATTAGCCAATTTTTTGATATCACTAAAATTGGAATTTAAAATTTTAAAAAAAAGCCCTGTTGCCTACTCTTTTTATGAAAAAAAAAACTAAAAAATGTAGTAGAAATTGGGTTGCAAAACAGCTAGAACTTGAGTCTAGAACTTGCTAGTTGGTCTAATTGAGTTGATGATGTTGTCAGCTTCTACAACAGACAGCCTTATGCCCTAGTTGACTTGGAATCCAGATGTGGTGTTGTGTGTGCCAATTGCCAGCCCCCAAAGTGCAGACTACTTTCAAGTGTCAGTTTTCTTAAATTATGGACTTGTGGACTTTGTGAACTTGTAGTTAGTTGTTGCTATTGGAGATTGCACTAAGGAGGTGCCTGGGGCTAGCAAGGAGGTGGTAGTAGGTAAACTAGAGTTGCCCACATGATGAGGATGATGGCCACTAAAGGTGACACAATCATTTATGATCCTCCATTATAAATTTAGTTGATAAAACTTTCTTTTTAAGGAATTGCTCTTGTGGACCAATTAGTTGTGTGTGTTGGGGGTGGGGGGGAGGGGGATACCCAAGGTTCAAAAAACATTTTGTGGTGATTGGGCCATCACCCAAAAAAATCACTTGGGACACTCCCAAAATAGAATAGTTAACTTTCCATTTGGCCTACCTATTATGCACCTTACAAGAATCTTTTGGGCAAAAGACGTGGGCATATAGTATGTTGGTCTCTGAAGGCTAGGCCTTGAGAACATGCAGAACAACAACGTGTGTGTTTCACATAGTGGCTTTACCATATATATATATATATTGTTTTACAAATGGGCATTGCATGAAAAAATGACATATTTTGAGTAAGAAGAAAATAAAATAATTTTTTGTGTCATTGATGTTGATAAAATTGTACATAAAAAAAGAATATGATGTGCCAAACCTCCAACTTCCTTACAAACTTGGCCTTGTTTGGATTTGCACTTCATGACCTTGGCCACTCCTAAAATGTATGGACAAAGTATGGACTATGACCATTTTGAATTGTGATTCTTCAATTCTTAACTATGTGCAATCTCTTTAAAGCATGATTTTTGGAGTTTGGGTCATTGAAGGATTTTTATGACATTTGTTGACATTTTGCTAATATTTATATAGTGTTAAAATTTGAATTTGAATTCTAATTGTCTACAATGCATAACAAGAGGTATTTGTATAATTAAACAATGTTTAAGATAAGTTCTATAGTATTAATTTGCAAAAAAATTGAAGTTTTTGAGTCTTGTAACATGTGTGATATAAAATTAGGGTTTTAAATGATATATCCCTAGGCTTGGGATGTCCTAGAGGTTCCCTTGGTGTTATTACCAATGGTTAAGTTTTTTGAATTTTTTCTTCAAATTTATTTTTTTCATTCGGACAACGGTTCAAACTTACCTTTTTCAATGTGGCTAGTGTCCTTCCCCATGTCCCTTGGTGTCCTTCTCAATATCTTTCAATGTCTAAAAAGAAACAACAATACAAACAAATTAATCAATTAAAAATTAATTTCACTATGATTTTTGTTAGTAAATCTTCATCAAAGCCTTATTGAAGTTTTTAAAATAACATCAAATGAATTAAAAACACTTGTATCTCATAATCAAATTTTATATTAAAATTATAATTTATTTTAAAATTGACACGTTTTATTTTAATCAATTCTTTCATAATCTTTCAAATCAATTTTTTAATAATCTCAATTCAATAAGATTTAAAGGAATTGAAGCTAATTACTTGCATGTTTATCAAACAAATTTCACTTTAAAAATTAATCATATGAATTACTTTTTACATTTCATAATGATATGAAACCCTGTGATACAAAAAGGCAAGTGACAACCCCAAAAAATAAAATGATATAGAGGCATGATTAAATTAGTTACCCAAATTTGCATTTTGAGAAGAAACCCAACAAGTAGATGGGTAGACTTCAAAACAACCCATCAATTGGATGGGTGCACCCAAAATTTACACATGTGTCCATTAGCTTGGGGAAATAATAAATAAATAAATAAATAATCTCTCTAGTGTGCTTTTGCATCCTTCCAATTATCCCATCATTCCCCAACACCCACATTGTCCCTTGGCACTTGCCATTGCCCAAAAAATTGCCTTTCGAGCATCCCTTGGCATCCTTTGAACACCCCCCAAGGCCCATTTTTTTTTTAAATGCTTTTCTAAGGTCCCTTGGTGTCCTTTTTGACACCCCGCCATTCCCCAACATGCTCCCCATCAAAATAATAATAATAATAATAATTGCCTTTCCAACATCCTTTTGCATGTTTTCATGACAATTGTATCATTATTTGACATGATTTTCAACTACTTCATTAGCCTTTAGCACTCATCCCATCACCCTTTTTGCAATTCCATCTTGGTGTTCCCACATCCCTCTAACATCCTCCCGTGTGGCCCCATCATCCCCCGCCTACCCCATAATTATCCTTGTCATCCCTTGTCATATCATGCAACTATCCCCATTGTCCCTACTATTTCATTGTCACCATTTTGATCACCCCCAACATTGTCCAAGCACCATTGGTGAAAACTAATCACGACAACCCTTGAACTAAAACATCACATTTCAAATTGAATTGTCATTAAGGATGTTTGGATTTGGGACATCTTGTAGATCAATGGACCCTATCTTGAGACATCCTACGGAGGTCGTTTTGGAACTTCAACTTGGCAAGCATGTATAAAATTGAATAAACTTTATACACATAATTAATGACACATGTCAATTAATATGAATTTTAAAACATCATTTATATTTGTACTAATTGACTTGAAGATGTAATAGTGAACACCTTATGGATAATTAATTACAAACAAGAAATTAATATGTTTGATCAAACAATTCCACCAACATTCACAACTTCAAAAGCAAGATTAGCACAACACATTTTGAATTCTTGGAACAAAAAATAGTTAATAAAATACTAATTTTTGAATGATTGACTATTAGTTGCAAAATAATTACTTGAATAAGGTTCGAACACGAATGAGAAGAAAAATAAAGAAGGAAAGAAAATGATGATTTTGGATTACCTCTAAATTATTCCAAAAGTTTTGTTCCTACAGTTAAGACCTTGTGAACCAACTCAACATGTTCTTGAGTTTCTTTGTCTAGAGTGGTTATGATAGAACTTAAGATCAAAATCAACTTCATCTCACTCAATACGATCAATGACCTTCTTTTAAAAGAACTATAGCAAGTGCACCTTTTTTTTAGAACAAATCTACCAACTCTTTGTAATAAGAAGAAGAAAACCCTTTCCAATGGAAAAAGAGTTTTAGTATCCTCCGTATGGACAATAAGAAGTTCATAATTTTGATTCATAGGCCTTGCCCAAAAGTCAGGTACCAAAAGGGGTTGGTTCCATGAGGAGATGGTGCAGAGAGCTTGTTGGGCCTCTGGCACTGGGCCTCCTCTTCTGTCCGATGCTGAACTTGCACAGTTTGGAACCTGTTCAGGTAATTGGAATTTTATACATGAGTTGAATCATCCACACTTCCATATGACTCTGGACAGCCTGAGGACCTTCTCAGAATCCAATGGCAGGTCTCATCTCATGTTAGTTAGGAATTGACAACAATAATTCTCTCATATTGTGGAACAACAAACCACAACATGCCAATGGGTACTCAAATCTCACCTAAAATCTGGCCTAAACATTATCACTTGCTTGATGACTAGTACTCAAATCTCACCTAAAATCTGCTCTACACATTATGACTTGCTCAATGACCAGACTACCAACATGTTGGTTGCATGGAACGGCTGTACAACCGCCGTCACTAAGGTATAATTGTGTGCTATATGACCAAGCAATCGAGCAATGCACAGCTTTTTTTTTCTTGTTTGCCTAAAGAATGTCATAATATTTGGTGGGCACCAGGGTAGTTGGCAAAGTTTGTAGATTAGGTTTGCACAAAGCTTACCATCTTGGGTGCATGGGACATGAGATCATAACCGAATTGTTGTTGTACCAAGTTTACAGAGGCATATACTTTTTGTGAAATGTTTAATTCCATATAATAATGCATTTTTTGAGTTTGGTACCAAAGCAAAAGTAAATGTCACTCTTAAAGTCATTAGAAGTAGCTTTGGGCCGTATTTATATGTAATGAAATTTGGCAAACATAATAATGATTTGAATTGTGCAAACTTCACATGGGTATTGTTGTTTAGTTTGTTTTTGTACAAGCTTTCATCAATGTTTGTCATTACTATCATGATTTACTTACTTGACATTAAGTTTCTAACATTGAAATGACTTTTACATTTTCAAACATTTCAGGCATTGTTCCTTGAATGAATTTTCTTAAAGCAACGAGCATTTTAATGAGGGTTCAAGTTCAATGTAAGTTTTTTTTTTTTTTTTCCAATTTTGGAGATAGATCCTACAAGATCATGCCTACAATCATCAAGTTGATAATCTTTTAGTGACTACGGAGATTGGCTAAGAAAGTATAATATCATGCCTACCCAAACTAGTCTCTAGCATGACTTAGAAGTTAAAAGCTTTTTGGAAACCCAATAGAAAACATTTTCCTATTGGGTTCCAGTTCCGTAGATAGATAACGGAAGTTGTGGTTAGAATTGTTGCTATTTTACATTGTTGCCTCTGTAGCCCTTACCCATGCAACTTGCAATTTCACCTACTAAGCACAACCATGAGACATACCAAGTCATTTGATCTCATTATAAGATAGCCCCGCAACCAAGTTAGTTGCAAGACCTAAATGCATGACCATATGACTGACTGGTCAACAACACACAGCCTTCCTTCCTTTAACTGGACAATTTTTTGCAAAAAAAAAGAAATTTTATATTTTAAATGCTAAAATGATTTTTTTTGAGATTCTTATTTTCAAAAATTTCAAAAAAAAAAAAAAAAAGAAAAAAAAAACAAATTTTTATAATTTGTTTAA
>Ga0116227_10014392_pt1 | contig 12067 bp, 12 predicted proteins | sample S1TSphgellanicum_FD_89693 | JGI IMG/M metagenome (GOLD analysis project Ga0116227, IMG submission 89693) | Host-associated microbial communities from peat moss isolated from Minnesota, USA - S1T2_Fb - Sphagnum magellanicum MG | ecosystem: Host-associated > Plants > Peat moss > Unclassified... | reverse complement strand
GCTGCCCTGTCATCTGCCACAAATCGGCTGCCCTTTCCCTACAGTTCCTCTGTTTTAGAGCATAGAATGTTCCTGGACCTTCTCAAAACAGAGGAAGGCTCTCTGCCACTGCCCTTCCTGTACAGATCCTCTGTTTTAGAGCACAGAATGTTGGAGAACCTCCCCAAAACAGAGGAACATTAACACACCCCTCTGGACCCCATCATTGCACTTCCATGCTCATCGTGCTGTTTCACTGCTAATGCCACACACACAAGGTTAGCCTAAGCTCATCCGGCCTCATCAGACAAAACTAGCTAACTACTCCAACTAAGGCTTAATCTAACAGAGCCTTGTCTAGGACATGCCCAAGGCATTCCCAGGTTCCCTAGGGACAATACCAGGTGATGTCCCAAGACAACTTCCTAAGTTGTTCCTGGGACAACACTTAGGCTGTCACAAAATGAAAGAGAACAAGACAACATTGAGTGTCATCTCAATGTAACCCAAGTTATCACTAAGGGTCTTAGTGAGGCAACACCAAGTGTCATCCGGGACAACCCCAATTGTCCCAAAAAGGTTTTCATGAGATAGCACCCTGTGCTGCCCCAGGACAACCCCCAGCTATTCAGGTTGCTGTCCCAGGACGACCCGCAATTGTCTCAAACCGACTCAAGTCAATCCTTGCTTGGAACAAGCTTACTTGTTTCGCATCCAGATCCCAAAGCACTTGGCTCGCACTCCACAAGATGACTTGAGGAGGCAAACCCCAAGTGGTCATTTGGATTAAGCAACCCATGCTCTTGGGCAAGGTTACCAAAAGTGCTACCATGTCTTGGGAACATGTTTTTTTAGTAAGTTCTCAATAAGAACATTCAGCACAACATTGAATTTTACATCCATAGAATGAAAACCTAAAACTAGAGGAAAAGGGATGAAAACCTGAATGCCTTGGCCATCAACTAGGCTGCTAGCTGGTGAATGGATAAAAGAATCAGACCCAATGGTATTGGTGGAGGTGGCCAATGGCATGACATATGACAATTGCCATGTGTGAAAGGAGAATGACATTGTCATACTCAGAGAATATTTTTTCCCAATTTTTTTTTAATTTCACAAAAGTAGCAAATTCTTGCTGAAAAACAAAATTTTCCAAGTTTTCCTGACAAAAACTGATCAAATAGCAAAAGAAATCACTGGATTCATATCAGACCAATTTTCACAAGACATTTACCCAACAGATTAGGAGTTGGCCTACCCTTCCTTAAAGATGGTGGAATGGAGTTGGAATTTGTAACATTAAGAACATGTAAGTGGAGCATCTTGCAAGTAATTGTTAGACTATACCTATCCAAAAACTCTTGATATTGTTCCTTTTCTTGCAAGTCAGGTCTATGGCATTTCTGTGGCCATCCATACTTTAGTGTTCATGGTTAAATGCCATGACCATAACAGTGTTGGGTGGTTCTGAAAGAGTGACCTGGTTCTCAGCTGGGTTTCCATTGTGAGAATCACAGGTACCAAAATGAGTGAGAATTGAGGTGAGACCAACCCCTTGGTTCTCACCCATGTGAAAACCATTCTTAAGAACTAATTCTCCTTTCTTTAAAAGAAAAATCCTGAGAACCAGATGAGTTCTCTTATAGAACACAGATCCACTTCTCAGGCAGTATAGTGATTAAGTAGGGTGGCAGCTAGGGATTAGGAAGGTGGGACTAGTTTAGGTTAGAAATTAGGTTAGAGCTTTGCAGCTTTTCCTAGCAACACCTAACATGATAAAGAGTCATCATAGCTCTTTTTTTCTCATTTCCTAAGGGCATATAGCTTAGTGCTTCCAAGGTCTTTTTTGTTTGTGTGGCTCTTGTGTTCTTGAGTGTCTTGCTCCAAGTGTGTGAGGCTTGATGTTATTTCACTGTCACTTAATGTTTGTCATGATGTGTAGTGTCGTGACATTCGTAAAGGTGTAAATCCACAATAAATTCTACTGAACAAAAGATTAAAACCACTCAAAGGTAAAAACTAATCAACCAAAAAGAGATGCATGCACATATATATACAATGCACAAAAGGAGGTTGAGATGAAATTTTCATGTATATTAAATTGAAAAGAAGGAAAAAAAACGTAGTGTATGTGAACAGTGGTTGTGTAATAGCTACCATGAGCATTTAGTAATCCAATCTAACTATGGAGGAAACTCTCTTTGACAAAGGAATTTTAGAAAAACTAACAAGAAAAGGGAAGAGCTTAGCATTTCATATAACCATCAACAAAGTTGAAACCTTAAACAAGTCATAACCCTAAAACACCTAATAACGTACATTAACCCTAAAGGCATGATTGGCATGCCCGTAACTGGCCGTTATGTATGAGGCCATGCATACGAGCATGACAACTATCGTGACGTGTAGTGTGGTGATGTTCGGTGTCATAAAGGTGTAAATCCATAGTAAACTCTACTAAACAAAAAGACTAAAACCAGTCAAAGGTAGAAACTAATTAACCAAAAATATATGCAGGCACATATATATACAATGCACAAAAGGAGGCTAAGATGAAATTCTCATATATCCCCTCCCAAACCTGAGCTGGAAAAAGCGTGGCATGGTCTAAATAGAAATCAAGGTGATGTAAAAGAACATGATGAATAGTACTAACTGCAGACAGGAACTTGAATGAGCTCCAGTTTAAGGCAGAATAGATGGTATCCACCATTATAATTATCGTAAAACAACATCTAATCAGCATCATCTGTCCTCTGAAATACCTGACATGGATAGTCAAGTGGAGGAATCCAAGTCGACATGATGATGGTAAGATCCAAGTTCAGCCAATGGTAGGATGCACAATTTTTAGAATGATTTCGAATTATGCGTCCGTTAACTCCTTGCAACTCCAACACGCCTAAAGGCTTGATCGACTTAATCCTCAAAATAATGCAACCAGAAGAAATGTCTAGAGTATGATTAGGTTACCGTTAGAGATACACAAAGTCATTAAAATCAAATTATCTCACCTTAGGTTTATAACTGCCACCTCGTGTGTGTGCATATCGCAAGGTGTTTCGATGTTGTGCAATGGACAAGTTCTCCATGGCCATGGGTAGAACCCTCTTGAATAGAGTAGCCTTCTTTATGATGACCTTAGCCTAAATGGCTAGGGAGTCCAAGTCCACAACCTAGTCCATTTGAGCAACAATGGAAAAAGGTGAAATGGGATGTCTCCCGAAAAGTAGAAAATAAAGAACAAAATGAGACAAAGAGGTGTGTTTGGACATCATGTAACCCATGGCAATGTAAGGTAAGGCCAGGTCCCAATCCTTTTTGTTCCCAGTGAAGCAAATCTTCCAAAGTCCCTTCTTACATGTTTAAACCATCCTCTCTACAAGGCCATCAACTTGGGGATGATCCCTTGAAGTTTGACAATGGTCAATGAAAGCATGATCAAATAGGTTTTAGAATTCTCCTCTGAATTCTAATCCTTAATCAGTAAAGCATTCAGCATAAGCCCCAAACCTACTTTGGACCTGTTGTAAGAAAGCCTAGCTGGTGTTATGTGATGACTTGTCCAGCAACGCAACAAGCTCGACTCACTTTGAAAAATGCTCAATCATAATCATGATGTAAACATTACCCCTAGAGGTCTGTGGTAACTCTCTAGCTAAATCACATGACCAGCGATAAAAGATGCCCTAAATAAGAAGTGAAAAAAACATGAAATGTTGAAAGGAAAAAAAAATTCTCACTCTATCACATTCTTCACACCTAGCAATGAAGTTTCAAACTTGAGCATACATACCTCTCCAATGGTAATGAGGAGCGAAAAGGCTAGAAGTACGCTTAACTCCAAAATGTCTAAGCTCCGAGTGTTATTTCTGAATAAGACCAAAATGTTCATGTGGTGGAGGAACCACTCTATTGCCTTGTGGTAAGCATCAGATGAGGTGATTATCCCTCCATGAATAGTGTTTGAACCGCTGTTGTATGCAATCCCAATAACTTGATGTAACTTAAGGAGGGTATTCCCCATGTTGAAAAAACCTCAGAATGTCCAGTCCTCCCATATATCCACAATGGGATGTTTAACCAAGTTACATTGCAGTAGTGCAAGATAACTAAATGCATAAGATACATGTATTATTGGAATCTAGTCGAAGTCTTACCTAGCTTTTGAAAAATCTTCAAAGATAATCAGGGGTCTTCGCGACATGGTATCTGCGTTTTGATGTGTAATACCAAGTCAATGAATAACCTTGAACTCATACTCTTAAAATATAAACACCCAACGAATTAACTTACAAGTAAATTTGTCGTTGGTCATCAACCACTTGATAGGCTAATGGTCGGTATACAAAGTGAACTTAAGGCCATAAAAATATAGCCTAAAATCTATGATGGTCCATACAATAGCAAGACATTCCCCTTCGTATGAACAATAGTTGCTCTCAACCTTGTTATTGCTTTGAAATGCATAGGCGATAACATATTCCTTACCTTCCTCATCAAGTTAGCCAAGAATAGTACCAATACCAAAATGTGAGCCATACCAACACAATCATTGTGTGGTAGTCTCAAATTTTAAGAGTTACATCAGGGTTATTTGAGTGTGATAAGGTTATTAAAGGTTTTTAGCAACTTCATAAGGAATGATGAATGCGCGTGGTTGCATGGAGGGGTTGTTTTTTTTTCCGAAATACGATATAAATGAATAAGGTGTTGGGTTAGTTCTTTTCTTCGACAAAAAACTAATAATCATGGTTTTAGAACCTCAATTGTGTAATTAGGGGTGAGAAATCTCTAGAAGGTTAGGGGTAGAAGCAGACACCAAAATTTATGGTGTTCAACAAAACATTGGTCTTATTCTAGTATTTAGTTAGTAGCAAGGATGTTTGAGATTCAAGAAGCAGTTGAAGGGGTGTCAATGAAAGGTCCATTAGATATAGAACGATCTTCAAGCCTTATGAACATAAAATTAATTCGAAATAACTTAACGATTAAATAAATAATGTGATAGGATGGCAATGGTAACATGAGTGTCGTAGTGAATGAAACATTTATTTAGAGTAGGGATAAGCTTAGTGAGGAGTTGTAATTACATGTTGAGTCCTAAGCTATGCCTCACTGATAGTTTATAACTGCAGGAAATCTAGGATGCATCGAATGGTGCGAACTCGGTAGTTCGCCTTATTATTAGGAGGCAGTCGGTAAATCAGACTGTGTAACCAATGATAGTGTCCAACACCGGGAACTGAAAACCACGTGAAGATAAAAGTGTCTTTAGTCTTGTAACAACCTTCATAAACGGTTTCAGGTTCATCGCCAAAAGCGGGGTCGACTTGTAACAAGATCACCAAGGTGTGAAAGTTTGGAGAGATGCAATAGTACCAAGTTCGAAGGGGTTCAACTTCAAGATGAACGCACACCTCTTGAAGTTCGGGATTTTCATCACGAGGATGTTGTATCAATGTCAAATTTGGAGATGTCTCTAGAACCTGTTCTTCATTCACTTGTGCAGCTTGACCCATAAGACGTGGCCATACACAATGACATAATTTCAAGGAGAGGAAAAAAGAGATTTTCAATTAGAATCAAATCAACAATGAAGGTGTGGAGGACTTATTACATCGAAATGCGGGGTTGTAATTTAAAGATCAAGGAAAAGGAAGGAAATGCATAATGGCCTATAATCATGGTTAAATAAAACCTTAAAATCAATGGAAAAAATGAAAGTTTGAGTAAAATTTATTGGGGGGAAAATGGGAAGAGGAGAAAAGGTGCTTCTCTTTCTCCTTCCATTAGCCAACAAGTAATGGAACCTTCCAAGGGCCACCAAGCAATGGAACCTTCCATTAACCACCAAGCAATGGAACCTTCCATTAACCACCAAGTAATGGAACCTTCCATTAACCACCAAGTAATGGAACCTTCCATTGACCACCAAGTAATGGAACCTTCCATTGACCACCAAGCATGGAACCTTTCAAAGGCCACCAAGCAATGGAACCTTCCATTAGCCACCAAGTTGAGATCTTCTTTCAGCTCCTTCCTTCTCCTTTTTTTTAAGAAGGTGAATTCGGATCATTGAGGTTCTCTTTTACCCGAGATAATTTTTAATTCAAATCTTGAGAATACTCGTTCCCACTACCTTATTAAGGAAAAAAACAATGATTGTTATTGGTAGATGGTAAAAAGAAGGAATGTAGATTAGACATTTTGTAATAGCTTTGAAAGAATGGAAATGAGTAAGGATAGTGTTGGGAGGCTGAAATCTCAGAAAAGTCTCACAAACCTTTTTGGGTTTGGTAGCATAACTCTTTATTGGTTTAACTACAAGGCTTACAATTTAGTAACAAAATGCGTCTTATAGTTAGTTTTCTAATGAGCTAAGGCAAGCCAAATTTGAATAACATATGTGTTAGGAATGATATTTCAAATGACTAGTGGTCTGAAGCCAAGTTGAACTTACTACCCTCGTAAAACCCTCTCGGGTTTGGTAGCATAACTTCTTAAAGTTTAACTGCAGAACTTAAGATTTGGTAACAAGGTGTGCCTTGTAATTAGCTTTCTAAAAAGCTAAGGCAAGCCAGATTTGAATAACATATGTGTTAGGAATAATATTTCAAGTGACTGGTGGTCGCAACCAATAACTTCTTGTTGGCTTAGTTGTAGAACTTTGGATTTGCTAGCAAGGTACGCCTTGTAGTTCGTTTTCTAACAAGCTAAGGCAAGCCATATTTGAATAACATGTGTTAAGAGTAATATTTCAAGAGGCTAATGGTCTACAACTAAGTTGAACATGGTGTTGAACCCTTAAAGGTTGGTTTAAATGAATGGTAATTTGACATAAAATTCTAGGATTTGAAATGTTTGAGCTTGGAAAATAGATCTATCAATTCTAAATCATAAATGATGCATAAGAAGCGAGTTATTTGGTTTCAACTATAAACATAATTTAACATTTTGAAATACACTTACATTTTTCCTTCACCGATAGTATATGTAATTTCAAGTTAGTCACCTCATAGAATCAAGAGTAGAGGGACAAGAAGTTGCTTCACACAAAAGCATTCCAGTAAATATGTAAAATGAAAACCTTGCTGAAATCAGGTCTTCTAAGAATGAGGAAATCTGAAAGCTTTTCCTTGAATGTGTTGAAAGTTTCCTAAGCTTTTTCATTCCATGTCCAAGCAACATCTTTCTTTAACAATGCATATAGAGGATGAGCAATAGTACTGAAGTCTTTGACATAAATCCTGTAGTAATTACATAGTCCAATGAAACTCCTCAAAGTGTGAACATTAATAGGATTAGGCATCTCCAAAATGGCTATTACTTTGGCCCAATGAGCCATAATACCATTTGGCAAAATTTTATGTCCAAGGTAAACTACTAAGGTGACAACAAACTCACATTTTTTAGGATGGATCTTCATATTGACTTCATGGAACCTATTGAATAATTCCTCAAGATGAGCCAAGTGTTGCAGGAGTCCCTTGTTATGCACTAAGACGTCATCTATGTAGCACTTCAAGAAATCTACCGTTTCGAAAACCTAGTCCATGACTTGCTAAAAGAAGACATGTGCATTCTTCAATCCAAAAGGCATCACAAGCCATTCCCACAACTTGTTTCCATGGAATGCCATTTTCTTATGATCCTTTATAACGAGCACAATCTCGTTGAAGCCTTAGGGTAGATCCATAATTGTGAAGATGTTTGAATCTCTAATGCCATCAAACAGTTCTTCAGGGATGGGCATGGGGTACCTGTCCTGAGCTATAACCAAGTTTAAAGGCCTATAATCCCCGCACATCCTTTTCTCAGTCCATAATCTAGCAGAATCTTTATTTGCTCACATTACCGTAGCAATTACGAAATCAGAACTTGATGGCTGAATGATACCAACCTCATGGAGCTCTTTGCATTTTTCATCTACTAGTTCCCACTCATGCTTGCTTAACCTATGCTTCCTCCAATAGATGGGTGTCTCATATGTATAGTCTATAGAGAACTGCATGGTCTTACACCTACTTAAGTCTTTCATTGAAAATGCAAACACATTCTCATACTTAATTAGCAAGTCTATGACTTGGTCTTTCTCCTTCTTAATGAGCTAGTTCCCCATAACAAAAGGGTAGTTGGAAACACATGGAATGAAATTGGAAAGTGTGTTTGAAAAACCAGGTGTATTGGGTTCTTCACTATCCAACTGCACAAATTCGTAAAAGGTTGTAATTATTTTTCTAGAAGCTAATGTACCTCCAAGTGTATCAAAAACAACTTGAGTCAAATTACATAGTACCTCCTCCCCCCCAACATTAAGAGTGAAATGTAGAATGTTGAAGATAGGCAAGTGTACTTGGTCGAGGCGCCATGTAGTTGCATTACCAAAACTGCAAGTTGATTAAATCAGTGCTGGCGTTGTGTACATTTGAAAGAGTACATAGGTTACTAATAACCATGTAAGGGAGTTTAGTTCCATGCCTCTCCCAAGTAGAACATTACGCTCAATTTAATCACCTTGGTGTGATTAATAGTGCTAATTTAGAACTCCATAACCCTTTCTCTTTCTTCTAGGCTTAGTTCATTCCAAGTGGTTAAAGCATGATAATACACCGGGCCTAGTCCATCTCCCTAAAAGGCGTGTGCTCCTGGGAAGGAGACAAAGGTGGGCCAAGCACCTCTTGGTTTTCCTATTATGTTTGCAGGAAACCAAAGAGTTTCTTTTGCCTTATAACTAGTTGGCAGGAGCTCTGATCATTAAATATGTGAGAAACCTACAAGTTGGGGTTTCTAATGGTGTATCTTAGAACCAATTGCAGAACTGAGAATGGTGCAAGGTTGGTCCACTAGTTGCATAGCCAGTGCGCATAGGAATCGCATTGTGCCACATCAAGTAAGAGCGGCTTTCCAAGGTAATGTTTGACCAACATGTAGTCCTCCTTGACTTTCTCCCTCTGGTCAAACTAAGAAAGGGTGTTCTCAATTACATAACCAAACGTAGGAGAAATGGATTGAGCCCAAGTGATCAATCATACCATGTCCATGAAGAAACGTGATCTTGTGTCACTCAAACCTTCTCCAAATCCAGCCGTTGAAAATCCTTGACACTCCCAACCTGAAATGATGCTTCTTTTAAATAGTTATATGTTAGAGGGCAAGAAAGTGAAACTAACCTTCCATGTGGTGGTTGCAAATTGTTGTGAAAATTTGGCTATGAACTCCATAATTCTCGATGCTGCCACTTGCCTTGCAATAGGATCAATGTTTATGTAGAAATACCTCCGAACCACCATCCCTAACTATAGTAGGGCTTTGAAACATGTACCAATACCACCAAAAAGCTCTAGTAAAATTCCTTCCTTAAGCAATGTCCAGGTGATTATTTATCAAAGTACTAGCTTAATCAGTTTGCCATGGCTCTCCATGTTTTCAAAACTAAATAGAGCTTTGACCAAGGGCTTATGGGCTGCTTTGAACCTTTGTAAAACTTTTGGTTTGTGTTGAATGTCAATAGGAACCACCCTTAAACTTTTAGTAGCTTGGGTGTAAATTGTTTCCTCTCCATCTCCCTCTATCCACTTGTGGCTAACTTGTTGGATGTAGGAAATAGTGTGTGCCTCCTTGAGCATATAATGGTGAGCCATAGGACTATGGTTCCCATGTAAATCAAGGGGTATGTATCCCAAGTGGTGGCCATCAATCTCCCAATCCACTTGATAATACGCATGCTCAAACTAGTTGTCAATTGTGAAACCTAGTGGAAACAGGGCCTCTTGCCCAATGAGCACATCGTAACTGGTGGCATTGGTGATTAAAAATTTGACCTGTAAGCAAAGCTCCTAATATGTACCTTCATTGAAGTTAAGTGCAATCAAATTTGAACTCTCCCCAAGTACCTCTTTTATGCTTGCACTAGTAGTGCAAATTTGTCACATAGATTTCCGTAGTTTAGAATCAAGCATGCCCATCTTCTTAGTGAATTGAATTCTAATAATCACTGGTTGGGCACCTATACCAAGAAATACCACTCTAGGTGTATGTCCTCCCACTTGGATTGTTAATTCACTATTGTAGATAATGGCAATTCTAGTGGTAATGGAAGTTTTCTCACTAGGCACCACCTTTGGAAATGAGTGAGAAACTTTGTGCAGAGAATGGCTATCCACAATGCCTTTGTTGAATAACAAATCCACAAGTTAGGTGTTCGTAGTTCCTATCTAATATGTGAATGTAAAATCAAAAATAGGAAAGCCCACTAGTTTAGCCATGCTAAAATTAGTGATCAGATTATGAACGCCATTTACGACACATGAGCCAATTGAATGTCTTTCCAAGGTGTTGGATGGGACCCCTGTAGCATGTGGATCAAGGATAGGTAGAGGACCTGATGCAGTGTTCAAGGTATCCTTTAGTATTGCAATTATGTCTTTGGTGCTTAGCTTCAAATCTTAAAAACTAAACAATGGTGTACTAACAAGTTTTTGCGCCATTTCATGCATTTGAAGTTGGCATTCCATAAGCTGATCAGTGGAAAATTGTGTGTTTTCCTGATGTACATGTATTCCTGGGACACGAGAATTTAATGCCATAATAGCTTGTGGTGTAGTAATCTCCTCTCCCTTCACCAACAAGGTGCATTCTTCTTTGGTGTTGAAAGGACGAAAAGATTGTGGCATGACTGCTCGAACTCCTCTAGCCTCGGTAATAGGACTTGAACCAAATGCGAGTCCAACAATCTAAATTACCTACCTAATGGTAGAAACTTTGGGTGCCACACTAGCCTGTTGTGTCGTCTATTCTGTGCCTCAAGTAAACTATCTGCGAAGTAGGAAGGGGAAAAAAAATGGCAATTTCTGATGTGAGACTAGAATTGTGTACATTAGAAAAAACATACTCCCCAACCATGGCATCGTATGAAAGGCCATAGAACGACCTAGGAGGTCCCTCCCATGATCCTGAACCCTATATAGGTTGGGCATGACTAACTAGTTAGGAAGACTTGCCTTTTAGATTAGCAAATTGGGCCCTCAATTATTCTAATTCATTTTGCAAAATTTGAACTTGAGCGACATGGGCTTGAAACACCTCCCTCTTGTCAACATTGTGCTCCTTCTCCTTAGCATTTTTACTAAAATTACCCTTGGTGGGGAAAGCCTAGGTGGAAGGCTGAGGTGCCTTGGCTTTTGGTTGAAGGGCAGCAAAAGATGTTAGTAGATTTTGTTGTGGTAATTGAAGTTATTTCCATTTCGGAAACTTAGTGTAACAAATAACTTCTTGATGTCCCTCTTTCCCATAATAATCACAAAAGAAATCTTTGAAAGGAATGTTGCACTCACTAGCTTTCTGGGTAGGATTACCACAGTAGTTGTAAGAAGGTAGGATGGGTGCAACTGAATGCACCGCTTTAACCCTTGAAGAAGAATGTGATGATCTGGTTGACGCAGCTGGTAAAGGTTAAAGCCTTGAACGTGAAGGAGGCCTCATAATATTGGCCTCATAGTGTGCATGAGCTAGTTCCAACTTTTTTGAAATGTTATACACATCCAACAAAGTGTATGAGTCTCCAAATTTTGTAAAAACTTGTTGTAAAACTTGCACATGTAGTGTCGAAGTACCTTCCAACGAACGAAGATACCGATGGGCAGCTTCCAGGTCTATGATGCTCTGAGTATCCTCTTTAAGCTTGAGAAGCCTCTTATAAAGCATGTTGAGGGTTTCATCCTTCTACCAAGAGAAGGTGGCAAGCTATAGAATTTTTTCAAAATTTTTAACCGGAAATTCTATCTCAAAAACTCGATAAAATTACCTCACTAGATCAACAAAAGCTGGTGCATTAATGGTGGGGAAAATGTTTGTGATGGTAACAATGAGTTGTTGAGGAGAAAGGTTTATTAAAATAGGTACCAGATCTAGATTATTGGGCACAGTTGTTGCAACCCTAGCCTTGGCTCGCGACCAAGGCAAGGGGGGTTGCAAGGTTGCGGGCCTATAAGTAGACCCGGGAGTCATATCACATGCTCCCGGGAGTGCAAAGAGTGTGAGGGAGTGAACCCTCACACTCCCAAGTGAACTCCCATGTTGGGAGTTG
>Ga0116227_10014391_pt1 | contig 12069 bp, 9 predicted proteins | sample S1TSphgellanicum_FD_89693 | JGI IMG/M metagenome (GOLD analysis project Ga0116227, IMG submission 89693) | Host-associated microbial communities from peat moss isolated from Minnesota, USA - S1T2_Fb - Sphagnum magellanicum MG | ecosystem: Host-associated > Plants > Peat moss > Unclassified... | reverse complement strand
GTTGGTGCCGTTGTAGTGGATGCCCAGGCTCTGCTCCTGGATGAAGGCGTTGTAGCAATTGGCGTCGATCTGCAGGTTGGCCGCCAGCGCGATCGGGCCCAGCGGGCAGTGCAGCGCCAGCGCCACGTCGTAGGCCTCGGCCATGGCGGCGATCTTGCGGGTTTCGGTGATGCCGCCGGCGTGCGACGGGTCGGGCTGGATGATGTCCACATAGCCCTCGGACAGCACGCGCTTGAAGTCCCAGCGCGAGAACAGGCGCTCGCCCAGCGCGATCGGCGTGGAGGACAGCGGCGCGATTTCCTTCAGGGCCTCGTAGTGCTCGGACAGCACCGGCTCCTCGATGAACATCAGCTTGAACGGCTCCAGCTCCTTGACCAGCACCTTGGCCATGGGCTTGTGCACGCGGCCATGGAAGTCCACGCCAATGCCCACGTGCGGGCCTACGGCCTCGCGCACCGCGGCCACGTTCTGCAGGCACTTCTCTACCTTGTCGTGGGTGTCGACGTACTGCAGTTCTTCGGTGCCATTCATCTTCACGGCGGTGAAGCCGCGGTCCACCGCGGCCCTGGCGGCGGCAGCGGTCTCGGCCGGGCGGTCGCCACCGATCCACGAATAGACGCGGATGCGGTCGCGCACATTGCCGCCCAGCAGCTGCGACACCGGCACGCCCAGCGCCTTGCCCTTGATGTCCCACAGCGCCTGGTCGATGCCGGCCAGCGCGCTCATGTGGATGGCGCCACCACGGTAGAAGCCGGCGCGGTACATCACCGTCCAGTGGTCTTCGATGTTGCGCGGGTCCTTGCCGACCAAGTAGTCGGCCAGTTCATCGACCGCCGCCGCCACGGTGTGGGCACGGCCCTCGACCACCGGTTCGCCCCAGCCGAAAACGCCTTCGTCAGTCTCGATCTTCAGGAAGCACCAGCGCGGTGGAACGATGAAAGTGCTGAGCTTGGTGATCTTCATGCGGCGGACTCCTTGTGCGATGCGGGTGCGGGATAGGCGGCGCGCCAGGCGGCCACGAAAGCCTGGGCGCGCGTGGCGACGTCTGCGGCCGTGCGGCCGGGCTGGTACAGGGCCGAGCCCAGGCCAAAGCCGCTGGCGCCGGCGGCGGCATAGGCGGCAATGCTGTCGGGCGCAATGCCACCGACCGGGATCAGCCCCACCGGCGGGCGCAATACGGCGCGCCAGGCCTTGAGGGCGGCCACGCCCAGTTGCTCGGCCGGGAACATCTTGAGTGCGTCGGCCCCCGCGGCCAGCGCGGCATAAGCCTCGGTCGGCGTGGCTACGCCGGGCGTGCAGGCCAGGCCGGCGGCCTTGGCGGCGCGGATCACGGCCGGGTCCGAATGCGGCATCACCACGATCTGGCCACCGGCGGCGGCGATGTCGGCACAGGCCGAAGGCGCAATGACCGTACCGGCACCCACCAGGCAATCGGCCGGCAGCGCATCGCGCAGCGTGCGGATGCTGGCCAGCGGATCAGGCGAATTCAGTGGCACCTCGATCAGGCGAAAACCCGCGTCATACAGCGCCCGGCCGATGGCCGCGGCTTCGTCGGGGCGGATGCCGCGCAGGATGGCGATCAGGCCGCATTCGGCCATGGCGGCCTGCAGGGCTGCAGTGGATGCATGCATTGAAAAGGGTCTCCTCAAGAGAGTCTTGGATACGGCTAGACCAGCCCGGCCGACGCAGCCAGTTGCCACAGGCCGCGCTCCGTGGCCGCGGGAGCCAGGTCCGGCTGGCCCAGGCCATGGATGCCCAGCGCCTGGGCATAGCGGCGGCACAGGTCGGACTCGCCGCACAGCACGATGCGCGGGCGTTGCGGCACCCGCAGCAGTGCCGCCGCGACCGCGGCCACCTCGTGCCCGACCAGCAGGCCGGACAGGTAGTCCGCCTGCGCCGTTGGCGGCAGCACGCCGGTCAGTCCCAGCGTGCGGCTGCTGAAGATGGTGGACAGCACGCCCATGCGGCCCTCCGCCGAGGCCGCCACGCCCAGGCCGTGCGCAAACGCAGCATCGTCCGGAGCGGCGGCCTGCATGGTCCGCCCGAGGATGGTGTGGCCGCGCAGCGCGGCATAGACCTCGCCGGTCATGAAGGTGTCGAAGTGCACCACCCGGCCCGCCCGCACCGCGACCCATTTGCTGTGGGTGCCCGGCAGGCCGATCAGCAGATGCTCCTCGCCGGCCAGCCCGGCGAGCACGCCGGCCACCTGGGTCTCTTCGCCGCGGATCACGTTGGGCAGGCCCTCGCGCTGGATCAGCCCCGGGACGATGTGGACCGGCGCCGCTCCTTCCCGCTCGACGCGGGTCAGGCGGCTGGCAAGGCGCTGCAGGTCGGCCGGCAGATCCAGGTAGGCGGCCTCGCGCCAGCCCTGGGCGCTGCCGACCATGCCGCAGGCGATCACCGGCAACGCGGGCTCGGCCCGCAGCCATTCGCCGCAGGCGGCGTCGAAGGCGCGCTCGAAGGCCTGGGCCGGCCGGGTGTCGGGGGCGTCCGCCGGTGCCGGCGGCAAATGCATGATGCCCCAGGGCAGGCGCCGCTGCTCCAGCACCTGGCCGGCGTCGCCCATGCGGTAGGCGCGCAGGGAGGACGTCCCCCAGTCAAGCGCGATCAGTCGGGCCGGCGCGGCCCACGCGGATGTGGTCATGGAAATGCTTGTCTCGTCGTCATCGCGCACCGGGGCCCGGCGGCGGGCGCAGTCTACGCCGGATTTTCCAATTTCTCAATATGTAGCATGTCATCCCAAATATAGGGAAATGAACAAGAAACAGGCGCTATGCTTCGCCCCGCTTGTCGACGCCCGCCCCAGCCTTGTCACCACCTGCCATGTCCACCTCGCCCCCTCCTGCCGACCCGGCCTCCTCCGCCCTGACCGGCACCCAGACGCTGATGCGCGGGCTGTCCATCGTGCAGGCGGTGGCCGACGGCGCGCGTGACCTCAAGTCCCTGTGCGCCGCCACCGGCATCACCCGCAGCACCGTCCACCGCCTGGCCAGCCTGCTGGTGCAGGAGCGCTACCTGCGCCTGCTGCCCGGGAGCGGCTATGCGCTCGGCCCCAGGCTGATCGAGCTGGGATTCCAGGCGCGCGAGGGCCTGCCGCTGGTGGACGTGGCGCGGCCGCACCTCGAAGGGCTCGCGCGCCACACGGGCGACACCATCCACCTGGTGGTGCGCGAGGGCGACGAGGTGCTGTACGTGGACAAGATCCCCGGCACGCAAGGCCTGCAGATGCGCTCGCGCGTGGGCCAGCGCATGCCGCTGGCCTACACCGGCGTTGGCAAGGCGCTGCTGCTAGACGACGGCGAGTCCGAATGGCGGCGCGTGTTCGAGGCCGGCAGCGCCGCCGCGCCCCAGGCCGCCAGGCGCATGGCGTGGCCGACCTTCTCCAAGCGCATGCGCAGCTATGCCGCCGGCGGCTACGCCTACGACCTGGAGGACAACGAGCCCTCGATCCGTTGCGTGGCCGCGCCCATCCGTGGCGCAGACGGCGCCATCGCCGCGGGGCTCAGCGTGACCAGCACCGTGCCCTATCTGTCGCTGGAGCGCATGGAGGCGCTGCGGCCGGTGGTCATGGCCGCCGCAGCGGCGATCTCGGCGGAGCTGGGCTGGCGCGCGCAGCGCTGAGGTTCAGCCACGGACGGGCTCCGCCGCTCCGGCGTGGCGCAGGTCCATGGCCAGGAAATGGTGCACCACCGGGTGCTCCGGCCCGATGTGGAAACGCAGCGCCTCGGCCTGAAGATCTGCATCGGCCCTGGACACGCGCTGGTGCTGGCGCAGGTGCTCGGCCCAGGACTCGACCAGGAACCACTCGATGACGCGCTCCGGCTCCCCGGTGTGCTCGGCCACGCCCCAGGCGTAGGCGCCGTCGCGGCGCCGCTCCTGCGCCACGTGCTGCATGGCCTGCAGGAAGGCTGCGCGGTCGCGTGCGCGGATGCGGTACTCGACCTGGATCAGCACCGGGCCACGGTCGTGTGCCACGGGGGCTGCCAGCAGCGGCTCGGGCCAGTGGTTGGAGGCCTGCAGATCGGCTTCGCCGCGTGGCAGGCGCACGCGATGGAACAGCAGCGCGGCCACCACCAGCCCGGCCGCCCCCGCGAGCAGCGCCACGGGAATGCCCGCCCCCTGCGCGAACACGCCCCAGGCCAGGCTGCCGGCGGCCATCGCGCCATTGAAGACCATCAGGTAGATCGCCAGCCCGCGCCCGCGCACCCAGTTGGGCAGTACCGCCTGCGCCACGCCGTTGAGCGTGGTCAGCGCGATGATCCAGCCCCCACCCAGCACCAGCATCAGCAGCAGCGCGAGGCCTTTGGGCGGTGCCACTGCCAGGGCAGCCATGACCGCGGCGCTGAGGATGGATGCCAGCAGCACCAGGCCGTCGGCGTCGAAGCGCCGGCGCAGGCGCGGCAGCCACAGCGCGCCCAGGATGGCTCCCACGCCCACGGCGCCCAGCATCACGCCGTAGAAGCCGGCCGTACCGCCCAGCGAGCGCCGCGCCACCAGCGGCAGCAAGGCCCAGACCGAGCTGGCGAAGAGGAAGAACACGGCTGCACGGACCAGCACGATGTGCAGTTCGCGGCTGGCGCGCGCATAGCGCAGCCCGGCACGGAAGGCGCCGAAGAACTGTTCGCCCAGGGCGCTGTCGGGCGTGGCCGGGCGGCGCCACCAGAGCAGCGCCGCGATCACGAAGGCATAGCTCAGCACGTCGGCGCCATAGGCTGCGGCCGCGCCGAAGCTGGCCAGCAGCAGCCCGCCCGCCGCCGGGCCCAGCGCACGCGCGATGTTGATGCCCAGCGAGTTGAGCGCCACCGCGTTCTTCAGGTCGGCGCGCGGCACCAGCTCGGGCACGATGGACTGCCAGGTCGGCCCCATGAGCGCCGCGCCCACGCCGCCGATGAAGGTCAGCACCACCAGGTACTCCACGGTCAGCGCCTGGGTGCGCGCCAGCACCAGCAGCCCGGCGCTGACGCAGGCCAGCAGCATCTGGATGGCGATGAGGAAGCGCCGGCGGTCGAGGATGTCGGACAGCACGCCGGCCGGAATTGCCAGGAGGAAGACCGGCAGCGTCGCTGCCGCCTGGATCATCGCCACCGCCGCCGGGCTGGCCGAGAGCTCGGTCACCATCCAGGCGCTGGCCACGTCGCGCATGAAGCTGCCGGTGTTGCCCAGCACGGTGGCGGCCCACAGCACGGCAAAGATCGGCTGGCGCAGCGGTGCAAAGCCGCCACCGGGCGCAGGGGTGGAAGTGCTCATGTCGTATCTCCGTGGCGCCAGGCGCCACCGTCGCTGCGGGATGGAAAGCGGCCAGGCCGTGCACCCACGGCGCCAGGAAGGCATCGCGCAGGGCCTGCATCACACCGCCCAGCAGGCACAGCCCAGCGCGCCCCAGAAGCTCTTCATGTCTGCGATGGGCAACTGGCGGCTCCAGGCCGTGGCGTGCTGGTGGCCATGCAGGTTGCAATCGTTGGCACAGGCGCAGGCCGCGGCCGCCCGGCGCAGCGTGGCCTGCAGCGGCGCGCCCTGCTCGCCCCAGTTGCCGTAGCCGCCGAAGCGCCGCACCGGCGACCAGTCGGGCATGGCCGGTGGCAGCCGGCCCTCATCGTGCCCGGCGAAATCGCCCGCGCCATAGACCACCTTGCCGCCCACGACCGTCAGCAACGCAGTGGTGTCGGCAATGTCGGACTCCGGGCAGGCGAAGAAATCGCGGTCGGGCACCACCAGGTCGGCGAGCTGGCCCACCGCGATACGGCCCTTCCGGCCCTCCTCGTTGCTGAACCAGGTCACGTTTTCGGTCCACATCCGCAGGGCCGTTTCGCGGTCCAGGCAGTTGCGCTGCGGGTACAGCTGCAGGCCGCCCACCGTCTTGCCGGTGATGAGCCAGGACAGCGAGACCCATGGGTTGTACGAGGCCACGCGGGTGGCGTCGGTACCGGCGGAGACCTTGGCCCCCATCTCGAGCATGCGCTTGACGGGCGGTGTGGCCTCGGCCACGCCCGCACCGTAGCGCTCGACGAAATACTCGCCCTGGTAGGCCATGCGGTGCTGGACCGCGATGCCGCCGCCCAGCGCGGCGATGCGTTCGATGGAGCGCTCGGATATGGTTTCGCAGTGGTCGAAGAACCAGTGCAGGCCGGCCAGCGGCACGTCGCGGTCCACCTTCTCGAACACATCGAGCGCGCGGCTGATGGTTTCGTCGTAGGTGGCGTGCAGGCGCCAGGGCCAGCGGTTCTGGGCCAGCACCCGGACCACTTCTTCCAGATCACCTTCCATTTCGGCCGGCATGTCGGGACGGGGCTGGCGGAAGTCCTCGAAGTCCGCGGCTGAGAACACCAGCATCTCGCCCGCGCCGTTGTGGCGGAAGTAGTCGGTACCCTGCTTGTACTGCGAGGTCGCGGTCCAGTGGAGGAAGTCCTGCTTTTCCTCCCTGGGCTTCTGCGTGAAGAGGTTGTAGGCCAGGCGCACCGTGAGCTGGCCGGCCTGGGCCAGCTCCTCGATCACCCGGTAGTCGTCGGGATAGTTCTGGAAGCCGCCGCCCGCGTCGATGGCACCGGTCACCCCCAGGCGGTTGAGCTCGCGCATGAAGTGGCGCGTGGAGTTGAGCTGGTACTCATAGGGCAGCCTGGGACCCTTGGCCAAGGTCGCGTAGAGGATCGAGGCGTTGGGCTTGGCCAGCAGCAGGCCGGTAGGCTGGCCCGTGGCGTCTCGCACGATCTCGCCACCCGGCGGCGCGGGCGTGTCCCTGGTGTAGCCCACGGCGCGCAGGGCGGCCCCGTTGAGCAGCGCGCGGTCGTACAGGTGCAGCAGGAACACCGGCGTGTCCGGCGCAATGGCGTTGATCTCCGCGATGGTGGGCAGGCGCTTCTCGGCAAACTGGTGCTCGGTGAAGCCGCCGACCACGCGCACCCACTGCGGCGCGGGCGTGATGTCCACCTGCCGCTTGAGCATGGCCATCGCGTCGGCCAGGCTGCGCACGCCGTCCCAGCGCAGTTCGAGATTGAAGTTGAGCCCGCCGCGGATGATGTGCAGGTGGTTGTCGATCAGACCCGGCAGCACGCGGCGGCCGCGCAGGTCGATGACCCTGGTATCCGGCCCCGCCAGGGCCATCACTTCGCGGTCGGCACCGACCCGCACGAACCTGCCGTTCTGGATGGCGACCGCGCTGGCCGCGGGGTGGGAGCGGTCGAGCGTGGTGAACAGGCCGTGGTGCAGGATCAGTTCGGGGGTGGTGCGTTCAGCCATGGGATTTCCTGGGAAGCGGGCATGGGATGCGCCGGATTCTGTAGCGGGAGGAGCCAGGCCGGCCCGCGCAGTGGCCCGGCGCCGCGCGGCATCAGGCTTCGTGGGCGTTGAACATGGCCTTGGCATAGGTGATGCCGATGCCGTAGCCACCGCCGAACTTCCTTGCGATGCCTGTCGTCATATCGTAGGTGTCGGTACGGGCCCAGTCACGCTGCATCTCCAGCAGGTACTGCAGCGCGGTGATCGGCTGGGCGCCGGCCTGCACCATGCGGTCCATGGCCCGGTTGTGTGCTTCGCTGGAGATGTCGCCGCAGGCATCGGCGACCACGAAAACCTCGAAGCCCTGGTCCAGCGCCGACAGGGCCGGCCCCACGATGCACACGCTGGTCCACAAGCCCGCCAGCACGATGCGGCTCTTGCCGATCTCGTTGATCTTGCGGATGACGGCGGCGTCTTCCCAGGTATTCATCGACGTGCGGTCCAGCAGCGCCTGGCCGGGAAACGGTGCGGTGACCTCCTCGAACATCGGCCCCGAGAACGACTTCTCGGCCACCGTGGTCAGGACGGTGGATACCTTGAAGCCCGCAGCGGCGCTGGCCACCAGGCCGGCATTGGAGCGCAGCTGGACCGGATCGATGGAGTGGGTGGCGAAGGCCATCTGCGACTGGAAGTCGATCATGACCAGGGTGTGGTCGTGCGGCGCGAGCAGCCTGGCGCCAGGGGTCGGGGTAGCAGTGATGGGCATGGGTGTTGTCCTCTTGATTGCGGATGATGGGGTGATGGCCCACGAGGGCCATCGGGTGCGGCACGGCGCTCAGGGCGCCGAGTCCACCAGCACCAGTTCTGCGTCCGACAGCGCCGTCACGCGGATCGTCTCGACATCGCGGATGGCCGCGCCGTCGCGGGGGTGGAGCGCCACGCCGTCCACCTCGACCTCGCCCACCGCCGGCACCAGGTAGCCGAGGCGGTCGCGGCCCAGCGTGTACTCCGCGGTCTCGCCGGCCTTCAGCGTGGCGCCCAGCACCCGGGCGTTGGTACGGATCGGCAGTGCGTCCTCGTCGCCCGGCAGGCCGCTGGCCAGGGCCACGAACTGACCGGAGCGGTCCGCCTTGGGGAACGGCTGGGCGCCCCAGGACGGCGGCTGGCCGCGGCCGTCCGGCAGGATCCAGATCTGGAAGATCCTGGTCGTCACGGGCTCCAGGTTGTATTCGGAGTGGCGGATGCCGCTGCCGGCACTCATCACCTGCACGTCGCCCGCTTCAGTGCGGCCCTTGTTGCCCAGGCTGTCCTGGTGCGTGATGGCCCCCTCGCGGACGTAGGTGATGATTTCCATGTCGGCATGGGCATGGGGCGGGAAGCCGGTGCCGGCCGCGATGGTGTCGTCGTTCCATACCCGCAGCGAGCCCCAGTGCATGCGGGCAGGGTCGTGGTAGCCGGCGAAGGAGAAATGGTGCTTGGCGTCGAGCCAGCCGTGGTTGGCACCCCCAAGCTCTTCGAAAGGACGGCGTTCGATCATGCTGTTGCTCCTGTGTTGCGTGTGGCGATGGAAGAACTTTAGGACCACGCAGTCATGAAGAGAATAGAAAATATGGAAAACAATCCATTCCCATAATTTCATGTCAAAACTACCTGACCTCGAAGCCTGGGCCATCTTCGCGAAGGTGGCGGAAACCGGCTCCTTTGCCCGAACCGCAGAAGAACTGGCGCTGTCCCAGCCCACCGTCTCTAAGGCCATCACGCGGCTGGAGACACGCCTGCGCACCACCCTCTTCCACCGTACGTCGCGCAAGATGTCGCTCACCGCGAGCGGCCAGGCCTCGCTGGAGCGCGCCACGCGCATCCTCAACGAGGGCGAGGCGGTCGAGGCCGAGGTGACCGAGCAGTCCAAAACCCTGCGCGGAGCCATCCGCATCGCGGCGCCCATGTCCTTCGGCGTGGCCCACCTGGGTCCCGCCCTGCCGCGCTTCATGGAGCAGCACCCGGAAGTCACGCTGGACCTGCACTGCAGTGACGAACTGATCGACCTGGTGGCCGAAGGCTTCGACCTTGCCCTGCGCATCGCGGCATTGCCCGATTCGAGCCTGCTGGCGCGCCGCCTGTGCACCGTGCGCATCCTGCTGGTGGGGGCGCCCGCCTACTTCGATCGCCATGGCCAGCCGGCGCACCCTCGCGAGCTGGCGTCGCACCGCGCGCTGCGCTACGCCAACACCCGCACGGGCGAAGCCTGGCGCTTCCGGCACAGGAAGAAGGGAGAGTTCGCGCAGGTAGTGCCCGCCGCGCTGCGCGTCAACAACGCCGAAGCGCTGATGCCCGCACTGCGAGCGGGCCTGGGGCTGGCCATGCAACCCGAATTCCTGGCCTGGGACGACCTGCGCTCCGGCGCCATCCAGGCCACGCTGGAAGACTGGCAGGTACCGCCCATCGCGCTGCACATCGTCACGCCGCCGGGGCGTGCCAAGCCGGCACGGGTGCAGGCACTCATCGAGTACCTGGCGGCCTACTTCGCCGAGGCGCCGTGGGCCGTGGCGCCCGAGCAGCGCACGCAGGGAGGTTGAGCCGGCCCTGTGGCGTCAGATGAGCGCCCGCCGGGCCAGCACCTCGTCGCGCGGGCCTGCATCCACCACGTGGCCCGCCTCGACCACCACCACGGTGTCGAAGCGCGCGAGCAGGCTGGGCCTGTGCACCGAGGCAATCAGGCAGGCGTCCGGAAAAGCCCCGGCCACGCGGTCGAACACCCGGCCTTCGGCGACCGGATCGAGCGCGCTGGTGGGCTCGTCGAGCAGCAGCACCGAGCTGCCGCGCGCGGCCAGTGCGCCGCGCGCCAGCGCCAGCCGCTGGCGCTGGCCGCCCGACAGGTTGGCACCGCGCTCCGACAGCGGGCTGCGCAGGCCATCGGGCATCCTGGCCAGTACCTCGTCGAACACGCCGGTATGCAGCGCGGCCTCGATGTGCCGCGGCTCGCCGGGCTGGCCGAAGGTCAGGTTCTCTTCCACGCTGGCCTCGAACACCTCGGCCTCCTGCGGGATCAGCGTGGCCAGGCCGCGCAGGGTGGACCAGGGCACCGCGGCGCCGTCGCGCAGCAGTTCGCCCTGCTGCGGCGTGTAGAGCCCGGCCAGCGCACGCAACAGCGTGCTCTTGCCGCCGCCGCTGGGGCCGATCAGCGCGACGCGGCTGCCGCGCCGCAGCAGCAGGTGCACATCGCGCAGGCCGCCGCGGCCGCCGGCCGCGTGGTGCCAGTTCACGCCGCGCAGTTCCAGCGTCTGCCAGGGGGCATCGGGCACGATGGCCATCACCGGCGCGTCAGGGTCGCCCGGCGCGGCCCAGATCGGTTCGGCGCTGCCGTAGTCGGTGTGCATGCGCGCAAAGCTCTGGAAGTTGGCGGCCATCGAGCCCACCACGTTGGCCGCCTGCTGCGCGTACTGGTAGATCATGAAGACCGTGCCCAGCAGCACCGCCTGCCCTGGCGTGCGCGCCTGCCAGACATAGACGACCACCAGGATCCAGGTCAGCGCCATGCCCAGCAGGTCCACCGCGAACCATTTGCCCTCGTTGACCGTGACCGCGCGGCGCAGCGGCGCCATCACGCCGTCCATGCGCCGGCCCAGCAGCCTGCGCGATGCCGCCTGCAGCCGCAGGCCGATCACCGTGCCGGCATTGCCCACCAGGTCCAGCAGCGCGGCCACGTAGCGGCGCTCGGCGTCGTTCTCGGCGCGGGCCAGCTGCATCAGCGCCCGGTCAAAGCGCAGGATGATGAAGGCAATGGCCACGTAGCCCGTCAGAGCGATGGCTCCGCTGGTACGCGACAGCAGCGCCAGCGCCACCAGCGGGCCGACGAAGTTGAAGGCGTTCTGCAGGTAGCCGAACTGGTTCTGCGCAAAGTCCGACAGTGCGCGGCTGGCCTGCACCACGCGGTGCTGCAGGTCGCCCGAGTGGCGGCCGTCGCGCCAGGCCAGCGGCGCGGAGGCGATGCGGGCATAGAGCTGGTCGGCCATGCGTTCGCGTACACGCACGCCCACGTTGCGCTCCAGGATGCGGCCCGGGCCGTGCAGGCACCACGACAGCAGGTACACGCCCGCCAGGCAGGCGATCCAGCGCCCCGCTCCGGCCAGGTCGTCGCGCTGCAGTGCGTTGATGGCCTGCGCGGCCAGCCAGGGCATGGTGAGCCGCAGCAGCTGCGCGCCCGACAGCAGCGCGGTCGCGCCCAGCAGCTGGCCGCGCCTGCCTGCGGCATGCAGCCAGAGCGCGCGGTACAGCTCGCGCACCGCGCGCGAAGGCGCGGCCACGGCGGGCTGCTCGACGGCCGTCATGGCGCCACGGCGGCCCCGGCTGCGGATCGGGCATCGCTGCGGGCCAGCACCGGCGCCAGGGCGCGTCCGGTGTGGGTGCCCAGGCGCACCACGTCTTCCGGCGTGGCGGTGGCGACCACGCGGCCGCCCTCATCGCCGCCTTCGGGGCCGAGGTCTATCACCCAGTCGGCCTCGGCGATCACGTCCAGGTCGTGCTCGATCACCAGCACGCTGTGGCCACCCGCCACCAGGCGGTGCAGCACATGCACCAGCTTTTCCACATCGGCCATGTGCAGGCCGACGGTGGGCTCGTCGAGCACGTAGAAGGTGTGCGGCGCCTTCTGCCCGCGGCGCGTGATGTCGTCGCGCACCTTGCTCAGTTCCGTGACGAGCTTGATGCGCTGCGCCTCGCCGCCCGACAGCGTGGGCGAAGGCTGGCCCAGCGTCAGGTAGCCCAGCCCCACGTCGCGCAGCAGTTGCAGCGGATGCGAGATGTTGGGCATGGTCGAGAAGAAATCGACCGCTTCGTCGACCTCCATCTTCAGCACGT
>Ga0116227_10014390_pt1 | contig 12070 bp, 10 predicted proteins | sample S1TSphgellanicum_FD_89693 | JGI IMG/M metagenome (GOLD analysis project Ga0116227, IMG submission 89693) | Host-associated microbial communities from peat moss isolated from Minnesota, USA - S1T2_Fb - Sphagnum magellanicum MG | ecosystem: Host-associated > Plants > Peat moss > Unclassified... | reverse complement strand
GGGATCTGCGATGCGGCCCAGGCTGTTGAGTCTCGGGGCAACTTTCGAAGCAATATCTATCGGGGTTATTTCTCCGACCTTCAGATCGCAGACGGAGAACAATTTCGAGAGACCTATTCTCTTTGTTTTTCGCAGCTGTTTTAAACCGTACCGAACAAGAATTCGGTTCTCTCCCCGGAGAGATCCCATATCTGCAATCGTTCCGAGTGCCACGAGATCTAAGTATTTTTTGAGATCTATTTTTCCTGCAATGATTTCCCCGTTGGAAAGTAGAAAATTGGTGAAAGCGTGAGCCAGTTTAAAAGCAACTCCGACGCCGGTAAGTTCTCTGTTAGGGTAGGTGCTGCTCAAAAGTTTGGGATTTAACGTAGCAATACAATGGGGTAATTTGGCAGTCGGTTCATGATGGTCGGTGATGATGATGTCGACACCTTTCTCCGCTGCATGAGCCATTTCGTTTGCTGCGGTGATGCCGCAATCCACCGTGATAAGAAGTTTGCATTGGTTTTTTACCGCATAGTCGAGAGCGTCGTGCAAAAGGCTTTTTTTCAGCGACGTTCTATTTGAGACGTAAAAAAAAACGTTAGCTCCGACATAACGTAAAAACTCGGTGAGGAGTACCGTTGCCGTGATTCCGTCTACGTCATTGTCTCCGTAAATTAAGATATTTTCTTTTGAGGAGAGAGCTCTTCCGATTCTTTCGACCGCTTTATCCATATCGGGAAAAAGCCTCGGATCGAATAAGTTGGGAAGTTTTGCATAGAGATATTCATGAATATCTTCGAGAGAAGTGAAACCTCGGGATGCGAGTATTTGCGCCGTCACTGCGTGAATATTAAATTCTTTAATGATCGTCTTTACCCATTCGGGATCGGTTTTCGGGTAAACCCAGACCAGATCACTTGACGCCGGCGATAGCAGCATTACGTACATTCCTTTTATAGCGGTCTTTTTTGCCTATGAGCGGGGCACTTCGTTTGAAATGCCCCGCCGAAAAAATCCAAGATACCGATCTTAGTTATTAACTACCACGCTTTGTTGTTTTTTGCTTTCCCTTTCATGAAAAAATAGCATCAAAGGAGCTGCAATAAACAAAGAGGAAAGCGTTCCGAAAATAACACCGATAGCCATCACCAAGGCGAATCCGAAAATTGTACTTCCTCCCATAAAAATAAGCGGGATTAGAACGAGTAAGGTTGTTCCCGAAGTTAGCACCGTTCTGCTGAGCGTTATATTGAGAGCGAGGTTAATCAACTCTCGAAGGTGGGCTCTTTTCATCGATTTCGTTTCTTCTCGGATTCTGTCAAATACGATAATCGTATCGTTTAAAGAGTAGCCTGCTATGGTGAGCAAAGCAGCGATCGTGGTCAGATCGATTTGGACGGGAACTTTCAGCAAATGGAGAAGAGCTACCGCCCCGAGGGTGAAAAATATATCGTGAAGCAAGCAGATAGTTGCAGCCATCGCATATTTCCATTCAAATCGAACCGCTATATAAATAAATATGCAAAATAAAGCCGCAAGTAGTCCCAACACCGCACTATTTCTCATCGTTTGAGACATTTGTCCGCTTACTTCCGACCAGTTTTCTTTTGCAGATGTAATCGCACTTGAAGTCATTCGAACCCCCTCTTTCCCGAGGGATGAAACGACCCAGTTTATTTGAGGGATGTCTGTGTCCGACCGGGGCATCCCGTAAAAAGGTCTTCCCTGAAGTTCGAGAGATCTGCTCAAAAAGATTCGAATGTTATTCGAAGGTGACAGTTCCCGTATCTGAATCTCTTGAGGTTTTGCTCCTGCGGAAAGGAGCGCTTCTTCAACTACATGTCTGTAGGGAAGATTTTTTGCAGGCTCGAGTTCCAAATTGAGGGTATAGCCTCCCGTAAAATCCATTCCGAATAACGATCCTTTTTCCGATACGAATAATGCCCCGCCGAGTACGATAACGATAGCGGAAATAAAGAAAGAAGACTTTGCATATTTGAGGAAGTCAAAATTCTTTGTCTTAAAGCAATTCATCATAGTCAAAGATTTGTTTTCGGGATTTCGAACCCAACGGGAAAAAAAGTATTTGGTCATAAAAAGAGCAGTGAACATCGAAGACACTATCCCTATGATCAAAGTTACTGCGAAACCTTTAATCGGTCCCGATTGAAACTGCAGCAAAATGAGTGCCGCAATAATCGTAGTCACGTTGGAATCCAAGATGGCGGAGAAGGCTTTCTTATAGCCCGCATGCACTGCGGATGCGATTCTTCCGGTTAAGGAGAACTCTTCTCTAATTCTTTCGAAAACGAGAACGTTAGCATCGACTGCCATTCCGACCGTAAGGATCAAACCTGCCAAACTTGAAAGAGTCAATCGCGCTTGGATGTTTTGCAATGTTGCCCACATGATCAGTAAGTTGAAAAGAACGGCAACGGAAGCTACGACACCCCCGAACCTGTAGTATCCGATCATAACGGCAATCACGAGCAACAGAGCAACCGCCGTAGCCAGAATTCCCGCCGCGCGCTCTTTCCCCCCGAGTTCGGGACTTACATTTTGCTCCGAAAGAATCTTAGGAGTGAACGTTAAAGACCCGGCTTTAAGGTCGGCTTCAAGACTTGTGATTTCTCTTTGGGAAAAGCTTCCCGTGATCATCGCGCTGTCTCTTAGCGGAGAGTCAAGGGTTGGAGAACTAATAACCGATCCGTTTAGTATGACAGCCATTCTCCAACCGAGATTTCGGGAAAATTGACCGTTAGCCGTTCCTACAATCTTTTCTTTTGAAAAAGGCGTTGTCCATGCCGAGAAGTCATCTCTCGGATTGATTTTAATCCCTTGTTTCGAAGTATAAGACCCCTTAACGTTGAACGACAAGAAATTCCCTCTTGAAGGATCGTAAGAAGAATGAACGTTTTCAAGATCGGATCCCGATAAAGCATAGTTTTTAAAAACTATCAAGAGCGGGTGAGTTTGTCCTTGCCATTGAGTGTAGTCATCCCCTCTAAAGATCGCAATTTTTGAATACGTGTCGTTAAATAAATTAGAAACGTCGGATTCTTGAGGATCTTCAAGTTTCAGCCCTTGTTCGTACAAAACTTTTGCAGATTCGCTTTCGGGGCGCGCGACACTCGGATCGAATGAACCGCCATACAAATGTTTCCAAGCAATTGCATTAACCGAATCCGCATCTTTTCGATTCGTTACAACCGCTTCGTTCCACACTTCTTGCAAGAATTTATTTACGCTTGCGCTTAGTTGTGTGTTGTTCGGTGTGAATTTTTCGTTTACCACATGAAAAAACATCGAAGAGGCTTTAACGAGTTCGCTTGCGGAAAGATATTGAGACCCCGGGAAATCCAGTGCAATAAAGTTTCCTTCTTTTCTGATACTAACTTCGGATACCCCCATTTTGTTCACTCTTCCGTAGAGCTCGTTGATCCCTTGCTTGATATCGTCTTCGTTAGTTACAACTCTATTGCCGGCATCGCGAAGCTCCATAAGAACCGTTTTTCCACCGGAAAGGTCGAGTCCCCAATGGAGAATTTTTCTATCGTCGCCTCTGAAGTATTTTAGTGCGCTCAGTTTGAAGTTACTCCAAAAAACGTTTTTCGTGGGTTTCGGAACGTCAAATCGAGAAGCTCCCTTGAGGCTTAACCGAGCGGCAAGATAGTCGTCTCTCCACTTGAGAAGGTCTTCGTGAATTTGCGTATCGATTTTATTTTCGGTTAGAATGCGTTGTTCCACGTTTGTAAATTCAAGAATCGCAAAGCGTTTGCTTCCTTTAACGTAAAAGTTTTCTCGAGAAGCAGCAATCACGTTTTGGAAATAATCGGGGGCTTCAAAAATAATGTCGCCTGCGAATTCCTTGCCCGCATTTAGCAAAGATCCCTCGTAACTCATGTATCCCGATTTACCCAAAAGAGACCGCAGTTTTTGAAAATCTTGTAGAAATACTTGTGTTTCGGGAGAAGAAGAATCGGCTTCCATTTTTTTAATAATTTTGCTCATCCCTTTGGCAATTACGTAAACCGAATTCATTCGGAATCCTTGAACGGGAGAGGTTCCCGAGGAGACCGGAGAATAAACGATTAACCCGAACGCTTTCTCGTCGGAAGGGAGTGCGTTGTAGGAGGAATAATCCAAAACGGGGAAAACGGAATTTTGCAGATCGGCATGCACGGGGTTCCAGGCTGTCAAGAGCAAGTTGCGAGCTTCGTTACTCTTCTTTTCTGCAATCGAACTCAACTTAAAAAGTAAAAAACCCGAGCTGTCTTCAAGTTCCGAAAGCGAAATCCGGTAAGCATCTTTGAAAGGAAGAATCGTTTCATCGGTTTGTCTCGAAACGTAAGCCAGTTCGTTGAATAGGAAGCGTTCGACCGCGTCTTGCTTTTTAAGGTCGATTTCCGCTCGGGATTGTTTCAAGTCGATGAGATCTCGATACAAGTTCAGTGTTACGTTCCCCGCCTGCCAATTAACGGTTAGAGACTCCACGAACGGGTTTTTCCCTGAAAGGGATAGAGTTTGCGTGAATGATCCGTCGGAAAGGTTTTCAAAACTTTTGTTTATGAAGGGGGAGATAGTTGAATGAGACCACTTTTTCACGGAATTTGTAAAAGAAGCTTCATTTTTTTTAAGAATCGCAATAGCCTCGTCAACTACGTTAAGATTGCTTGTAAGAGTATCTTTAATTTGTAGTTTGGAGCCGTCTAAATATTTCCCCCTAATTTTCAAATCGGCTTCTTCGGAAGATACCGCATCGATTTGTTGAACCAAAGAGGAAGAGGCGAAGGTCAATTTTTTTATAACTTCTTCAAATGCCCGAGATTTGTTCCCGCTTTCTAAAAATCCGGAAAAAAAGCGCTTGGAAAGATCGGAAGCTTCCCCGAACGTACGAACGAAGGAAACCAAGTTTTCCGCTACCGCTGCCGAAAACTCCAAAGTAACGGTCTCTTCTTTCGAAGCTCTGAGAGCTTCGGTGAAGAGTTCGTTTTGAGAAGGTCCTCCCAGGGCAAGAGCGATTCCGGTAATTCTGTCTTTAATAACTTCTCGGTAAAGAGGAGCAATTTTTCCTTCGTCCGTAAATTTGGTAGAGAATTCAAAAAAACTCTCTACTAGGTTTGGGTCGAAATGGACGTTTATGTTTCTTTGTACGACAACGGTTTTATCTTCGGAAAGAGGGCTGCCGCCGGATACGGATAATTGAGCCGGAACGAAAGGGATGAGTGCTCCCGCTCTTGTAAGATAAGAGCTGAAAAGTTTTGCATCGCGATTTGTGGAGAAAGATAATTTTATATTTTCCGAGTTCACCTCATCCGTCGAAATCTTTTCGGGATTAATTTTCAAGAGTTTACAAAAAGATTTAAGCCAATTTACGGACTCCGGTTTCAGGCGGTTAATTCTTTCCGCAATTTGAACGGAGATTGTATTTGCTTTCGGTTCGGTGATCGGGGAGCCGAGGGGTTTAGTATAGAAGAAAACCGTCGGCAGTATATTGTAGAGAGTTAAAACCGTAACGGCTAAAATCAAAAGGAATTGCCATCTTTTCGTCTTTTGCATGATTCGTAGAACCTCAGGATGAAAAATAAAATGATTTAAATGCGAAAGGATATCGACATGGGCGGATTCTGTCTAGTTAAATAAAAAATTCGGACCGGCGGTCTCGACTTTTTTTGGCGATCGATCGTTTTGTTTTTACAAAAATACATTCCACTCAATTTAGAAAATCGGATATGCTGTCTTTGAATTATCTCTAACCGATAAGTGAAGGTATGCCGGGAATAATTGTGATCGGAGTTCAGTGGGGAGACGAGGGAAAAGGTAAAATTATAGACCTTCTTTCAGAGAGAGCGGAAGTTGTGGTGCGCTCTCAAGGAGGGAATAATGCGGGTCATACCGTTCTCGCCGGAGGGTGCGAATATAAATTTCATTTGATACCCTCGGGTATTTTGTATCCGGATGTTGTTTGTTACGTCACGGGGGGGACGGTTTTAGATCTGCCTTCTATCGTGAAAGAAATTACCGGACTTGAGGAGAAAGGGATTTCCTTAAAAGGAAGACTTTTTTTCTCTTCCTTTGCACATCTTATCTTCCCCTACCATCGACAGCTCGATCTCTTATACGAAGAATCAAGGAGGAGTGCATCCGTAGGGACTACCGGAAAAGGAATAGGGCCTTGCTATGCCGACAAAGCGAATCGATTAGGGATTCAGCTTGGAGAACTTCTTGATTTTACCTCTTGTATGAACAAGCTTAAAGAAGTTGTTTCGATGAAGAATCGAGAGCTTGTAAACGTATTTCAAAAACCTCCCGTAGATTTTTTTTCTCTCGAGTCGGAACTGAAAATGTGCCTTGAAACGTTGCGTCCTTATATTTCCCACACTGTAGAGAAAGAGATAGCGGCTGCAATCGGACAAGGTAAAAAGGTTCTTTTTGAAGGAGCTCACGGGTCTTATTTGGATCAGACTTTCGGTACGTATCCTTATGTTACTTCTTCTTCCACGATTGCCTCCGGAGTCGTGGCAGGAGCGGGGGTTGGCCCGTCTTCCGTTGACGGAGTGATCGGAGTCGTTAAAGCCTATACCACCAGAGTCGGCAACGGTCCTTTCCCTACGGCGCTTTCCTTCGAAGATGCGGGGAAATTTTTAAACAACGAAGCGGCGAGAGAAGTTGCCACAACTACCGGACGAAAACGGCGTATGGGATGGTTCGATGCTCCTTTGGTTAGACAGGCGCTTCGTTTCAGCGGGGTTGATTCGATAGCCGTTACGAAACTCGACGTTTTGGATGTCTTGGAGACAATAAAGATTTGTGTCGCCTACGAACTCGACGGTAAAAAAATCGATACCCCTCCTGCCGTGACCTCGGATTGGGATCGACTTGTTCCGATCTATGAATCTTTTCCCGGCTGGAAAGAGTCTACCGGTGGCATAACTTCTTACGAAGAGCTGCCTCCCGAAGCAAAGAAATACTTGGAAAAAATCGAAGCTTTATGTGCATGTCCTATTTCTTTTGTGTCTTATGGGCCTGAAAGAGAAAAAACTCTTTCTTTAACCCCTCCGTTTTAATAACTATGACTATATTTGTAAAAGACGAAGATAAGAGCAGTTTCTTAGAGCAGCTCGAAGAGGTCCGCTCTTCGGAGATGCCTCGTCACATAGCTATCATAATGGACGGGAATAGAAGATGGGCAAGGCAAAGAGGGTTTCCGGGTGTGTACGGTCATTGGAAAGGGGCCGATATTATTACGGATATCGTTCGATTTTCCTCCGATCTCGGAGTAAAAGTGCTGACTTTGTTTGCCTTTTCAACGGAAAATTGGATTCGCTCCAAAGAAGAAGTGGACGAGCTTATGAAGCTGATCTGTTTTTACTTGGAAAACAATACGGAGTTCATGCTTCGAGAGTCGGTTTGTTTGGAGACGATCGGAGATCTTTCAAAAATGCCGAAGTTTGTTCGGGAAAGAATACAAAATACGAAAGAGGCGACAAAAGCCGGATCCAAGATCACTCTCGTTCTCGCTTTGAATTATGGCGGTCGGGATGAAATCACAAGAGCTTTTGTTAAAATAGTTGAGGATTTGGAAAAAGGAGTTGTTGCGAAACAAGACATTTCGGAGGCTCTCATTTGCCGTAATTTGGATACTGCAAGGTTTGGAGATCCCGATCTTTTTATTAGGACGAGCGGGGAACAAAGGCTTAGTAATTTTCTTCTTTGGCAATTATCGTATACTGAAGTATATATAACAAAGGCTCTATGGCCCGATTTTACAAAAGAGGATTTATTGAATGCTGTTAGCGAATTCCAAAAAAGAAGCAGAAGGCTTGGGGGATGATGACACCTAAAAACTTAACCGACTTAAAGAAAAGATTTCTGGTCTCTTCCATAGCAATAGCGACCTTGGGCGTACTAATGGCTTTTTCAGATCAATTTTTAGTAAAAACATTATTTGTGCTTTTCGTTGCAACTTTTGCAGGAATCGGAGTGTGGGAGTACGGACAGTTTGCCAAAGCCAAGCAACTTCGTCCCGCCGTAAATGCGATGATTATTGTGGCGATTTGCGAAGTTTTTGCTTTTTTTGCCGCACACAAGCTTATTGTTTTTTCTCAAATGCCCGCGATTGTGTTATCGGTCGGAGCCGTCGCTTTTTTCCTTCTTCATTTTAAAGACGTAAGCGATGCTCTTTTGCATGTGGCAATAGAGTTTTTCGGAGTTTGTTACGTATCCGTTCCTTTAAGTTTCATGCTTGCCATTTTATATCCAATCTCTTCTACGGGGATGTCTTGGGACGGAAGATGGTGGCTCGTTTATCTGATATTTGTTACTAAAATTACGGACGTTGCCGCGTATTTTGTGGGAAGAATATGGGGCCGGGTTAAGCTTGCCCCGTTTCTCAGCCCTAAAAAAACGGTCGAAGGAGCGATAGCGGGCGTTGTTTCCGCCGTGATTTGCAGCGTATTTATGAGCTTTTTAGGACACCGAATCGGATCGCTCCTCTTTCACTTACCTATGATCTCCGCGATAATTTTGGGGACGTTTATCGGTTTGGCAGGGGAAGTCGGCGATCTTGCGGAATCTTTGCTTAAAAGGGATGCGGTTGTAAAAGACAGCAACCAATTACCCGGTCTCGGGGGGATTTTAGATATGGTCGATTCTTTACTCTTGACGGCACCGATTGTCTATTTTTACCTTAAACTGCACGGCTAAGCATGATTGTTACTATCGACGGACCTTCGGGAACGGGTAAATCGACTATAGCGAGGCTCCTTGCAAAAAAGCTCGGGTTTTCTTTCTTTGACACGGGAGCCCTTTACAGAGCTTTTGCTTGGTGGTACATGAACGGGGACCCCTCCCGTCGAACCGTTTCCGAAAGTCTTGAAAGTTTTCTTTTCTCCATCAAAGACGGACCCGAAGGAAAGCAATATTTCGTATCGGGTATCAACGTAACGGAACCGATCCGAGATAAGAAAATAACCGAGATGGCCTCGAAAATTGCAGCTCTTCGAGATGTTAGGGAGGCGTTTTTACCGATACAAAGAGAGTACGGGAGAAAACAAGATTCCGTTTTTGAAGGAAGAGATATCGGCACCGTGATTTTCCCCGAAGCCGAGATTAAAATATTTTTAACGGCAACACCCGAAGTACGAGCCTGCAGAAGATACAAGGAAATGAAGGAAAAAAACCCGAATCTCACTGCGGACAAAGCTGAGATTATGGCGGCTTTAATCGAGAGGGACGATCAAGATTCAAATCGGGAAATTTCTCCTCTTAAATGCCCCGAAGAAGCTCTTGTCCTCGACACTTCCAACTTGACTGTTCCCGACATTTTAGAAACTCTTTATAAACACGTACTAAGTAAGAAGACATGATGAAAGGCTGGCTTAAAAACTCTAACAATACTCTATACAAAATAATTCTTTTTTCGGTTTATTGGTTCTTTGCGATTATTTATAGAAATAAAATTTACTGTAAATCCCACATTCCCGAAGGGGCCGCGATTTTGGCTGCCAATCACGTTTCCTTTTACGATCCTCCCCTTCTTTCGATTTCAACTCCCTACGAAGTGCATTTTTTGGCCAGAAAAACTTTGTTTGACGTCCCCTTATTCGGTAGATTGATAAGACGTTTGAATGCTCATCCGGTTTCGGGGAGAGCTCAAGACGTCACCGTTTTCAAAACGATCGTTCGTTTGATGAGAGACGGCAAAAAAGTGATTATCTTTCCCGAAGGAAAAAGATCCGTTAACGGAGACTTGCAACCTATGAAACCCGGGGTTGCGATGTTGATTGCAAGGACGGGCGCCGCGGTTGTTCCAACCTACCTCCACGGTACCTTTGCCGTATGGCCAAGTAAGAAAAAACTTCCGAAGATCTTCGGAAAAACGGCTTGCGTTTTTGGCAAACCTCTGTATTTTTCTTCCGACACGCCGCAAGAAGAGATCTCTTCTCACATCGAAAAAGCGATCGTAGATCTAAAAGCTTGGTATGAGAACGGAGCAAGAGGCCCGATTTAAAAAAGCATTTTCGAGACTTCTCTTTAAAATTTAAGAGCTTAACTTTGTGTTAATTATACAAACAAAGAACTTCGCGGGGCGAAGTTTTTTCTAAATATTCGTCCCCAAATTTTGCCCAACTTTCCCAAAATAGACTCATTCGAAAATTCCATAAGTATAAGCGATGACACATAAAATTGGAGGGCAAGATGGACAAATATGACTTTTATGATTTTGAGAAGGTTGAACGGCTCAAAAATCAAAGAGTCCGAAAATATATGGATTATGTTAGATGGTTATCATTCGGCTCATTGGAAAAATGAAAGTTTATGGAAAAAAACCGGCCTGCATAGGGTGCTAACTGTCGAAATGGCGGTTCCTGCAAAGCTAGGGTCCCGTGGTAGATCCCAAAACAGGAGAACCGATTAATGGCCGATGTCGAATGCATCGAGGCTTATCGACAGGCACAAAGACACAGGAAGGCAAAGATAAAAGTAGGAAAGGAGCGCGTCGTGGGATGCATATGAGATAACGAGCTTTCCTCTTTTCTTTTTCACTGAGAAGTTATACAATTTCCCCTTAAACTGACTCTGTTCTATAGGGCATTATGGATAATGAACTTGAGCAACAATCCTCAAAAATAGCAATTTTCAAAGGGAAGCAAATCCGAAAAACCATCTACCGGGGGAATGGTACTTTTCGATTATTGACGTTGTAGCGGTTTTGACAGAAAGCCCAAATCCATGTCGATATTGGTCCAATCTTAAGATTCAAATTTCTGAAAATGAAGGTTTTACTCAACTGTACTCAAAAACGGTACAGTTGAAATTGCTGGCCCCCGATGGGAAAATGCGTGAGACGGACGCAGCGAATACAGAGACTGTTTTTCGGATCATCCAGTCAATTCCCTCTTCCAAAGCAGAACCCTTCAAGCGATGGCTTGCTAAAGTTGGGTATGAACGCATTCAAGAGATAGAAGACCCTGAATTGGCTGCAAGACGAGGTCGTGCTATCTACAAGGCAAAAGGCTATCCCGACGATTGGATCGAAAAAAGGATGCGCGGGATTGCTATGCGAGAGCAACTGACAAACGAATGGGAAAAACGGGGAGTTCAAGAAGAAAGGCAGACGGCAGAATGTGAATTCCGCAGAGATAGAACTGGTCCCTGAAAAATAAGAAAAATTCATTAAATAGTGTCGTCACGAGATTCCGGCCCAAATAGCAAGACACTTATAGGAACGGCTGCCAAAAATGCAGCGGCATTTTTGGCGTAACGCGTGGCTACCCCTCTCCAACGCTTCAACTGTAAAAAGGCGTTTTCCGCCAAGTGTCTCAATTGATAAAGATCTTTGCCATACTCTCTTGCCTCTTTGCGATTTTTTTGAGGAGGAATTACCGGTTGCATTCCTCGGCTCTTAGCCTGCTCCACGATCTCATTGCTATCGTATCCCTTATCTGCGAGCAGATACTCGGCAGTAAACCCCTCTATCAAATGACGAGCTTGAGTGCAGTCCGCCGCCGTGCCTTCCGTAATAATAACCCTGATCGGCATCCCGTGCGCACCCACGGCAACATACAATTTTGTGTTGAGCCCCCTTTAGTGCGGCTCATCTTTTGATTACCCCCTGTAGCCCCTGCTGCGTGGCGCTCGGGAAGATATCATATTTAAATATTTTTTGTCTCGTGACGACACTATCTAGGAGATTTTTTCAACAAAGCCAATATCAGCTTTTTCTGCATAACTATAAGTATCTTCTAATTTTTTTTTGGGCAATTTTCATAGTGAATTTATTGTAAAATAAATATCATTTGTATTAATAGAAGTATAGGCGATGAAATAAAGCCGAATAGGTATTTGTTCCGTGCAACAATTTAGATGTGAATTTAAACCAAAATTTATTTTTGTTATTTTCAGTTTAATTCCCGTCACATTGTGCACGTTACCGCAGAGTCCCGAAGTCGTTTCCGGCGACGTTACATGTTCCTATCCCGACGAGCATACGATGCATATCAAGGCGGGAGATCGCTCCATTATTCAATACGAAAATTTTAACGTAGGGCCTCTTGAGAAAGTTCAATTTCTTCAGCCGAGT
>Ga0116227_10014389_pt1 | contig 12070 bp, 7 predicted proteins | sample S1TSphgellanicum_FD_89693 | JGI IMG/M metagenome (GOLD analysis project Ga0116227, IMG submission 89693) | Host-associated microbial communities from peat moss isolated from Minnesota, USA - S1T2_Fb - Sphagnum magellanicum MG | ecosystem: Host-associated > Plants > Peat moss > Unclassified... | reverse complement strand
GGGCTGGCGTTGAGGATCGAGGGGCTGCCCGATGTGCCGGACTGGCGCCCGTCACCGATGCAGGGCAGAGCATCCACCCCGGCGCGAATCAGCGCGGCGGGCGGACGCATGTTGACCACTTCGGCGCCGCCGGGATAGCCGATGGGGCCAGCGCCGCGGATCACCAGAATGGTGTTGGGGTCGATATCCAGCGCGGGATCGTCGATGCGGTGATGGTAATCCTCAGGCCCGTCGAAGACCACGACCTTGCCTTCGAAGGCATCCAGATCGGTGGGGTTCGACAGATAGCGGGCGCGGAAGGCCTCATCGATCACGCTGGTCTTCATCACCGCCGCGTCGAAGAGATTGCCCGTCAGCACGGTCAGCCCGGCAGCGGGCTTGAGCGGACGGTCGAGCGGACGGATCACATCCTCATCCTTGATGCGCGCCGCGCTCACGTTTTCGGCCACGCTGCGCCCGTTGACCGTCAGCGCATCGTCATGAAGGAGCCCCGCGCGCTGCAACTCGCCCATCACGGCAGGCACGCCACCGGCGCGGAAATAATCCTCGCCCAGATATTCGCCTGCCGGTTGCAGATTGACCAGCAGCGGCACATCGGCGCCATGCTCCTCCCAATCGGCCAGGGTCAGCTCCACGCCGATATGGCGGGCAATGGCGTTAAGATGGATCGGCGCATTGGTGCTGCCGCCGATGGCCGAATTGACGCGGATGGCGTTGAGGAAGGCCTCGCGCGTCAGCACATCGCTGGGCTTGCGGTCGGCGCGGACCATTTCGACGATCTGCTTGCCGGTGTGATAGGCGCATTCCTGACGGTCACGATGCGGCGCGGGGATCGCCGCCGAACCGGGCAGGCTCATGCCCAAAGCCTCGGTCAGGCTGTTCATCGTGGTCGCGGTGCCCATCGTGTTGCAGAAGCCGGTCGAGGGGGCCGAGGAGGCCACCAGCTCGATAAAGCCCTTATAGTCGATCTCGCCAGCGGCCAGCATCTGGCGGGCCTGCCAGACGATGGTGCCGCTGCCGGTGCGCTTGCCCTGATGCCAGCCATTCAGCATTGGCCCCACCGAGAGCGCAATCGCGGGCAGATTGACCGTGGCCGCCGCCATCAGGCAGGCAGGCGTGGTCTTGTCGCAGCCGATGGTGAGCACCACGCCGTCGATGGGATAGCCGAACAGCACTTCGGAGAGGCTGAGATAGGCCAGATTGCGGTCGAGGCCCGCCGTGGGGCGCTTGCCGGTTTCCTGAATCGGATGGATCGGGAATTCGATGGGGATGCCGCCCGCCTCGCGGATGCCGTCCTTCACGCGGTCGGCCAGCACAAGGTGGTGACGGTTGCACGGCGACAGATCGCTGCCGGTCTGGGCGATGCCGATGATCGGGCGATCCGACTGCAGTTCCTCGATGGAGAGTCCGTAATTGAGGTAACGCTCCAGATAGAGCGCCGTCATGTCGGGCGATTCCGGGTTGTTGAACCAGGCGCGCGAACGCAATTCTTTGGGGCCCTTACCTTCAGTCACAATCATCCTCGATCCGCTTCATGCCTGGCGCCTGCTGACCCGGTCGAGCGGCGCACCAAGCTCATTGACCTGATTGAGCGCATATATCATATAAAACGGACATGAAAGAGGAACATCACGTGAACGGCACTCCAATCCGCTTGGCACTCGTTGGAATCGGCAAGATCGCCCGCGATCAGCACATCCCCGCGATCACGGCAAACCCCGCTTTCGATCTGGTCGCCACGGTCAGCCCTTCCAGCCGCGTCGAGGGCATTCAGGCCTTTCACGACCTGCCCTCGCTGCTGGCGGCGGGGCTGGATGTTCAGGCGGTCAGCCTGTGCACCCCGCCCGAGGTGCGCACCAGAATCGCCCGCGAAGCGCTGGACGCCGGATTGCATGTGATGCTCGAAAAGCCCCCTGCCGTGGCACTGTCGCAGGCACAAGTCCTGGTGGCGGACGCCGCAAAAGCGCAGCGCACCCTCTTCGCCACATGGCATTCACGAGAGGCCGGGCATGTCGATGCCGCGCGCGCATGGCTTTCCGGGCGCAATCTGAAAGACGTGCGAATCGCCTGGCGCGAGGATGTGCGCCGCTGGCATCCGGGGCAGGAATGGATCTTCGCCGCGGGTGGCTTTGGCGTTTTCGATCCCGGAATCAACGCCCTGTCGATTCTGACGCGAATCATGCCCGGCGCGGTGGCGGTGGAGCGCGCGACGCTCAACATTCCGGAGAATCGCGAATCCCCCATCGCCGCCAGCCTGGCCATGCGCCATGCCTGTGGCGCGCCGATCTCGGCCGAGTTCGACTTTCTGCAGACCGGGCCGCAGACGTGGGAAATCGCCATCGAAACCGACAATGGCAGCCTGTTGCTGCGCGATGGCGGCAGCAAGATGCTGATAGACGGCACGGCTCAGACCGATCATCCCGATGCGGAATATCCGCGCCTCTATGCCCGCTTTGCCGAGTTGGTGCGCGACTCCGCGGTGGACGTCGATCTGGCGCCGCTGACTTTGGTGGCCGACGCCTTTATGGTCGGGCGGCAGCAGCGCGTCGCGCCCTTCGAATTTTAAGGCATCTGCAACCGGGGGAAATTGCACCCCTCCCACATGCTGGGAGCATTTGCGCATGCCCTTGAAGCATTCCCCGGTTGCATCCGAAGCCAAACTGCTATTTATCTGACAATATGACATGGGCAGCAGGACCTGCACCGATGGAGAGGAAAGCCGACATGCGAAAGACAATGGGGTCGGGCATTGCCCCGGCGATCGTGATGGCCGGAGCTGCACTGGCAAACTCGGCACAGGCCGGTGACGTGCAGCGCAAGCCCTTCGGCACCATGCCCGACGGCACTGCGGTCGAGGCGATCACACTAGACAATGGCAAGGGCATCACCGCCACGATCCTGACCCTTGGCGCCAGCGTGCAGGCGCTGATCGCGCCCGACCGCAACGGCAAGAAGGCCGATGTGGTGCTGGGTTATGACGATCTGGCCGGTTACATCGCCAAGCCCAACTATTTCGGCGCGACGGTGGGCCGCGTCGCCAACCGCATCGCCAAGGGCCAGTTCACGCTGAACGGCAAGCAGTATCAAACCCCGGTCAACGATGGCCCCAATGCGCTGCATGGCGGCACGAAGGGTTTCGACAAGGTCGTGTGGTCAGTGGTCTCCGCCAAGGGCGGCGCCAAGCCCAGCGTGACGCTGCGCTATGTCAGCCCCAACGGCGATCAGGGCTATCCCGGCACGCTCACCGCCACGACCACTTACAGCCTTGACGATCAAGGCAATTTCGCGGTCGATTACGGCGCCACCACCGATGCGCCGACCGTGGTCAACCTCTCCAACCACACCTATTGGAACCTCAATGGCGAGGGTTCGCCGGCAGGCGCGATGGGGCATCTCATGATGATCCCGGCCACCACCTATTCGCCGACCGACGCCACCGCTATCCCCACCGGCGAGTTCCGCCCGGTGGCGGGCACGCCCTTCGATTTCCGCACCCCCACCGCCATCGGCCTGCGCGTGCGTGACGGGCGCGATGAGCAGATCCGTTTCGGACGCGGTTACGATCACAATTGGGTGGTCAGCCGCAACAAGCCCGGCGCGATGCAGACCATGGCGCGGGTGGAAGATCCGCTCTCGGGCCGGGTGATGGAGGTGCTCTCCGATCAGCCGGGCATCCAGTTCTATTCGGGCAATTTCCTCGACGGCACGATCACCGGCAAGTCGGGCCACATCTACCGCGAGGGCGACACCGTCGTGCTGGAACCGCAGATGTTCCCCGACACCCCCAACCGTCCGGAGTTCGGCTCGGTGCGGCTCGATCCGGGCCAGACCTATGCCAATCACATCATCTATCGCTTCTCCACAAAGCGCTGACAGCAAGACATAATCACGGAGTGATGCAATGAAGAAACTGATCCTCGCCGTGCTTGCGGGCACGGTGGCCTTTGCCACGCCTGCCGCCGCCCGCGACCGCTGGACGCCCGAGCAGGCCAAGAGCTGGTACGGCCCGCAGCGCTGGCTGGTGGGCGCCAATTACCTGCCCGCCAACGCCATCAATCAGTTCGAGATGTGGCAGCCCGAGACCTTCGATCCGGCGCGCATCGATCTGGAGCTGGGCTGGGCGCAGAAGATGGGCATGAACACCATGCGCGTCTTCCTGCATGACCAGCTTTGGGAGAAGGACCCCAAGGGCTTTGCCAAGCGCATCGACACTTTCCTGACCATCGCTCACAAGCATGGCATCAAGCCGCTCTTCGTGCTGTTCGACAGCTGCTGGGATCCCGATCCCAAGATGGGCCCGCAGCATCCGCCGATCCCCGGCGTGCACAATTCGGGCTGGGTGCAGTCGCCCGGCACCGCCGCGCTGCAGGATCCCAAGCAATATCCGCGTCTTGAGGCTTATGTGAAGGGCGTGGTCGGCGCCTTCGCCAAGGATGACCGCATTCTGGGCTGGGACGTGTGGAACGAGCCCGACAATGGCGCCGACCAATACGCTGGTCAGCCCGCCAACAAGGCGCAACTGGTGACGCAACTGCTGCCCAGCGTGTTCCAGTGGGCGCGTTCGGCCAATCCGACCCAGCCGCTGACCAGCGGCGTGTGGCAGGGCACCGACTGGGCGCCGGGCGACAAGCACCGTCCGATCGAGGACGTGCAGCTGAACGAATCCGACGTCATCACCTTCCACGACTACAGCTGGCCTGAAACCATGGAGCTGCGGATGACCAAGCTGGAGGCCTATGGCCGCCCGATCATCTGCACCGAATATATGGCGCGCGGCGCGGGCTCGACCTTCGACGGGTCGCTGCCGCTGGGCAAGAAGCACAAGATCGGCATGATCAACTGGGGCTTCGTCGACGGCAAGGAGCAGACCCGCCTGCCCTGGGACAGCTGGCAGCGCCCCTATGTCGGCGGCGTGACGCCAACCCTGTGGTTCCACGATGTGCTTCACACCGATGGCACGCCCTACCGTCAGGCCGAGGTCGATCTGATCACCAAGCTGACGTCCAATTAACTGATAATTGGCCCCGGCTTTCTGTTGAAAGTCGGGGCTTTTTCAGATTTCCTGCCGCTCGGCATCGGCGATCAGCAGCATCACCTCGCGGATGATCAGGCTCATCGCCGTATGCGCCCCCGCGCTGTCCCGCGCCTCAATGGCCACCTTCACCGCGCGATGCGCCGGAAGGCTGGCGGTGCGGCCCTTGAAGCGGTTGGTAAAGCGGATCGAGGTGCGCAGCGCCGTCTCCACCACATCGCGGAACTGTGCGTAGAACGGATTGTTCGAGGCCGCCAGAATGGCAACATGGAAGGCGATATCGGCATCGAGCGGATCGTCATGCCCGGCCTCTGCCGCGACCATGCGCTGATAACCCGCCTCGATCATCGCCAGCCCCTCGGGCGTGGCTTTACGCGCGGCGAGTTCGGCGGCGGCAGGCTCGATCGAGACGCGCAATTCACTGAAATGGCGTAGAAGATTGATCGAAAACTTGCGCTCCAGCAGCCAGCGCAGCACGTCGGGATCGAACAGGTTCCACCCGGCCTCGGGCTGGATGATCGTGCCCTGTCGGGGTCGAGCACTCAGCAGGCCCTTGGTGGTCAACATCTTGACCGCTTCACGCGTGACCGAGCGGCTGACCGCATAGGACTGGGCCAGTTCGGCCTCCGTCGGGAAGCTCTTGCCGACGAACTCACCTGTCACGATGGCCCGACCCAGCGCGTCGAGCATGCTATATGTCAGATTTTTGCCCAAATGAGATTGTTCCACAATCACCCCACCAGTGTCCACAGTATCGGGCTAGCAACCATAGCGGCTAATGCAATCCTTTGCAGTCCCTTTAGGGGTCCGATCCAAGGCAATCAGGCATACAGCAAAGTGACACTTAAAAACCACCACTAACAAATTTTGTCTCTCAGGCACCCTTTTATCGTACAAATAGCTTGCGCCTGCCGCGCTCCGTGCTATGCCCATTATATAAGATAAATGCAATGGCGAGATCGAGGCGGGGCACCCCGCCCGGAAGTTCAGGGGCAAAATAAAAACATATTTGTATCAATGTATTAAATTACATTGCCACCACACCGGCGCAAGCCATCGGGCGTGACCCGAGGGCCGTGTGCGCCCAATCATCATCTAAAAAGAATGAAAAATCGAGGAGAAGGCGTGTGATCTTGAAGCGTGAATTCCTGCTGGCCGCATCCACCACCGTGCTGGCCCTGGCATCGCCGGGCCTGGCACTGGCGCAAGCGACCGCCCAGCCCGACAGCCCCGCAACGGCTGCACCCACCGCACCCGACAGCCAACCGGCCGCCGCCGACATCATCGTGACCGGCCAGCGCGCCGCTCTGGCCTCGGCCCAGAACATCAAGCGCCTTGCCCCGCAGGTCGTCGACTCGATCGTCGCGCAGGACATCGGCAAGTTCCCCGACAATGCGGTGTCGGACTCGCTGCAGCGCATCACCGGCGTGCAGGTGTTCCGCGATGCAGGCGAAACCAACCGCGTCGTGATCCGCGGCTTGCCCAATGTCGTCACCACGCTCAACGGTCGCGAGATCTTCACCGGTTCGGGCCGCGGCTTTGCCTTCCAGGATCTGCCCGCCGAAGCCGTGTCGGAACTCAACGTCTACAAGACCAGCACCGCCGATCTGATCGAGGGCGGAATCGCGGGTCTGGTCAACATCAACCTGCACAAGCCCTTTGACTTCAAGGGCTTTTCGCTGGGTCTGACGGCACGCGGCGAATACAGCGAATATGCCAAGAAAGTGAACCCCATCGCGGGCCTGCTGGTCAGCAACCGGTGGGATACGGACATCGGCGAGATCGGCGTGCTGGTCGATGTGTCCTATCGCAAGCAGTACTACGACCAGCCCGCCAGCTTCTCCGACCCGCGTTACGAGCAGACCATCAGCGGCAACCGCTTCCTCGTGTCCAACGCGGTCGGCGGTTTCTACACGCGCGGCAACCGCGAGCGCCCGCAGGGCAACTTCGCCATTCAGTGGAAGCCCTCGCCCAACATCGAAATCTATGTCGACGGCATGTACGCGCATTACAAGGAAAAGCGCGAGATCGACTATTACTTCGGCGTGCCCGGTTCGGCGACGTCGGTCAGCAATCTGCAGCTTTACTCGCCCTCGCAAGCGGGTGGCTGCGAAAACATTCCTGCTGCGGGCACGGTTGCAGCGCATCAGTCCTGCGAACTGGCCTCGGGGACGTTCAACAACCCCTATGTCGCCACCAGCACGCAGGCGTTCCGCCAAAGCTCGCATGATGCGCAGATCGCCACCGGTGCCAAGATCACCAGCGGCAATCTGAAGCTGACGACCGATGTGGCCTATACGGACTCATCGTTCAGCGAAAATATCTTCATCATCGATACCTCACTACCCAACCAGACCTTCGATCTGACCAGCAACACCGGCGGTCACATCAACTGGAACCTGCGCGGCAATGACAAGATGAACCCCAATCTGTTCCAGCTGCAGGGCCTGTTCCAGACGGGTGACACCAATTACGGCAATTCGATCGCCTGGCGCACCGATGCCACCTATGATTTCGACAGCGGCTTCCTCAAGAAGATCGCGGGCGGCTTCCGCTACGTGAACCGCAATGCCGGTGCCACGGGCCAGACGCAGATTTCCACTCCCTATTCGAAGAACAACTCGCCGCTGGTCTCGGCCACCAGCGTCTTTGGCCAGAACTTCTTCGAAACGCTGCCCAACCAGCTGGGTTTTGCCGGGATCAGCCCTGCGGTTACGCCTGATATCAACTATCTCTTCAACAATCAGGCACAGATCCGCTCGGCCTATGGCCTGTCGACGGGTGACGCCGCGCAGGACCCCTCGCGCTTCTACCGCGCGGTGGAGAACAGCTTTGCCGGTTACGCTCAGGCTGGCTATGGCTTCGATCTGGGCAACATTGCCTTCGACGGTCAGGCCGGCGTGCGCGTGGTGCAGAACAACCGCACGATCAACGCTTTCGCCACCACGGTGAATGCCGACAACACCACTTCGATTTCCCCGGTCACGGCCCGCAGCACCGATACGGACGTGCTGCCCAACGCCAGCATCCGCGCGCATCTGACCAACAAGCTGCAGGCGCGCTTCTCCTATGCCAAGACGGCCAGCCGTCCCGACTTCGGCAGCCTCAACCCTTCGCTGACGCTCAATCCGCCCACGCTCAACCGTCTGGGCTTCGGTTCCTCGGGCAATCCGCAGTTGAAGGAAATCAAGTCCGACAACATCGATGCCACGCTGGAATGGTATTTCAACAAGTCGGGCTCGCTGACGGCGGCCTATTTCCATCGCAAGATCGACGGCTACATCCAGACCTATGGCGTGCAGACGACCATCGGCGGCGTGCCCTACACCATCAGCCAGCCGCAGAGCGCGGGCAATGGCACGCTGCAGGGCGTGGAAGTGGGCTATCAGCAGTTCTATGACTTCCTGCCCGGTGCGCTGAGCGGCCTGGGCCTGCAGATGAACTACACCTACATCACCGGCAGCACGCAGGCACCGCTGGTGTTCGGCGGCGCGGCGGTGAACACGCCGCTGGGCAATGTGTCCAAGCACAATGGCAATGCTGTGCTGATGTATGAGAAGTACGGCGTGTCGGCCCGCCTTGCCTATAACTATCGCGGCAAGTTCATCGACTCCTTCAACCCCGGCGGTGTGCAGTTGCCCGCCTACAACGTCATCAAGGCGCAGAGCCATCTCGACCTCTCGGTCTCCTATGACGTGAAGAAGTATCTGACGCTGACGGTCGATGCCGCCAATCTGACCAAGGCCAAGGCCTATGAATATCTGGGCACGCCGCTGCTGCCCCAGAATGTTCGTCTGGAGGATCGCACCTTCTCGGTCGGCGCGCGGATGAAGTTCTGATGCGCAACGCGATAACCGTCATCGCCGCGATGATGCTGGGAGGGGTGGCGCAAGCCGCCCCTCCTTCGCCGCCTGCCGGGCAGATCCTGTTCCAGCCTGATCACGCCGCCAATCCGGACGAGACCGGCGGCTATCCAAGGGTGATCCACCTGACCCATGCGGGTGCTGCCAATGGCACTTTGCTGGCCACCTTTGCGCATGCGGGGGTGAAAGGTGAAAAGGGCAGCCTGCCGATCTACCGCTCGACCGATGGCGGCAAGAGTTGGTCGCCCCAGCCCATCGGCGTGGTGCGCGACACGGTGCATGGCTGGGATATCGAGGCCCCCGCCCTCTTCGAACTGCCCGAAGCGCAAGGCGACCTGCCCGCAGGTACGCTGCTGGCGGCAGGCACGGCATGGAACCGCCCCGATTTCCGCCAGCAGGCGATGGAAGTCTTCATCAGCCGCGACGGCGGAGCGAACTGGTCCTACCGCAGCAGCTGCGCCTCCGAAGCCCTGCAGGTCAACAATGAGGGTCACGGCATCTGGGAGCCCTTCTTCGCCATCACGGCGGATCACAGCCTCAACTGCTTCTATTCCGACGAACGCCCCTCCGCCGACGGGCTGGCGCAGGTGATCGCCCATGTGCGCAGCACCGATGGCGGCGCGACATGGGGCCCGGAGATCTTCGACGTCGGCATCCGCGATGGCCTCGCCCGCCCCGGCATGCCCACCGTGCTGCGCTTGCCCGATGGCCGCTACGCCATGAGCTTCGAGAACTGTCAGGCCGGTGCCGATGCCGATCATGTCTGCTCGGTCTATCTGAAAACCTCGCCCGACGGGCAGGACTGGACGCCGATTGCCAGCCTCGGCACGCAAATCGCCAGTGCTGACGGCCATCGCCTGCTCCACACGCCGACCATCGCCTGGACGCCCTATGGCGGGCGCAATGGTACGCTTGTCGCCGTGGGCCAGCGGGTGGTGTCGGGGCCCGAGGGCCATGTCACCGTGGAGCCGGAATCCGGGCGCGTGCTGATGATCAACACCCAGCTTGGCGCGGGCCCCTGGAAGCAGATCCCCGCCCCGCTGCTGGTCGACCCGACCGGCAGCTATGCGCCCAAAGCCCCCGCCTGCCCCGGCTACAGTTCCCCCCTGCTGGCCTCGGACAATGCCAAAGACCCCGGTATCGTCATGCTGGCGGGCACTTTGGCTGAAGGCACCACCTGCGCCGTCCGCGCCGCGCGCGGCACCATTGGAGAGAAGTGATGATACGCCCCCCGTTTCGCACCATCATGGCCACGCTGGGCCTTTCGCTGTCGGCGGCGGCGATCGCGGCGCCAGCGCCTTTCACCAATCCCCTGCTCCCCTCCGGCCCCGATCCATGGATCGCGCGCGAGGGGCAGGATTTCTATTTCATGAGCACGCAGGGCAACAAGCTCGTCATCCGCAAGACGCGCAATCCCGGCGAGATGCATGCCGCCACGCCAGTGACCGTCTGGACCCCGCCCGCGCATGGCCCCAATGCCATCTCGGTCTGGGCGCCGGAGCTGCATCGCATCCACGGCAGCTGGTTTATCTATTACACCGCCGCTCAGGATGGCCATGACGATGACGACCATCGCGGGATCTTCGTGCTGGAAAACAATGGGCCAGACCCGACGAAGGGCCAGTGGACCGATCGCGGCCAGCTGAAAACCGCGCATCACGGCATCGACGGCACCGTGTTCGAGCATGGCGGGAAGCTGTACTTCGTCTATTCCCCCTATGTCGGGCCCGAAAGCGATCTGGCCATCGCCCCCATGGAGAACCCATGGACTTTGGGTTCGCCCGAGGTGATCATCGCCCGGCCTGACAAGCCCTTCGAAAAGCAGGGCGGACGCCAGATTCTGGAGGGGCCGGAGTTCCTGCAGGGGCCCAAGGGCGATCTGTTCCTGACCTATTCGGCCAGTGCCTGCTGGTCGGACGATTATGCGCTGGGCATGCTGCATGCCGCGCCGGGCAGCAATCCGCTCGACCCCAAGGTGTGGCAGAAGGCGCCGAATTCGGTGTTCCACAAGGATGCCGCCAACAGCGTCTATGCGCCGGGGCACAATGGTTTCTTCACCTCGCCTGACGGGCGCGAGAACTGGATCGTCTATCACGCCAATCCGGCGGCGAATATGAAATGCACCGCGGCGCGTTCGCCGCGCATGCAGCGCTTCACCTTCGATGCAGCCGGGCGCCCGGTGTTTGGCCGCCCCGTTTCCTCCAAAACCAAGCTCGCCCCGCCGAGCGGCATGCGCTGACACAGGAGACACAGATGACCAAGCCACATATCACGGCGGCAGCCGTCCTGTCGGCCCTGCTTCTGCCCGCCACGCTTTCGGCGCAGGAAGTCGGCCCCGGCAATGTCCCGGCAGGCGCGCATGAGGCGCCCTACGTGGACCCGGCCAAGGCCTATCTCTTCGCCCATATGAACCGCGAACATTACGGCACGCTCTATTACTCGGTCAGCCTCGACGGGTTGCACTGGCACCAGATCAACCACGGCCAGCCGATCTCCGCCGATTATCATGGCCATGCCTCCATCGCGAACGGGCCGGACGGGCGCTATTATCTGGTGGGCAACAAGGGCGACGATGATCCGCTGATCCGCTTCTGGGTTTCGGACGATCTGATCGCGTGGAAGCCCTTCGGCACCTATCAGCCCGATCTGAAGAACATCGCGGGCATGCCGCATGCCCTGCAGCGCATCGGCGCGCCCAAGCTGTTCTTCGACAAGCCCTCGGGCCAGTTTCTGCTGACATGGCACACCCCCACTGTGGAAGGCGTGCCGGAGGACCCGGAACGCTATTGGGGCAGCCAGCGCACGCTCTATGTGCAGTCGAAGGATTTGAAGAGCTTCGCCGAAAAGCCCAAGCGCCTGTTCCCTTGGGAAATGGCCACGATCGACACCATCGTGCGCCCCAATGATTCCGCACCGGGCTATTGCGCGATCCTGAAGGACGAGCGCTATCCCTCCTATGCCTGGACCACCGGCAAGACGGTGCGCATCACCTGCGCGCCCACGCTGCTGGGGCCCTATCCGCTGCCCGGCCCGTCGCTCAGCCCCAATTTCCGCGAGGCTCCCACCATCATCCGCGCGCCCAACGGCAAGGACTGGCTGCTGTGGTACGAGCAGTATGCCGGGGCCAGCTATGGCCTCTCGATGGCGCCGCGCCTGACGGGGCCATGGTTCCAGG
>Ga0116227_10014388_pt1 | contig 12071 bp, 10 predicted proteins | sample S1TSphgellanicum_FD_89693 | JGI IMG/M metagenome (GOLD analysis project Ga0116227, IMG submission 89693) | Host-associated microbial communities from peat moss isolated from Minnesota, USA - S1T2_Fb - Sphagnum magellanicum MG | ecosystem: Host-associated > Plants > Peat moss > Unclassified... | reverse complement strand
TAACCAGGTTAAATACAACAGCTATAAATATGGCCTGCATGCCTGCTCTTCCGGCTGCAGCAGGATCTTTTTCTCCAACTCTTCTGGCAACAACCGCGGTGGCCGCCATGCTCATGCCAATAGCCAATGAGTATATAACAGTAAGTACGGATTCTGTTAGTCCAACGGTTTGAATGGCGTGACTGCTGTTGTGTAAATGGCCTACAAAATAAAGGTCAACTAGCGCGAAGATAGATTCCATAGCCATTTCCAGCATCATAGGAATGGCCAGTAAAAGCACAGCGCGACGCATGCTGCCTTTTGTAAAATCCAGGTCTTCGCCTTTCAAAGCCTGCTTTAAAAGGTTGAAAATTTGAGAAAGCTTGCCTATGGAAGCTGTTTTCTGTTGTGACATATGGTGAAAAAAACACTTTGGTTTATATGCTGTATGCTTGGATCATTTCTTCGTTTACTTTGCAAGCTTTTCCAGTAGCAATGTCAATCATCACATAGTCAAACCAACCATCAGAAGCGATTTTACCGGTGCGTTTGTTTTCAATTTCGAATTGTACCCGACATCCTTTTTCATTGATGGTTAAAATACCAGTCCGGATGGCGATCACATCTCCCAAAACCAGGGGACGTTTAAAATCCACCAGCGCTGTACGTACTACCCATCCGTAACCGCTTTTTAGGAAAGATTCCATAGGCATTTTGTAGAATTCTCCCATTTGATCGTAACGCGCGGCAAGCACATAGTCAAAATACTTGCTGTTGTGTACATGGTTAAACATGTCGATGTCGTCTGGACGTACCTTTAATTCACTTTCAAATATGCTGTACTGTGTTTTTTCCATGGGTAAAGTATTGATGTGGCAAAAATATGATTTAGAATTTACTTATGTTTGTTAGCAATAGGTATATGTAAACCAAATGACATTTATAGATCTGTTCAGCGATATACTTGCTAATCATTAAAACATACACTATCTTTGCGCTCAATTAATTAATTTTTTTTAAACTTTAGTATCATTCAAGAATGTATTTAAGTAAAGAGTCAAAAGCCGAGATTTTTAAAAAACACGGCGAAGTAGAAACAAACACGGGTTCTGCAGAAGGTCAGGTAGCGTTATTTACATACCGTATTGCGCACTTAACAGAGCATTTAAAGAAAAATCGTAAGGATTTCTCTACTCAGTTAGCACTACAAAAATTAGTAGGTAAACGTCGTGGTATTTTGGCGTACCTATTTAAAAAAGATATTGAGCGCTATCGTGCTATCATCAAAAACTTAGGTTTAAGGGATATCATCAAGCCTTTGGGGTCGAAAGACAACAAATAAGCGTATTATTATCAAGGAAAAGCCATTCTTCAGGGAATGGCTTTTTTACTTTTATCGATAAAATAGTTGTAGAGTTTGATTTTTTCAGCAAATTCGCGATAGTTTTAACTTAATATTGAAAAATAAAAAAATATATATAAACAAGGTGTGTGGAAAGAGGAAAACACACCACAACAATTATTAAATGAATGTAATAAAAAAATCGTTCGACCTGGGCGATGGCAGAACAATCGAAATTGAAACAGGAAAATTAGCTAAACAAGCTGATGGTTCTGTAGTTGTTAAAATGGGAGACACCATGCTATTGGCTACTGTAGTATCTTCAGTGGGTGCTAAAGCAGGTGTGGACTTCTTACCATTATCAGTAGATTATCAAGAGAAATATGCTGCCGCAGGCCGTATTCCTGGAGGATTTTTGCGTCGTGAGGCTAGATTGTCAGACTATGAAGTTTTAATTTCTCGTTTGGTTGACCGTGCTTTACGCCCGATGTTTCCTGAGGATTACCACTCTGATACTCAGGTGATGATCACGTTGATCTCTTCTGATAAAAACATTATGCCAGATTGTTTAGCTGGCTTAGCTGCTTCGGCTGCTATCGCGGTTTCAGATATTCCTTTTAACGGGCCGATTTCTGAGGTACGTGTGGCTAAGATTGATGGTAAATTTGTCATCAACCCTTATGTTGCTGATTTGGAACGCGCAACGATGGAGTTCCTGGTTGCTGGTACTGAAAGAGATATCGTCATGGTAGAAGGTGAAGCAGATGAGATTTCAGAAGCTGACATGGTAGAAGCTATTGAGTTTGCTCATAAAGCGATTATCGTTCAGGTTCAGGCTCAGAAAGAATTGGCTGAATTGGTAGGTAAAACCGTTAAACGTACTTATTCTCATGAAAATAGTAATCCTGAGTTGAGAGAAGCAGTATTTGCTGCTACTTACGATAAAGTATATGCTGTAGCCAAAAGCAATACAAGTAAAGCTGAGCGTACAGATGCTTTCGCTGCTATTCTTGCTGAATTTGTACTTACTTTAGGTGAAGACATTGATGAGGTAACTTCATTCTTAGCTAAAAAATATTTCCATGATGTACAATATGATGCCATCCGTAACCTGGTATTAGACGAAGGAATTCGTTTAGACGGTCGTGATGTGCGTACGGTACGTCCGATCTGGAGTGAAGTAGGTTACCTTCCTTCTGCTCACGGTTCTGCAGTTTTCACACGTGGTGAAACTCAGTCGTTAACTACCGTTACTTTAGGTTCTAAAGATGATGAGCAAATGATTGATGGTGCATTTATCAATGGATACAACAAATTCTTATTGCACTATAACTTCCCTGGATTCTCTACTGGCGAGGTTCGCCCGAACAGAGGTGCTGGTCGTCGTGAAATTGGTCATGGTAACCTGGCTATGCGTTCATTGAAGAAAGTATTACCAGGATTAGAAGAAAATCCATATACGATTCGTATTGTTTCTGATATTTTGGAATCAAATGGTTCTTCATCAATGGCAACTGTTTGTGCGGGTACATTGGCATTAATGGATGCAGGTATTAAAATCAAAGCGCCAGTATCTGGTATCGCTATGGGTTTAATTACGGATGAGAAAACTGGTAAATATGCGATTCTTTCTGATATCTTGGGTGATGAAGATCACCTGGGAGATATGGACTTTAAAGTTACAGGTACTGAAAAAGGTATCGTAGCTTGTCAGATGGACTTAAAAATCAATGGTTTGAAATGGGAAGTGTTAACTAACGCTTTGATCCAGGCCAAAGAAGCTCGTTTGCACATCTTAAATGAGATGAAGAAAACAATTTCTGCACCTCGTGAAGATTATAAAGATCATGCTCCACGTATTGTTTCTCTATCAATTGATAAAGAATTTATCGGTGCGGTAATCGGTCCAGGTGGTAAAATTATCCAGGAAATGCAACGCGAAACTGGTGCGTCTATCTCTATTGAAGAGGTGGGGAACAAAGGTATCGTGGAGATTTTTGCAGATAATAAAGCAGCTATTGATGCAGCAGTATCACGCATCAACGCAATTGCCGCTAAACCGGATATCGGTGCAACTTACGATGGTAAAGTGAAATCGATCATGCCATTTGGTGCATTCGTAGAGATTATGCCAGGTAAAGACGGTTTATTGCACATCTCTGAGATTGCATGGGAGCGTTTGGAAACTATGGATGGTGTATTGAAAGAGGGTGATAAAATCCAGGTGAAATTATTGGATATCGACAAACAAGGTAAAATGAAACTTTCTAGAAAAGCTTTGTTGCCTCGTCCGCCGAAACCAGAAGGTGCAGCTGCTGCGAATAAACCAGCTTAATTCGTTTTTACTGTAATCAGTAATTCAAATAAGTTGTATTTAGGTACAACACGAAGAGCCCCCAGTATTTAATTATGCTGGGGGCTGTTTATGAAATGGGTTTCCTAAAACCTAGCAAAACGATGAGGTAGGCGACCAGGCCGAGTTTAGTTTTAAGCACTTTTAAAGCTGTTTTAATGTGGTATTTGACGGCGCTTTCTTCGAGTCCTAGCCGTAATGAAATCTCACTATGGCTAAGGTTTAGCCGTCTGCTAAGGGTAAATACTGCTCTCGTTTTTGGCGGTAGCGCGTCGATTTCTTGTTCAATGATGTGGGCAAGTTCTTTTTCTCTGGCATTGAGATCGCTTGTACCCATATCTCTAGCCATGAATTTGTTAAATGATTCTTCATGTTTGAAGCTAATTTTTTTGTCTGCGATGATATTCAATATCATGGTTTTGACTATCCTATAAAAATAGCCTGATACATTTGAAATCTCTATTAATTTCTGCTTATTGTTCCATATCTGTAAAAACATATTCTGGATGACAATTTTAGCTTCTTTAAAATCACCTAGTTTGTTATAGGCATGTAGGTGAAGGATGACCTTGTAACGATTGTAAATTTCGTTAAAAGCTTTTTCATCCCCATTTCTTAGATACGAGAGCAGTTCGGTGTCTGAGAGCTTATTGTATTCGGTGGCTTTACTCATGTGTTATCCTCTGATAATTATCGGATTTAAGTTACCGCTATCTCCCGCTGCTTCAGTTGTTCATTTTGTGCATTATTTGAGTTTAAATAATCTTGTAATCAGGTTTTTATGTGGTAGTTATAACTTCAGTAAAAATGAGCACTAATGCTCATGCTGAAATAACAGGTAATTTGCTTTTAATAAGTCGTCAAGGTCCCGTTGAAAGGCTTCCATCTCAGTTAATTTTGCCTTACTTACTTTGGTTTCGACAAGTGTGCCTGTCAGCAGATCAGAAAGCAGCTGGCTTTCATACAAGGCATATTTGTTGAAGAAATTTTTGATAACTGTGTTTGGTGCGAAATTTTCTGGCACAGTTCCGAAAGCGATTTTGTCCTGAAACAACCTGTGTTTATTAGAACTGGGCGATTGATGTTGTGGCTCAATTTCCTCTACGTCGTTCTCTTGATATAGTGGCTTGTCTGGGGTTGTGCTTATTTGCTGGATGGCAAGATAAACTGTGGTGAGTTTATTGACAAAGTTGAATGTTTTGCTCAGTTGATTTTGGCTTAATGGCCGGAGATCTTTAGCTTGAAATGCTTTAATTAAGTTGATTAGCAGGAGTGTAGATTCTGCTTGGTTGTATTCTGAACAGAGTTCTGAAATTAAGGTTAGCGCTTTAAGGGCAGGTTCGTGATCGATTGTTTTCATATTGAATAACTGTTAGTTGAAGTTTTAAAATAGGAGTTTCGGCCTGATGGGTAAATATAATTAATTAATCTTTAAGATATAATAAACTATATAATTAAAGGTCATTTATTTTCTTGAATCCTGAGTGTATTGTGGAAGGAGGATATTCATTATTTGCCTACAGTGTTTTTAAATTTCACTATCTTTACCGTATTTCGAAAGCATAACTACCTAATTTTAATCCAGACCTTGAAATGAAACACTTGATAGCCCCCTCTGTACTTTCTGCTGATTTTGCGAACCTACAACGTGATACTGAAATGCTAAATGTGAGTAAGGCCGACTGGATTCATATCGACGTGATGGATGGTGTTTTTGTACCTAATATATCTTTTGGTTTCCCGGTGATGGAGGCGATTAAGCAACATGCTCAAAAGCCTCTTGATGTCCATTTGATGATTGTGAATCCTGATCAATATATAGCGCGTTTTGCTGATGCTGGAGCTGCGGTGATCACTGTGCATTATGAAGCTTGCGTTCATTTGAATCGTACCATACAGGCCATCCATGCTGCAGGTTGTAAAGCTTCAGTAGCGCTCAATCCGCATACGCCGGTTGCTTTGTTGAAAGATATTCTGGTAGATCTAGATATGGTACTGATTATGTCGGTAAATCCCGGTTTTGGCGGGCAAAAATTTATTCCCAATACCTTAAAAAAGATAGCTGAACTGCGGGCAATGGCCGATCAGGTCAAACCTGATTTGCTGATAGAGGTTGACGGTGGGATAGGATTGCATAATCTTGGGCAATTGATTGCGGCCGGTGCAGATGTCTTTGTAGCTGGTAATTCAGTATTTGCAGCATCGGATCAGTTGCAGATGATCTCTGATATGAAAGAATTTGATCGGAATATATTGAAATTATAAGGCATTAATGCTCAAAAAATACGGCTTATTTTTGCTACTGTTGTTTGGTTTTACCTACCTGAAAGGACAGCCTATGGTAAAAATTTCTGGTGCAGTAGCCGATGAGCTTGGCGGCGTACTTACACATGTAACCATTACTGTAATAGGACAAAGCCAGTCGACCATTACGGATGATGTAGGGCATTATAACATTTACTCCAAAACTAAAGAGTTTACTTTAAAGTTCAGCTTATTGGGCTATAATTCTTTAATGGTTCCTGTAAAAATGCTCAAAGCCGGACGGATTAGCCAGGATGCAGTGTTAACAATCAATCCGAATGAATTGGAGCAAGTGTCCATTACCACCAAGCAGAATCAATTGAGCAACAGCATCACCGTCAATATTTCAGACTTATCTACGTTACCTTCTGTATCCGGAAATTTTGAAGCGTTCTTAAAAATGCTTCCGGGGGTATCGACGAATAACGAACTGAGCAATCAGTATAGCGTTAGGGGTGGAAGTTTTGATGAGAATTTGATTTATGTAAATGATGTTGAGATTAACCGTCCTGTATTGATCCGCAATGCGCAGCAGGAAGGTTTGAGTTTTATCAATGGCGACTTATTGAGTGCTGCTAAATTTTCTGCAGGAGGCTTTGAAGCCAGGTATGGAGATAAACTGTCTTCAGTCCTGGATGTCAGATATGACCGGCCTGATAGTAGTTCAGCGGTACTTAATGCCAGCTTAATCGGCCTATCTTTCGGAACTAAAGTGTTGCATAAAAATAGCTACCTACTTGCAGGTTTAAGGTATAAGAACAATACCAGTATTTTAAACAGCCAGGACAACAAAGGAAGTTATATGCCTAATTTTACGGATGTACAGCTGGTTTATCATCAGAATTTGTCGGATAAATTTAGTTTGAATTTTCTGGGAAATTTCAACAGTGGGGTGTTTAAGTTGATTCCGGAAAGCAGACAAACTGAATTTGGTACTTTGAATACTTTAATGCATTTGAATGTAGATTACGATGGGAAAGAGGTTGACGATTATCAGACTGCGGGTGCAGCGATAACCGCGAAATTTATACCGAGGTCAAATCTTGTGATCAAATGGATCAATAGCTATTTCAAAACAATCGAAAGAGAGCGTATTGATGTGACCGGTTGGTATGCATTGAATGAGTTGTATAAGGGGCAGCCCGGTATTTCAGGAACGAACATCAATAGGGGTTACGGAAGCTATTCCAATCATGCGCATAACGATTTAAATTCAATGGTTTTCAGCTCAGAGTTGAAAGGCGATCAAAATCTGGATAGCCATACTTTTTCCTGGGGAATACGTTTTGAACAAAAGAAATACAGGGATGATTTGAGGGAGTATAACTTGATTGATTCTGCAGGGCATACGATTCAGGGGAATGTAGGTAGCTTTTATCAGGACAATACGATAGCTGTGAAGAATAACCTGAGTATCGAATATTTTACCGCTTATATACAGGATAGTTATAGTTTGAGTCCGAGGACAGACTTACAGGTAGGGGTACGGGGAAATTTCAATAGCTTGAGTCGTCAGTTTTTGTTCAGCCCAAGGGTATTGTTGGCTTACCGACCCGAAAGCAACAATAAGATTCTTCGTTTTACGGCTGGTATTTATCAGCAGGCACCAGATTATCGTATGATACGTGATTTTAATGGTAGGTTAAATTTAAAGCAAGAGGCGCAGCGTTCTTATAATGTCTCGGCAGGTTATGATTATGCCTTTGACGCTTTGGGTACGCGTTTGAAATTGACTTCGGAACTCTATTTTAAATACGCAGACAGACTGATTCCGTATATGATGGACAATGTAAGGATCAAGTATTTGGCAGAAGAGCTGGCAATGGGCTATACTTATGGGGCTGATTTTAGCATTGGTGGGGAATTTGTAAAAGATTTGCTGTCTTATTTCAGGGTTTCAGTTATGAAAGCCAATCAGGATATTTTAAATGACGGAATTGGCTATTTAAAAAGACCTACAAATCAAAGAATTAATTTTTCAGGCTATTTTCAGGATCGTTTATTGAATAGTCCGACCTATAAAGTGCATTTGAATTTATTATATGGGTCTAAACTGCCACTTGGTTCGCCTTTGGTACATCGTTATACGGATGATTTCCATGTTCCGGCTTATCAAAGGGTGGATATTGGTTTTTCTAAAGATTTTTTAGATGATCTCTCTTTAAAAAAATCATCTTTTTTAGATAAATATTTTAGTTCGTTTTCTGTGTTTGTCGAAGTATTTAATTTGTTAAACATGAATAATACAGTTTCCTATCTGTGGTTGAAGGATATAGATAACGTACAATATGCGGTTCCTAACTATTTAACTGGTAGAAGGATTAACCTAAAATTACTCATCAAGTTCAAAAAATCGAAATGATAAACGACATAAAACCGTTACATTTACCATCAATAAAAATTACTATATAAAATGAGACATAATTTCGGCGCAGGACCCTGTATTTTACCTCAGGAAGTTTTCAAGCAAGCATCAAGAGCTGTTTTAGATTTTAAAGACGGCCTGTCTATTCTAGAGATCTCTCACCGTACACCTGAATTCGAAGGTGTTGTTGAAGAGGCTGGAAAATTGGTTAAGGAATTGTTAAATGTTCCCGCCGGTTATTCCGTTTTGTTTTTGCAGGGTGGAGCCAGTTTGCAATTTGCCATGGTTCCGATGAACTTGTTGCCGCAGGGCAAGTCAGCAAGTTATCTGGAGACTGGTGTATGGGCTAATAAGGCGATAAAGGAAGTGGTTAATTTTGGAACAGCCAATATTGTTGCTTCTTCAAAATCTGCTAATTATACTTTCATTCCAAAAGATTATACCATTCCTGAGGATAGTGCTTATTTCCATTGCACATCTAACAATACCATTTATGGGACTGAGATGTTTGATTTACCTGAAACCAAGGTTCCCGTTGTTTGTGACATGTCATCAGATATCATGAGCCGTGTGATTGATGTGTCGAAATATGACCTGATTTATGCAGGCGCACAGAAAAATATTGGGCCCGCCGGCTTAACTGTAGTGATTGTGAAGGATGAGATTTTAGGTAAATCTGGTCGTGGAATTCCATCCATGCTGGACTATAAAGTGCATATCGATGGTGGTTCTATGTACAATACACCGCCGGTATTTTCGATCTATGTAGCCATGTTAAACTTAAGATGGTTGAAAGCCAAAGGTGGCGTTGCTGAAATTGAGAAAGAAAATATTGAAAAAGCCAAAACTTTGTATACTGAAATTGACAGAAATCCACTATTTAAAGGTACTTGTGCTGTTGAAGACCGGTCAAGAATGAACGTTTGTTTTGTGATGGAGAATCCTGAACTGGAAAAACCATTCTTGAAATATGCAGAAGAAAACGGTATTGAAGGCATCAAAGGACACCGCAGTGTAGGTGGCTTCAGGGCTTCCATGTACAATGCATTGCCCATTACAAGTGTAAATACCCTTGTTGAATTGATGCAGAATTTTGCAGAGAAACACAAATAAATAACAAGAACCACATATAAAACAAATTAATGATTAAAATACTTGCAAACGATGGGATTGATCCCATTGGTAAATCAATGTTAGAGCAAGCTGGTTTTGTAGTTGATACAGAAACAGTAGCACAAGATCAATTGGCAGAAGCTTTGAAGAACTATGATGGGATTACCGTTCGTAGTGCAACTAAGGTACGTCAGGAACTTATAGACCAATGTCCGAATATCAAATTAATTGGCAGAGGTGGAGTAGGTATGGACAATATTGATGTAGACTATGCACGCAGTAAGGGCGTGGCTGTGGTAAATACACCAGCAGCTTCTTCTTTATCTGTAGCAGAATTGGTGTTTGCGCATTTGTTTACAGGGGTTCGCTTTTTACAGGACGCCAATCGTAAAATGCCTGTTGAGGGAAATACCAATTTCAACGGACTCAAAAAGGCTTATGCAAAAGGTGTTGAGTTGAGGGGTAAAACCATTGGCATCATCGGTTTTGGACGTATTGGTCGTGAAACAGCTACCGTGGCTTTAGGTTTAGGCATGAACGTGCTTGCTTATGATCTGTTCCCTTTTGAAGGTAATTTGACCTTAAATCTTCAAGGTGGTATTCAAGTAAATATTCCGGTTAAAACGGTTACACTGGACGAAGTTATCGCCAATAGTGATTTCATCACTTTACATACTCCTTTTGCGGATAAACCTATTTTAGGTGCAGAAGAGTTTGCAAAAATGAAGAAAGGTGTTGCGGTGGTAAACTGCTCAAGAGGAGGTACCATTGACGAGGCCGCATTAATTGCTGCGTTGGATAGCGGTCAGGTAGCTTTTGCGGGTTTAGATGTTTTTGACAATGAACCAACACCTTCGGCTGACATTTTAAAACATGCTAAAATCTCGTTGACTCCGCATATCGGCGCGGCTACGAATGAAGCTCAGGAACGCATTGGTGTGGAACTGGCTACGCTCATTATTGAGCATTTTAATAAGTAAGAACTGAAAAGGGGGTTGTCCCAAAGGTAAAATAAACGTAGCATCTGCTTATCAGTTTTTTCCTTTTAGACAGCCTCTTTTGATTTTAATAACCAAATATATGCCTACAATTAAGCCCTTTTGCGCGCTTAAACCTGCGGTAAGCTTACAGGGAAGGGTTGTGACCCGTTCGCTGGAAAACTACAGTATGGGAGAAGCCAGGTTAATTGCATCTGAGAATGAACATAGTTTTTTGCACCTGATTGATCCTGAACTGGATAATCCCTATTTGAGGGGAACGAGGCAGGAGTTAATTTTTAAAAAGATCAGCGAAAACCTGGAGGGGTTTATGGAACAACAATTCCTGGTTAAACAGGATTGTCCCGCCATCTATATTTACCGGACCCGACAGGATGGCCTGATACAAACTGGCGTCTGGACTTTAACGCACATTTCAGATTATCTGGAAGGGCGGATTAAAAAGCATGAATCAACGGTAGAGCGCCGGGAGAAAATGCTGGCAGATTACCTGCAGCAAACTGGCTTGGATGCCAATCCTGTATTGATTACTTATCCTCCTGATGCTGTTGTTGATGAGCTCATCGAACATTATGTCGATTTAAAGCCGGAGCTGGACTTTACTTTTGTGGACGGCACATCGCATCAGGTTTGGGCAATTACCGATGTGGCGGACCTGACAAGAATTGTGCAGGCATTTGCCAGCATACCCTGTGTGTACATTGCTGATGGACATCATCGTGCGGCTTCTATGGCTAAAATGGGGTTACATAAGGCTGGATTGAATGCTTCAAAACATCAGGGGACTGAAACCTACAATTACTTTAGTACGGTTTATATGAATACCCAGGAGGTTAAAGTCTTTGAATTTAATCGCTTGGTTAGGGATTTGGGGCGTATGGATCCTGCCTGCTTTGTTGATGCAGTGCAGGAATCTTTTCAAATTATGACTTCGCCAAGGGTGGTTAAGCCTAAAGTACATGAAATTGGCATGTACTTTAATGGACAATGGTATCGGCTTGTACCTAAAACAGGCTTGTTTGATGCCGATGATCCAGTGGATGTGCTTGATGTGAGTATTTTGCAGAATTTAATATTGGCTCCCATTTTAGGGATCCATGATCCGAGGACTGACGCCAGGTTGAGCTTTGAAGGGGGGCGGATTCCGGTTGCTGATTTACAGGCCAAGGTAGATAATGGTTTGTATGCCATAGCTTTTGTGCTGTACCCAACTTCTATTGCGCAAGTGATTGCTGTGGCAGACGCTGGCGGTGTAATGCCACCTAAGTCGACCTGGGTAGAGCCTAAGTTCTTAGTAGGCTTGCTAACCAGCTATTTCAATTGAGCGCATGACTTAATATTTAGTTAAAGATGTCATTGTCGTTTAAGGTGATCTGACGTAATATTTCGTTAGATTTTTTGATGTCCTTCTTGGTTTGCAAGCCAAATATGCCGGTTTTATTATGGAGACTTTCGTCGTATCGTCCAAACTTTGTTAAGGATGAAATTCAATTCTAATGATATCATTGAGTTGTAATCCCAATAAGCCACTTGCTTTACCTTTGTTGATGGCGATTTCCAGGTGGTTACTGATGCCAAACAAACATAATTTTTCACCTTCAGGTACTTCATTGTAAT
>Ga0116227_10014387_pt1 | contig 12072 bp, 9 predicted proteins | sample S1TSphgellanicum_FD_89693 | JGI IMG/M metagenome (GOLD analysis project Ga0116227, IMG submission 89693) | Host-associated microbial communities from peat moss isolated from Minnesota, USA - S1T2_Fb - Sphagnum magellanicum MG | ecosystem: Host-associated > Plants > Peat moss > Unclassified... | reverse complement strand
GCCACTGCTGTGTGATTGTAAGTACCAATGGTCTATGATCAGAGTGCGCATCTTTGTGACCTGAGTACTTTTCATCACAGTTAACCTCTAAGCGCTAGACATCCTCTAATTAGTCAGCTGTCGTAAGAAAATAGTCCACAATGCTAAAACCTTTATTGGATAGGCATGTGTACTCCCTTGATATGTCTCTTGGTGTGCAGCCATTGAGGATGAATAGCCCAGTAGTTCTGTAGAGATCCAAGAACTCACGATGCCAGCCAGTTGTGACGGTGTCACGGTTCTGGCGCTCCAGCATATCGTTGGGCAAGGTGTCTTCAATGGCCTGTGGCACCAACACCACATCTACTAGTTGACTGCAATCAATGAAGTTAGTGTTTGTGCCTATCCTTGCATTGAAATCCCCAGCAAGAAGCACACCGCCTAAGCTCATGGCTTCTCCAACCTCTTGGCATATGTGTTCAAACAAGCTGCTGTCCGCATATGGCGAACCTTGTGGAACAGCATATACTATGCATAAGAACAAAGGCCTTTGGAAATCATTGCCCAAACGCAGTCAAATCCTAGTCCCATCCCTTGTAGTCTTCCAAATAGTAATACCATTTGCCCATGTTTCCCTGACTAGTACTGCAATGCCTCCACTATGCTTTCGAACGATACCTTGTGGAGTCATAGGCCTGGCAACATCAAAACAGTAGAACCCTGGTAAGACTGGGAATGTATCGCCCGGGAAATGATGTGTTTTTGTCAAAGCAACAACGTCAACATGTTGAAATAGGTCAAGCAGATGTTCATGTGTTTCTAGCTTTGTGATAGCGGCCCCATGGATGTTCCACAAGCATAGGCGCAAGTCTCTCTGGCCCCCGCCCCCCTATGTAGTAGGAGAGTTTACGACTTTGTGGTTGATGTAGAAATCGGCCCCACGCCTGTAAACTCGTTTGCCAGCCTCTTTGGCCTCCTTGAAGGTGGCCCAAGCAACTCATTTATGGGCCTGTTGAACGAGAGTCAGGTCCTTGTCAAGCCCAAGCTGAGTGCCCTACAGGCCTTTGCAAGCACGCAGCACCGTGAGCTTGTCATGTATTGATGCCAGTGTGATGATGACTGCCGGTGCCTTGTCAGTGGCCTTATCTAATCGCCCTGACGACATCTGCCGATGCACCTTCTGCACCTGCACACGGTCAACAACCTTCAACCTGTCGAGCAACTCCGTCTGCACCAACTCCATAAGTTGTTTTGAAGTTTCCCCCTTGTTCATGGTCAACCTGGTGACACGGATGTTTGCCTCCGTGGCCTTGACCAGGTCAGCATCCGTTGCCCGGTCCACCTTGTTAGCAACCTTGTCAACCTTCCTACCCACGACCTCCTTCCACTTCTCCCCACTGTCCTGCATGGTATCAAAGCTCTTAGCCATCTCATCTACTTTTATTTTGCAGCGTTTTGACTTGGCCAGTAACGTTCACAATCTTAGCTTCCATTGCTGGAGCCAGAATGTTTTCTGCAACCTGCTCCATGGTGACTTCAATAGCATTGTGCACATCTTGTTTCGTCACCACATCGGCCCTAGGGACCATGAGATGGTTGATGATGGTTGCTGTAGTGGCTGCTTTGCCGATCTTGGTAGGCTTGAGGTTGTAGCGTGTACAGAGCACCTGGAGTTCAGTCGCCTACATCTCCATGATCATCAACGAGTCCTTGTTCCATTCCTATGCTTTAGTGTTGAAAACTGTGGCATTCGTCATTAACCAAAACCCTCAACCCTAACTTTACTAAACCCTAACATCTAGTGGAAGGCTGCTGGGAACTCACAAGGTAAGGTTGGTCATGTAGTTTTTTTGATGTGCAGAATCCTCATGATAATCTTGAAATTCTCCAAAACCTGCTGTTGCACACTACTCTACAACTCTGCTGCTCTACTTTCTTTCTCAAGCTTTTTCGCTCAAAGATCTTTAAAGAATTGTTTAGTGTAGTTGTTGTTGCAAAGCCGTCTTCTTCTTCTTCTTCCAAGCAACCAAGCAAGCTCTCTTACAAGCTCCAGATATAACTCTCTTCTTCTTCTTCTTCTTCTTCTTCTTCACAATTCGAGCAAGAATAAGAAGAAGATGAAGAACCTTACTTGGCAGCAGCAAGCGAAAGTCTCCAGCTGCTGTACAAGGAAATGAATCCCGAAGCTCCGGTTCGCAAGTTTAAAAAACACCCAAACACAATCCGGACATTCGGTTTCATAGTCTCATTGGACAGTTGCCAGCTGGGCCATGTTTGGTAACCGATCTTGGTATGAGCTGTCTGCGCACGCTCACCGACCTCTGTTCGGTGTGGAGGTGCTTACTGCTTTACACCAGTTAACTTACTTTGGTTCGTGGCTAGCCGTTCACGCTTGTTTCATGGTCAGGGGCGACCTTTCTGTTTATTGCATTTATGTCAAACAAGTATGGGACAAAAGGAAGATGTTAAATCAGCAATGAGTTCACCCTTCTTTCATGGTCAGGGCGGCCTTTTTGTTTATTGCATTTATGTCTAACAATTATGGGACAACGGGAAGACGAGTTTCATGTGGAGTTGATGATGAAAAGCCAGTTTCGCCCCCTTTTGGGCCCTTTCTTTCCTTTTTGGTGCAGTTGAATTGGGTTATAGCAAGGGCTTTTGGTGCAATGATTGCCTGACTTTGCAAATAACGTTATCATATCACCGGTGAGTCCTTATTGCAGACAGCACAAAAGTAGTGCCTGCTTTGTTGGCTCTCTCCTGCAGAGACATTGTATTGTAGGAACACCTTTTGAACGGGTATAGGGGTCGGAGAATCAAAAGTAGGTTGAATGGATAAGTTTAGCTGTCAATTTTTATAAAAAAAGTTGGATGAGGAGAGCATATGGGTTAATTTTATTTTTTAAATTCCGTCTCTGAAGTGTTTTCTTTTCAGATGTGGCGTTTTATTGAAAAATAAAATATTTTAATTAAGTGGTATTGGGAGGGGTAAGGTGTTTCTTTTCTCAATTAGTTATTTCTTGGGTGAGGTTGTTCGGTTTGAGAAAAAGGGGGGTATTCCCTTTTTCTCTCTTTTTTTCCTTTCTCATAATATTATAACTCATTATTTTCCCAAGAAAATATTCTTAAAAAATCAATGACACTTTTTGGGGGCACCAAATACAATATCCACAAAAATAAGAAGCCAAATTAACATGGGGAGTGGTAGGGGGCCAAACTAGGCTGTTGGACAATTTTTTCCTGTTGCTGGAGGGCAGCCTAGGTGGAAGAGGAACCGACACCCGAAAACGGCATTTTGGGATCTGTGTCAGTGTTGTAAGGGTATTAGAAATTGCACCAAAAACCCCCCTACCAGTTATCAGTGCAGTTCTTAGGATCCATAATTGCTGTTCTCAAATAATCGGTTCTGAGATATAACCATGTATATCTCAAAATTTCAACACAAAAAATTATATTTCAACATGTGATCTGCTTGTGTGATAGTAGGAAGGTAAGATGGTGTTATCAACCACCTTCTGGTGATAATATATGCTGATAATTTGTTTGGGCTTGTGGTTGGGGGCCCTCCCCTGGCCTTCTTGTTCAGTACGCTTTCTGCATTGGAGGTTTTCCACAGCCTTAAAGCACTGCCAGATTTTTTACAGTACTTTGATGTTATGTTATAAAGTAAAATGTGATGGCAGTGCATTTTGTACGAAGGGCATTTCGGGAACCGGAATTCCCTTCGTACCGTTGTACGAAGAGCATTTCGGGAAACGAAATGCCCTTCGTACAACGGTACGAAGGGCATTTCGATGAAATGCACTGCCCCCTTGTTTTTTAAAAAAATCTGGAAGCGCTGAAGGGGTTCTTATTTCAGTAATGCCCAGCTCCTGGGGGGTTACCATACACGAAACAAACAAAATTATCGTTGGCGGTGAGGTCGGAAATAGGAGGCCCTACATAGGAGGACCTCAACAAGCATGAACAACATGTCAAGTTTCCTTTCAAAAAGTCGTGCCAGATGTCGCATATGTCAGGATTTCTCATAAAAAAAGCATTCTTTTCAGCAAGTGGAAGGGATAAACATCGCCCTTAGGAGGAACTTTTTGGATAAAACCTCAGCTGTGTGGATGGGAAAAACACAAATACTGGGGCAGTGTGGAAACGTGCCATTAGACTATAGGTTCTTGCGCACTAATGAGTATCACATGGAGACATTAAGTAACCCCCCAAAACTATGTTTGCCTACCACATGTGGCCCATGGGCAATAGACACTTTCAGCTTTTTGCACTTGTGACGACTTTCCTCTTTGTACACCTGAATATTAACTTATTCCCCCCTTCTTCTTTAGCACTCATTCAAACCGCAGCATGTTCTTTCTATGATGGATAAATTTTGTTCCCCAACGTGGAACTCTATGGTACATTGCAAGGCATATTTTGGATGAAGATAAGTCAAAGGATGTTGGTTTGGCTCAACCACAAGGTTTTGGCCCAGCACTTTTGCACAATATGGTCAGGCTGGCAAAAAGGCACAACTAAGCGTCACACTGTTGATTGGCTAGATGGTCAGATTGTTTCAAGTGGGTTTATAGTAGCTTACATTTTGCAACCCCAGTTTCAGTTTTATGGGGGAGGTTGAGAGGAAATAAGTAAGCTCCCTTAAACTTAAAACTATCTTGGTGGCTTCAGCACACATTCTATTATTTTTTTAAATGCTGAAAATAAATTAAAATATTCTTCTCCAGAAAAAATCGTTAACGAAAATGAAGAGTCAGTCTTCTGAAATATTCTGATAATTTTTTATTTTCTGAATGGAATCTTCAAATTAATTCATTATTACCCAGACGTGCACTGACGCTGTCCTTGTACTGGGGTCACTCATCTTGGATGTGAGAAACACTCTTACAGGGCCACATACTCAGCATGCCAGAGAGGGAGGAAAAAAGTCCTGGGTTTCAAACCAGTAGTGTACAAGTGGAACTCATGCTGGCCCTGCTATTGTGCTTCAAACCGAAGAAAACAAAAAACAAAAACAAATGAGAAGACACAAAGAATAGGTAATAATAGAAGGCACGAGTATAGTGCCCTTGCCTGAAGGGCAAAGTTCCAAATTGAGCAAACTTTTCATCCTCTCTTTTTTGTCTTGTATGTTGCCATATGAAGAGACAAAGCATAGTTAAGAACAGAAGGCACTCATGTAATGCAAGGTCGTAATGCCCTTGGCCAAAGCGCCAAGTGCGAAATTGAGCAAACTCTCCGTCTCTCTGTCTTTTGTCTCGTATGTTGCCAGATGATTCCGCATAGGAATATGCTAGTTCATCATTATTTATGTCAGATTAATCATGTAGATGCACAGGGGAAAGGGGTTAACCCCTAAGCGCCATTTGACATTTTCAGTCTCAGTTTAATGGTTCAACCAGCGCTTGCAAAGCGTCCAGAAACGCCCTGTAAAACGTGGGATCATGGATACGGGTATAGATGACAACGTCGAGAAAAGCGTACAGAAAGTCAACAATAAAACGTCCAGAAACGCCCTGTAAAACGTGGGAGTTTGGACAATCCAACTTGGTAGCATGTAGACGACAAAACGTCCAGAAACTCCCTGCAAAATGTGGGATTTTGGAAGATCCAACTCGGCAGCGTTGTACACGACTTGACTTGAAACCTGGATCTTTTTCTGTACCAAAAACAAACCAAAAAGGAGGGTGGCAACTGTTTGTCAGGTGGATTCTGGTGTTGTGTTTCAAACCCAAATTCTATTAAATAAATTAGTTAAATTAAAAGAAAGAAGAAGAAGAGTATAGGTAATAATAGAAGGCATGGGTCTAATGTCTGAAGGCCGTACTGCCTTTGCCCAAATGGCAGTTCCAAATTAAGCTAAATTCCTCCTCTCTCCTTTTTCTTGTATGTTGGTACAACGTAGAGGGTAAGGCCATGCTATCATGGAATTACTGTGTGATCACTGAGCCCCAAGTCCACACAGTAATTCCCTGACAGCAGGGCCTTACCCTGCGTAACAACCAGGTAATTAATAGTTTTTTTTTATAAATGTTTCCTTTCCAAAGATCTTACTGGCTTACATCCTGCGTCCTTTTGATCTTACAATTTTTTATCCTCTGCCCTAAGGCTTGTTTTGTAAGCGTGATTACTAGATGTAACCTGCCCTATAAATACACTAAAAATTCCCTCCGAGATTGTGTAATACATATAATGATATGAGGCACAAATATACTGCCCTTGACTGCAGGGCAAAGTTCCAAATTGAGCAAACTCTCCTCCTCTTTCTTTTTTTGGGCCCTGCCCCCACAGGGCCAGGGACCATCGCATTGGATCCAACTTTTGGAGGTTTTATGTTACTAGAACCAGTTTCACATTAGGTGTAACCAGTTTCACATTAGGTGAACCCGATTCTTTGGTGAAAGTGTTTAGACTGTTTAGATTGGAACGGATTGTTTTGGTGTTCAGAGTGTGGACACAGTAGGTAGATGTACAACATCTTATCTATTGGCAGGGCCAGCGTGTCTGTGATGCCTTGTTTCTATTATGTTGCCATATGAACAGAAAAATGTACCGTAACGCCGGAGGAGGGGGGTTTAGGATAATGAGGACATGTGTGAGGTAGTAGCCTAGCGTTGGGCCCAATTTTGGTAATGCCCTCCTTCGAAGGCCTTACCAAGCATAAAGACATAAGTTAAAACTTTCTTTACAAATGAATAATCAAGATTTTCTAATAATATTGAGAATTTAAGACAAAATTTCCAAAATAGTTTCATAACCAATAACATCTTATTTTGAAATGGATTCATCATCCTTCCTAGAAATGTGATTATATTTATGAAAAAAATATCCATTTGGAAGATTCTTTGAATTTTTAATAATCAATTAAAATTAAATGCTAAAACAATGATTATTTAGAAAAATATGAAAAGAATAAATACAATAAAAGGTATTGATGCTTTCCTCCAAAAAATACCATGAAAAGTTGAATTGTTAGGGTATGTAGGTTTTATAATAATAAGGTTAAATTGAATGCCTAGGATTTTATAATATCTAACGGCTCCAATTTAAAATGATTGGATGAAATTAGTTAAGACAATGATTGTGGATGTATATTGTAGAGGAATGAAAAGGGGTAGGCAAGAGCACATTGGCTTGAATGGTCAAGATTTAAAATTCAATGGCTACAACCAAAAATTTTAAAAACAACTTTCTCATTGGATCTAATAGTCTCATACTAATCATCACTTTGATTACCAATCCAAATCAACTTAATGTTTAGGGTGTGGTCAATGATTTACAAATAATGGTTGCCCTAAAATCAATGGCTATTGGGAAATATGTCATTTATCCAACAATGAAAACAACCATTAAACATCCAAGGATTTGAATCATTTCAAATGTCAACATGTTTCATTAATGATCGAATTTCCTCTTATCAATGATCAAGAATGGACAAAAAAGCCTATTTATTCAATCTCCTTAGAACTATATTTATGTTTTTTTCTCCACCACCTTCTTCATTGGCTTTGTGTTAATTTGGCTTTGTGCTTTACAAAGTATAGCTTTGCAAAACATAAAATGACCTTTTAACGTTTCCTTCTTTTTTGTTATGTCTATTTTTATTAGAATATTTGTCATTTTTTTTTACATTTATTGCAAAAGTTTGCTGGTGTTCCACTAACTTTGATTTCTACTCTTTTCTTTAATATTTCTTATGTTCATTGTTTGGTATTCTACTTTTAGATTAGGCTCTAACGCACAATTTTATTTCTCTTTTTGTCTCATATTCTTGGGCTTCAGTAAGTTTTGCCTTAAATGACATTGTTTATTGTTTTTACAACTTTGTTTCATCTGATTTGTTCTTCGCTTGTTTTCTTTGTTTGGGTGATCATCTTATTTCCTATCCTTTTGTGTCCTTTGCTTATATATGATTCTATTTTATGCAAATTTTTGTCTTGTTTGACATTTTTGGCTATTTTGATGTTTCTTGCCATGTTGTTTATGATTTGTTTCCTCAATTTTGGTTTTTCCCTCTTTGTGTATGTTTTTATGTGTCATGTTAAGCTTACTAATAGTCTTACTAAAATTTCTTACTAGATATCATGTTAGGCTTGGTGTTAATTTAAGGACAATCCTAACCTAGTGAGATCCATGTATTTCAATCTGGTTCAAGAACTTATGTAATGCGAATAAGGACATTTGGAAGCTTGGATGAAAGTTAAACCTTCATTCCTTATCCTTTTTTTCTTTTGTCAAATAAAATAAAACCACTTTGTAACCATATTAAGCATTTTATCACAAACAAATTAATTTAATTTAATTCTATAAGTTGGTACGAACATAACTTCTTTTCATAACTTCACAAACTCACAATGTATAACTCTCAACATTACAATTTAACAAAAAATAAACAACAATAAGAAATGAAAGTTTTTGTAATCTTCATCCAAGCTTTCAAATGTCCTTCTCCACATTACATGAATTGTTAAATTAGATTGAAATGAATAGTCACTAAACTAGGGATGTCATTTGAGTAAAACCTAGCCTAACATAAAGAATAGGAATATGTTCAGCACAACTTGGTGGCCACATTCCCATGAATTCTTTTGAGCAAATATATTAAGAATGATGGTATTGACATTCACAAAAGTTACAAATTCCACATTTTTTCATTTGGGTCCATATTGCAATACAAATGTTATGAGAACACTTTTTAAATCATGCATCATTGTGGAACCCTGGAACAAAATTGCAATGAATGCACTGCTCTTCCTCATGGATATAAAAGGACTAATGGTCTTTGTCCAAATATGGCACAACCACAATGTTCCTCAAGTTTGAACTATGCTTGAAGTACTTAGCCCTCCACCACTTTGTCCCTCTTCCATTTTGAGCTTCATTTTGTAGTACTTTAGAAATTTATGCATTTAACAAAAGGTACATGCCCTTGTTTGACATGACATTCTTTGCAAATGTATGAATAAGCATGAAATTCAACATTTGTCGAACATGGTTCTTCAAAGTCTATGAGATGTTTTATATCATTAATTAAAAAGATGTAAATTTCCATACTTTTGAAACCCTTGAAGAAGACAATGTAATCCAATGCATTTGTAGTCGCATCATTTTTCAATTCATCCAACAATTTATCAACCCTAGAATGGAAACAAAAAAAATATGCCAAACATGTTACTAGCTCAAGATATAGATGTGGCAAGCAAGAATGAACATGAACATAGTCCAATCAAAATAATGGCAATAAAATATAACCTTAATGTTTCCCACAAATGTTGTGGTGAGTCATCTTTTATAAGCATAGCAGTGCATTGTGGTGTTTTCTTACATAATGATTGTTGGTTCTATTGGTAGATGTCATTGATGTCAAGAAGTTGCACCGCATCAAATTGTGTATAATTTGTAGATTGTGACATTGCCATTAATGTAAGTTTTTGGTTGAAGCTTCTAATTGGCCAACATTAGTTATGCATTCAATATCTTGAAATGGCAAGCACATTTGCAATTCTAATTGGCTTGGTTCAAATTTAGTGACATTACCAAGTTGACTAAAAGTTATGTTTGACCTAAATTGGCTTAGTTCCATTACATTTGTAAAGTTTAATCTTGTTACAACATGTGTGAAAACCCCTGCAAATTGTGTGACACTTTGTAGTTGTGAACAATGCATACATTGTTTAGCAAACAATTAAGACATTAGGACAATTGTGTCACATAAAAAAACATTATTAGTAGCAACTTTGAATGTTTAGTGATCACTGAAACCATGGTTTGTAACTATAACCATCAATTGTGAACCTTCTCCACCCACTAGGCAAGGGAACACCTCCTTGGCATTGCTAATTATGTTGGCATTCCTTTTTTGGGCATCACCATGAGAAACAAATTTCAAAACATCAAAGTTTGTAACATCCCAACCCACAAAAAGTCGTTCCCCAACAAGGAACTCTTGCACATGATAGTGTTTCATCTTACTCTGTGTGGCTATCCTTGACTCACATTCCACTGCTTCAAATCCTAAAATGCCTTTTACCCTAATTGAAGGCAAAACAATTGATAAAGGTAAATATTTGCCATGAAATATTTATGACTATCCACATGTTACAATTGAAATTAAAAATGCCTCTTAACCGAATTTAGGGCAAAACAATAATTTGTGAAGGGTATGTGTTTGGCATCTTAAACTATGTTACAAAAATTACCCACATGTTACAATTGAAACTTAAAATGCAACCTAACCGAATTTAATGCAAAAAAATTGATAAAAATAAGTGTTTGCCATCATAGATCATGTTACGAAAACAATCCATCTGTTATAGTTTCCTCCAACAATTAAATACACAAATGTGGATACTACACAAAACATATTCTTGATAATTGAAACAATTATGTTGGTGGGCAAGACATACAAACCTATTCTCGCAATAACCCAACAAAGATCAATGTCTTCTTGACATCAACCATTTTGTGAGTGTGGAATTGAAATAATTAGCAAGTGCACTCCATTCATGAATCAACCAACCATTGAGAAAATCTTTCCTATTGTCCACTACAAATTCTTGGATGGCTCATAACTTGACATGTTGTGACCATGTATAGGATCTTGGCCACCAATTGGAACAGTCTATTAACTTCTAAAATTCTTCTTGGGCTTGGGCTTGCCAACCCTCTCCACTCAATGACCCCACTCCACCTATAAACAACATGGGCTCTTTTTTTTACATCACTGTAAAAGATTATCTACCATTGCTTACTATTGAGGCCTTTAAATGACCATTGTTTGTTATTGCTTTTAGTTGTACCATGCAATGGGTGGACTAGGGGAATGTTTATCCCTCTTAAGGATGTGTAGAACCTAAAAAACCTTGCACAACACAACACTAGGTAAAACATACCAACCCTTTCCATGTTACAAATTTTGTTGCTTATGGTTATGACCTTATTATTGTTATGTGTTTAAAGAAAGGTGGGGCCAAAGGTAGACAAAGAGGGAATTGTTATGAAGATGTCAAACAATGGGTGCCAACCCCATTTTCTTCGTGCAACTTCCAAAACAACAATTCAATCAAAGTCTTGCATTTTGTTGTCCACATGTTCAGCAATCCTTTTTCCATGCTCTTCCCACCATTGGGCTTCAAGCTTCTTATTATCTTGTTCAAGTAACTTATACTTAATGTAGTCAACCAATTTGTTGAATTCATCATCTAAGGTTATCAAGTTCACCACATGACTAATAGTAATGCTAATTGTGTTTTGTTGGGAGTTTGTGCTATGGAAAATAATTGCAACCAAAACTTTAGAGGTTGGAGTTAGAGTGATGACAATGGATTGCATGTCACATGTTTATTTTTAGACAACAACCCAACCATGTGTCATGTTATATACATGGCAACACAAATAAAAAATTCATAAATATAATAATAGAAGGGTTTGTGGTTTACTTGATCTTTGTGAGTCCAAAGACCAAATGATGCCAAAAAGATGTTGTCAATCCATTCATCTTCTCCTTTTAAACAAGTTCGATAACTTGTAAGCTTGCCCTTGAAATCGTCTAGGGAAGAGTTCTCCCAAATCAAACTTCCTCAACATGTATGGAAACAAGTGAATCAGGTTGTATTTTGATTATTAAAGGTACGAATGGTTCCCATGGGACAATGACATGTTGATTAGCTTCCACCTCCACAAGTTTCAAAAAATGATTTCAAGCACCTTCAATGTCTTTGAAATGTGTGCAAGTTTTGCAAAACAACATTGTGTGTAATGGAGATGGATGGATGTATGAAGGAATCTTAATACCTTGATTTTCCCCTCCCATGTTGTGATGCAGTGGATTTGATACACCTAAACCAATTGATGCGCTCCTAAGTCACGGGGCAAAACCCACTTGAGGGTTTCACAAAGTCAAGTTGCGGAAATTGTGACTTAGCGACGCGTTCCCGGCTTCCAACTCTAAAAAGGGGTAGAGGGTCAAGTTGGGAGCCCAGGGATTAGACTAGGAAGAGGGACTAGTTTAGCTCGTGTGAATCTGCATCCAAAAACCAACCCAAAAAGGTCAGTTTAGCATTCGGGACACCCTTGGGTGTTGGGACTTGC
>Ga0116227_10014386_pt1 | contig 12073 bp, 12 predicted proteins | sample S1TSphgellanicum_FD_89693 | JGI IMG/M metagenome (GOLD analysis project Ga0116227, IMG submission 89693) | Host-associated microbial communities from peat moss isolated from Minnesota, USA - S1T2_Fb - Sphagnum magellanicum MG | ecosystem: Host-associated > Plants > Peat moss > Unclassified... | reverse complement strand
CGTTGTTACTCTCTCGCTCTTATCAGCGATGGGGTCTTTCTCAGGGCCGTTGAGTCACTCGTTGCGGTGGAAACTGCTGCCAAGGGTAACGGCTACTAGAACGGGGGGCTTCTTCTCTCGGGTGCCGGAAAATTCGCGAAGGTCGAATAGGAGACCCTATTCTGGACCTGCTCATGATGCTTCTTCTTCTGGTTCTTCTTCTTCTTCTGCCGCCGTAGTTGGAAATGTGGGCGCAACTCAAGGCTCGGCCAGCCAAGGTCGGTGGCGGCCTGAACTCCTCAATTAGCTTATTCATGCGTGCAATTTCGCTTCATGATTGATTTTCTTTTGGTTTTTCGCTCTTGGGACCAGTAGGGTTTTGGAATTTCTTTTGGATGTGCATATCCTGATTCAGAGAGAGAGCTCTGTCTATTTCTTTGATATTTGGAGAGGGCATTGTCTGCTGCAGTAAGGTTCCCTTGTCTTCCCAGGTGTAAGATGGAGCCGCTTGAATTCCATCCATCATCTTGGAGTCTGCAGTGATGGGTTTTTGGAAACATTTTTAGGGTTTTCCCGACCTCGCAGTTATAACGTTGGCTTCTTTTGTCCAGGATTAGCTTCCGGATTTGATAATCCAAGTAGACGTGCACAAGTCGTTTAATTGGAACTCAATTCTAATTCCGTTGAACACAGGTACAAAGGGTCTGATGATTTAGGGTTGGCTGTCAGGGTTTAGGGTTTATGGCAAAGGTTCAGGGAGCTTTTGCATAAAAGTCTATTGTGTTCTACAGAAATAGAAATGACAGATGACCAAAGCATTCTGTCACCAGATATATTTGCATGAACATTTTGAGCACATTGCTGTTTACCTATTTACCTTCACTGGTGGGAACTGATGAAGTCTGCGGGGTGTAATGGCAGCTAATCATCGCCATCCCTGACAAAGTTAATGGGTCTGATGCTTTGGGAGCAACACTCACAATGTTATGACCATGTTCATTCTTGTTGTGTTTGTTTTGGTTTGGCAGGAAATGTCATTTGTGCAGTTTTTCTCTGTAATATTGTAGATTTCTTTGCATGACAATTGCATTGGTGATATAATCCATGAGGTCACGTGCAGCAGATCTAGTTGCTGATGCATCTTCTCAACTTTTAATGGGATTGTATTTTTTGATCCCAATAAAAAGGTGTATCATGGACCTTGAGGCTATTGGTTTTGGTGATTGTCTAGGGAAACATTATGATATCTTTGGTTGATATTGAAGGGGAGTCTGGCTTCACTGAACTAGAAGAGTTGTGCGAATTCAATTCTGATTCCCAGAAGGAGAGAGAATTTCATTCAAGAGATTGAAATTGAAGCTCATGGTCTTGCTTGGTTCATTACTGCATGCAGCAAACAGATTGTTGCCAGGAGCCACTGTTGCTACTCTGTTGATGCTTGGAGCTTTGCATGCACGGCGTCTCTATGAGGACAGCAAGGTATTCCATTTTTTCTCTTATCTGTCAAGGAATCAGAATTTCTTTTTCCCTTTATTTAGCCACTCACAGCATCCAGGTTCAACACACTCTGAGGAATTTTTTTACACAGTAGTAGGTTGCATTGTTTTTCTTTGACAGATTGAGGAGCAGAAACGGCAAGGCAAGGAGCTTGAATTTGCTCCTGATTGGAAGGTGATCACCTCACTTTTAAACTTATGCTGAAATGTTCCAATGCCCTTTTATTAGCTTTATTCAATTTGCATTAGCTCCCAAACTGGTCTGTCTTCAAACACAAACCAATTGAGGAGTTCCAAGGGGTGGCATTATTGATGGAGCTTCAAGCATAATTTTTTTTCAGATATTCTCTTCTGTGTTGAGCATCTCAATGGGATTGCAGCTTGGCAAAGCTATGTTCAAGTTACACTTGATAGTCTGATTTGTGTGCTGATTAACTGCTACATCAGGCCACTTTTCTGCAAGTGCTGCCTCTGCGCTTCATCTCTCGAGTATGGGGCTCCGTGACTTCATTGGTATGTTTGCCTCTACTATGTTTGAGCTTTTCAAGGATACATGGTACTGACTGGTGTCTTGTCCATGGCTTTCTCAGAGGTCCTGTTTCTCCCCTTTCAATTGTGTGAGCAGAATTTTGTATCTGTATTCCTGTGTCCATGTCATTCTCAGAGGTCCTGTATGTTGTCAGATCTGAAATTTATATAACCTTATCATTGAGTCATCTCTCATTTCTGTTTTGTTTGCATTTTATCATATGTATGGAGAAATTCTTTGTACTCATGAAGATATTTCTATTCCATTTGTTCTATGTTGGTTGTATCCGCAGCAGTAGAGGGCTGCTTGAGCACCAGTGTTTGAAGTGTTTGCCATTGAACAGGAGCTGCCATTGTGGGCACGCCATTATGTGTACAAGGGGTGGGCTCGAGCATTCAACTCAAGTATGTCTTTTTCTCACCTGTTTTATCTCCTAAAAGGGAGTCTGAGCTTTGTTCTCAGTAGGGTTCTTATGGAGGTCAATGCTCTGAACTTGTCAGCCTGGAGGGTGCAGGGATGACTCTACAATTGTTGCTTAATGTGGTGTGTTATCATCTTGATGTCCTTTCAAGATTCCACTCACCCTTCCATTCTGAAAGACATGGACTTTTGTTAGCAACAACTGACATGTACCTATGAAAAGCTTTTAAGCCCCAATTTATGTTTCTTTTAGTATAATTAAGAGAAAATGTAGGTATTTCTAAGAACAGGCTACTACTGCAGATCTGGAGGAAATGTCTCGACCACTAGAGGATTATACCTCATTGCGGGAATTTTTCACACGTGAATTGAAGGAGGGTGTGAGGCCACTTGCATTGGGCCCTGCATGCCTGGTAACTGGTAACCATTGATTTGCCTCATTTGAAGCTATTGATGTGTTTTGGTAATCTCCTGCTACTTGCGATGTAGATAATGGTCTGACACACTGTGAGTGAGTCTCATAAGGTTATGACTGCACTCATTGTTATGTTAGCTTCAAATTGTTGTTGTGAAGATTGCTCTGTTATTTCATACATATATGCATAGTTTGATCATTTATTTCTCATTGCAAATTAAGGATGCGTGTGGTTGGGATTAGGTTTGGAGTAACACACATTGTGCTGAGAATCTTGCTTGCAATTTTTTGTGCAGCTGAGTCCAGTGGATGGGATCATGATTCGCTGTGGAGAAGTCAGGGGTTCAGGCACCATGATTGAACAAGTAAAGGGCTTCTCATACTCAGTATCTGCACTACTTGGAGCAACGCCCCCACCTTTGGCACTTGCCTTCTCAGAATCAGAAACTTCAGAGCAAAATGGCGAAAAGATAAAACCTGATGTACCAGGCAAACCTGGAAAACGACGGTGGAGTTCATTGTGGAGCACAACCAAGACACTGCAACCTGTGATTTCAGACAGGTGTGTCTCTTTCCCTCTGTCTCAGTAGTCCCTGTTTATTGGTAAGTTTGCTGTGAGCTGATCAAGTCAGTGGCAATGTTATGGTCAGTAGTCAATACATATATGTTGCTGCTGAAGGTCTCTGAACATGCATAGGCCAGTAGCTATTATTCATATGTTCATACCCACTTCTCAGTTTCTGGTTCTGTTTTCTCTGTTCTGTTGGGTTGGGTCCTCTTTTTCATGTTGCTTGTATGTTATCAGATCTGAAATCTCTATCACCTTATTATCAGGCCATCTCTCAATTCTTTTCAGGTTGATTTAAATTGAAAGTATGGAGAAGTTTGCAGTACTCATGAAGGTATTAGTTCTGCTTTCACAAGTCTTAACACTGAACCTAAAGTCCTATGAATATTTGGTAATTTAAACACATGAAATTGATGCTCACATGATGAGTAAAGTGTGGAAAACTTGTCCACAGATTTTTTCATATCAAAGTCACTTCAGTCTCTCCCCTGCAGAAGCTTTGTTGTTTTGGTGCCTCCTTCTCCTTTCTCTCCCATTGTTTCTTTCCATATTGATAGTGATTGAAAGGATTTCATTTGACGTTTATTGGTGTTTTGCAGATCAGCCAAAGGTCTATTCTACTGTGTGCTGTACCTTGGACCAGGCGATTACCATCGCATTCATTCTCCCTCAGACTGGCAGATATATCACCGCCGCCATTTTGCTGGTATTTCTTAAACGTAATTTGGGTGCAATGTGATTACAAGTGGATGTCCTGCATCTCGTTTATGTGACTTCTAAATTGAAGGGGGTATATGACACATTTGAAAAACTCGCATTTCCTGCATATTCTGTGCTTTTAATTCTCTGGAAATTTGAAGAAACAAAAGTTGAACCAATGCATTCCTTGTGGCAGGTAAGCTATATCCAGTGAACAACCGTGCAGTGCGAACTATCAAGAATTTGTATGTTGTAAATGAGCGGGTGAGTGATTACATGTCATTGCCGACTTTTCGCAGTTTGATGAAGTCTCGCTGCTGCACACACCCCTAAGTTTTAGATTTTATGAAGCTCTCTCAGATTAGCACTTGTTGAATGGTGTTTTTTTTTAGTCACTCAGATGTGTGATGTAATACACATGAAGGTTCATGATTCAGGGAGTTGCTTATAATATCAACTCTTCAATAGACATGCTCCTATGTTGTTGATGTTTGCAGGTAGTCCTGGAAGGCAAGTGGTCACAGGGATTGATGGCCATGGCTGCAGTAGGAGCTACAAATGTGGGCTCAATAGAGGTCTTTCATTTCTCTCCTAACATTGCTGTTTCTTGCTTATCTGTTGATGTCCTTGTGGCTGTCATTCAGTGGTTTTGATTCTAATTCTGATTCTGTCTTGGAGCTAAATGCTAAGGGAGGGAACATTCTGTTATCAATGAATCAGTCAGGGTATATTGAGAGTGTTCTGTGAGTTGCAGCTAAAGTTTGAGCCAGAGCTCAAGACCAATGTGCCCATTTTTGGAAAAGATGTGCAGTCTGTCGTCAATACCTGCACATATGGTGAGAAAGGGGAAGGACTCACTGTCAAAGGTGGTGATGAGGTGAGATATCTGGTGAATGTTTTACTTTAGAGCATGCTGACTTTGATCAAAGCATTGTTACTGGTTTCTGACCTCAAACCATTCTCCTGCATGTCTCTATGCAACTTCTAACATGTCCATACTCCTTACATTCATGACGGCCATCATAAGACTGTGTGTCTTCAGCTGGCTCACCCAGACATAATTTCTACAGTTGGACTGCACCTTAGGGATTTGGCAGAGATGATTTCACCTAGTATGTGATCCCCAAGCCAGGACTGATAAGCTTCACCACATGGACATTGTGTAGTGTTCTTTGTGTTTCACACTTATCTCATTAGTATACTGGTCATCTTGGATGTCAAACAAGCAGGTGGCAATCTTCAATTTGGGTTCGACAGTGGTGCTTGTCTTCCAAGCTCCTGCAAGTTGTGTTGAGGACGACCCTTCACAGAAGCCAGTGGAAGGATTTACATTCATAGTTCAAAATGGTGAAAGAGTGAAGGTTGGGCAGGCATTAGGACAGTGGTAGGTGGATCATCATGAAGAGGACTATTTTTCTCTGAGCACATTGCTACATCACAGTGTCAGCTTTAGTGTATTTTTGCTCAGTGTCCAAATTTTGGTGGTTGCAGTAAAGTAATTTACTTTACTGCAACCACCAGATTCTGAACTTCACTCAGTTCCATTCCAAGTTTTGTAGATCTAAGTCTTCACCAGCTTTTACAATTCAGTGATAGCCCAGTTACCACTTTCACCATTGCAGATATGCATGCAATTTTGAGCATCTTCTTCCCTCTGATGGCTTATCAATCAAGGCATAGCATTTTCTGCTTATTTGTACCCACATGGGAACAAATCCATAGTTCTATGGTTGACCATTTAGAGCCCATTGTTTAGAACCTCTTCTCCAAAGTGAATCCTTTCAATAAAACATTGAAGGAGGGCCACACCAAATTTGTTGTTAGGTGTTTATCTCTTGTGTTTGTGTTGTGGACGATCATTTGTCACTGCGGAAACCCTCTTTGACACATGGTTCTATTTTTTACTCTTGTGTTGTGTTCTGCAGCATTTTATATTCTTTTGCAGCAGTTTAATTTTTTTGCAATCTTGGAAAATTATGTCATTCCCAATGAAAATGATGGTAAATTGTGCTATATAATTTAGATGATTTTGAAAAATGCACCAATACAAGAGGGAAGTGCATTCATTGAAACATGCAAAAAGATCTAATGTTAAGGTAGGGTTTGGGTAAACAAATTTTATAGGTTTGGGTAGATGGGTACGGTTTGGGTAACCCTTATAATATGCCTTTCATTAGGGTTTTTAAAAAGGTAAACAAAGGGTAAATAATTTTACTTATTTAATAAAAATGGGACTTTTTTTCACATTTTGGAATTTACTTAGACAAGTTTCATAGGCCTAAATCTAGTTGGACAATGCACACATGTGATGTCAAATTACAATAACAAATTTTTTTAATAATATTTAATTTTTAATTTTTACATAAAATGAAAGGCCATTGAAATCAAATTGGACAATGTGCTACTTGCCTTACAAAACATAAATGTCAATATAAAAATTAAAATCTACCATATCAATAAGCTCAACATAGTGTGATCTAATTGGTTTTCAAACTCCTCTTCAATCTAATCTAAGAAATATGTATCAACATTCCCGAAGTCATCAAGAAACTTAGCCCTTACAAATGATTCACAATCAAAGCATTGATCATTTGACCAGTTTTTAGAAATTAATACAAGTTGATTTAAGTTTTGGGTTCCATTGAAGTTGTCATCTTCAAAGCCTTGTTATGATTCCAACGAAAGAAAAAATATGTTCTACTTGAATTTAGCTTTTCACAATATCTAAAAGTTGAGGAACCAATAATAGGAAATTGTGCCTTGTGCACTTTGCACCATTTTAATGGATCTTCACAAGACTCTACAATCATTTGCAAATTTTGAAAACATTCAAGTTCCCATTGCACCTATAGTCAAAGACAAATTGTTAGTATTACACATTTGACATAGATACGTTTTATTAAAATATATGAATTTAAAAAATAAAAAATTTATATATGATTACAAAAATCAAAAACTTACATTTTCCATGACAATTTGATGAAGTGAATCAATCTTACATTAAACGCCACTAATGATTGTTCTTGGGAACCAACATTTGATGGGTGTTCTACAAAAGGATGAATTATTTGATAAGCTAAACACTAAAGGGGAATTAAAGTTTTAGTATCATATCTTGAATTGTTGCAATAGTGACTTTTTCTATTCCCACATAATTACTCAAAATAGAAAGATCCTTGAATCTAGGATCAAGCACTAAAGCCAACATCATGTGAACTTTTTTTGGATCAAATGAATGCAAATGATCTAAAAATAGAGTAAACACGCAAGTCACTTCCAATTGCATCTTATTTGCTAACAAAAACAAATTTGCATCAAATTGAGATGGGGGAATAAAATTCATCTAGATTTCAATTCAAGTTTTTAATTAGTCAATTTCACACAAAGGTTAATTACATTTGCAAGTGCATCATTCAACAACAAGTAACCACAACGTTAATTCAACACACAACTTGGTATAATTAAAGCCAAGGTTGAAACAATGAATTTTGCAATTGCCCAAATGTGTGGTGTTGGAATTCTGCCTTGTACAACCAATGTTTGTTGATTGTAACAGACATGAATAGTAGCCTTAAATTCAAGGGCCTGCTAGAACATTGCCACTTTGTAAGCAAACCTTGTCTTCACTATTGTGTTTAATTTCCATGATCACAAACATGTAGCCAAACAAACATTTGTCCATTTCCACCCTTCCTTTTCTTGATTTTTTGGCCATGTTATACAAGCTTGAATTAAAGATTGTGCATATTTGATGTTCACACATTGTAGACTTGAACTTATCTTTTCATTATAAATGGCATATTGGCAAGTTTTAAAAAAGGCATGGCCAAAACAAACACCTTCAAATGGTGTTAATATCCCCAATTTTTCATAGGTAATAGTTTGACATTTTAAAACATTTGCTATTGTAGACAAATTTGTGCCTTCATTTATTCACATAACAAATAATTTTGTCAGTCAACTTGTAGTCTTCAAATGAAGCTTGCAATTAACTAACAAGATTAATTCCAGTAGTTTTTTTTGCTTCAAATAAACCAATTGTGACATTGTTTTGATTCCCAATCCAATGTTAAAAAAATAATCACAAGGGAAAAAATGTCAAGTGCACTTTTGTTCATCCAAATGCCAAATATTATTATGACAAAAAATGTAACATTAACATAACAAACCTTTCAAGTTTGAGTTTCATCAACCAAAACAATACCTCTTTAGTTAGGGTTTTGCATGATGGAAACACCAATCATGAAACCCTTTGGAAACCAAATCATTTCACTCATATGTTTTCAACTATGTTTAAAAAGAGTAACCCCTTCATAACAACCAATAAAAGATCAATAATGAAAGTTTTTTGTTCTTCATTTGATTTTTTATATGTTGTAGTACAACTAATGATTTTTGAAATGAATCATGAATCTATCATTTTTTGAACCTCAGAACAAGTTTATTTCTCAAAGGCATTTGTTTTAGTAGAATGTTCTCATACAATCTCACTAATATATGTTTTTTAAATATTAATGTTTCGTTTCACAATGTTTTTTCATGGTTGAAGTTCATTCTCGGTTTTACAAGAGATTAATCCTTTCTTACCTTGAGTTTCTAATCCCAAAACATGAGCACCCAAAGCAATTGAATGACACAAAATACAATGAAAAACATGTTTTATTTCAATTAACACATATTCATCATCATTGAGTTGAAGAAAGCCCAAAGAATATATTTTTCATCCCATAGAACCCAAAATTTTGCTTGTTGTTTTAATGCAACTTATTTATTAATTTGGTTTAAGAGCAAGTTTAGTTGTATGAGATGTATTAATTGATGGAAAACCAACAATAACAATTGTGAATGAAGGTGAATTATTGAATGAAATGTGATTTTGTCCATGGGTGTTTCAAAAGGTGCAAGTGGGTGTGTGGGGTGGGAAAAGGTAGGAGTTTTTTCCAAAAGGTTGTAAAGGCAAAAGTGATTAGTAGGCCCTTTTGCTATATAAGACTAATCATGAAATGTCCTTCACACAATGGGAGGGCTAACCTAAGAGGTCATTATAGATTTAAAAAAATATGTTGGGAACTGTTGATGTTGATGTTTGATGTTTTATATTTTATGGTTTAAGTATTCAAGAACTTGTTATGGGGGGGGAATTTATTAGAATCATGCAAGTTGGATTTAGAGTATAGAAAGGCTTTTGGTTTTCATTGAAAGAATAGTCAAAGGGTTTTTGGTTGGTGGTTCTTCAAATGAATTCACATGTCATTATGGGTCAGATTTTGGGGTTTGTTATGTTAATTATTGGCATTATCAAGCTTTTGGCTTTGGCCAATTGTTTTTGAGGCATTTTGACCAATTATATTGGGTGAGGTCATGTATTAGTTGGTGAATTGAACTTTATGTTTATAATTTTGTGATTTTTTTTACTCAATTATTGTTTCATCAATTTGGTGTGACAATCAAGGGTGGGTGTGAAGAAGTGGTTAATGGTGTTTGAATTGGAAATGTCCATCTTGATTGGTGGTGTTATAGGTGGATGTTGCCAATGCTTTTAACATAATCTCTAGAAATCCATCTTTTAGCATCTTCACATGATAGAAAGCTAATTGTGTTAATTCTTCTTTTTGTTCAATCTTCTTAAGTTTGAGAAGTTCCTCTTTTTTCTATTTGGTCACCACTCCCTTTTGAAAAAGTTGTCCATCATCCACTCTTTGGTCGACACATACTAAGGTGATTTATTTGTTAGGCCTTTTTTTTCTTCTATTGGTCCACTTTTAGGCATTACTTGTGAAGGTTTTTCCTTCTTATATTTTCTTTCCCCTTGCTAATGACATTCACACCATTGGGCTTGCTTCTGTCATTCCTTTTGCTTTGATCATTATGTTTATTAATTGGTTTTTGTGGGGCTTGTGGTCTAACCTTGCAAGCACACAATTTCATCACTTTTGGTTTACCTCTCAACTTCTTTCTTCATGTTGATTTTTGTTGCCATTTACACAATATCAAGGTTTTGTACATATTGTTTGGATTTGCTTTTTTTATTTTTTCTTTTTTGCAAATTGTGTTGGACAAAAATGTTTGCCATGAAGATGTGTTTTTAAAGTTATAAGATGTCTAAATAGCTTTTGGGATTCTTTTTCAATGTTTCATTTAGAAACTTTCCTATTTGTTTAGTTTCCTCCCTTCTTTTACCAATCTTTCAACATTAGTTCGCTTCTTTTGACATAACCTTCATGGAGGTTTTTGGGTGACTCTTAGGCTTAGGCTCTTTGGATTACCCACAAGCCTCCTTGTGCATTGGTAGGCTTCTCTCCCCATTTCTCATGGGGGGATTGGACCCATTTTCACAAAGCTCATTGTGCCAATAACTATTTGGAGGGTTGGGCATTTGTTGCATTTATCATTCACAAGAATCTTATTAGATCATCACTCATTTTTGTTGGAGACAATAGGTGTTAACAATTTTGATTTGTTCCCTTTGAGGTTAGTGTGGGAGTTCTTTTCTTGGATGTGTTGACTTGTGTTTTATTATTTGTAGTTTGTAAATAAAGGAATAGGTCAACTTTAGGAGAACATTTTAGACAAATGACACAAACATTTATTTTCCAACATCATTTTTAACATGGCTTCTAATTCACATTGTGTGCATTTGGGGTCTTGCATAAACCTTGGGGTGGGTGCATAAGTTTTTGGTTGCTTGGTCATTTCATCTTTTTATTTGGCCTTAAATGTTTTTTCCTTTATGTTGTGCACCAGATTGAGCCTCCCCCCTCCTTTAGCTCTTAGGCTAACTCATTACATTTGTGTTTAACTTTTAGATCCAACAATGATTCATCTTTTTTATTGTTCCCATGTTGGGCAATGGATTACATCCCATGATGTTGTTTGGGATGTTTTCACGTCCATTGCTAGAGTTGCAGGGTTTTATGTTTTGCATGAACAAACTCATGTCCTTTTGTTGTCTTCCTTTTAATTTACCCATTAATGAGTTGACATTATGTTATTGAGTGATCATAGTTGCACCTCGATCGATGTTGTCATTGCCAATCTCACCCTAAACATATTTGGTTTCATAGGTGGCTTCATTTCATAAGGCAGTTGTGACAATGGTAATTCAAGCAAACGAGAGATTTTATCACAATCAACATTCAGCATATGTGTTTTTTCTCATGCCATAGGGGTTTTTGGTTGCTTCTATCAACAAGCGAACAAATTTTTTCATTGATGTGTTAACATGAAGTGATCAACTAAAGGCATCAAAGATCCTCCTTTGGCTCTTTTGTGTGCTTTCTATAGGGTAAAAGGTGTTAATAGCTTTGCAAAGAGATCAAGTCGCCTTTATTTTAAGGTGCGTGTTGTTGCAAGTGAAGCCTCTTCTAGACTTACTATTCATTTAAGTTTCCCATCCTTTCCTCTTTCTACAATGCTTGTTACAATTGGTGGGGGCTTCAAAAAAATGATTTGTTCTGATTATTGATAACCTGCCTTTGGACCGTTTCTGATAACCGGCCTACACAGAGTTTTTTACACCTCGGATTTTCGACGCAGTGGTTTTTTACTTTTTACAAAGCGGGACGTAACTATGCATGGCGAGGCTGCATGAATACGTGGCGAGACGTGGCGAGCTACATGGATACGGTATCGCCACTACTCCTGTGGCCTCCCGCCTGCCACTCAGCCCGCCCGGTTTGTAAGTGTACTCGACTAAGCCCCTTCGCCGCAGCTCCTGTGTTCTCTGGTGTGCACACAATCGTCGCGAAATGCGAAATCTGTGTTTTGCTGCGCGACATTTTCTTCACAAATTTTTTTAGAGGTTCGTACTCAGGAGCATCTCAATTCACTCAGCTCAATTTGTCATAGATTTTTTACCCCCCCCCCCCCCCCCCCCCCCCCCCCCCCCCCTATACTTTTTTTTTTTGTTTGTGTACATTGCCGGGGGGGGGGGGGGAGGTTTGTGGGGGGGGGGGGGGGGGGGGGGG
>Ga0116227_10014385_pt1 | contig 12075 bp, 8 predicted proteins | sample S1TSphgellanicum_FD_89693 | JGI IMG/M metagenome (GOLD analysis project Ga0116227, IMG submission 89693) | Host-associated microbial communities from peat moss isolated from Minnesota, USA - S1T2_Fb - Sphagnum magellanicum MG | ecosystem: Host-associated > Plants > Peat moss > Unclassified... | reverse complement strand
CCCGGGGTGCAGCTCAACCGTTTCTGTTCGTCGGGCCTGGACGCTGTCAATGCCGCGAGCGCGCAGGTGATGGCGGGGCAGGCCGGGCTGGTTGCGGCCGGCGGCGTGGAATCGATGTCGCGCGTGCCGATGAGCTCGGATGGCGGCGCCTGGTACAGCGATCCCGGCATCGTCTATCGCAACTACCTTGCACCGCAGGGTATCGGCGCCGACCTGATCGCCACCTTGCACGGCTATGGCCGCACGGCGCTGGACGGTTATGCGCTGGAGAGCCAGCGACGTGCCGCCGGCGCCTGGGCGCAGCGCCGCTTCTCCCGTTCCGTGGTGCCGGTGACGGATGAGCTGGGCCAGATCCTGCTGGACCACGACGAGCATATCCGTGCCGACACCACGCTGGACTCGCTTGCCGGCCTCAAGCCGGTGTTTGCGGCCATGGGTGAAAAAAGCGGGTATGATGCGGTAGCGCTGCAACGCTACCCAGAGGTGTTCGCCGTCGAGCATGTGCACACGGCGGGCAATTCCAGCGGCATCGTCGATGGCGCCGCCTGCGTGCTCATCGGCAACCCCGAAACCGGCCGGCGGCTTGGTCTCAAGCCACGTGCGCGCGTGAAAGCGTTTGCCTCGGTCGGGTCGGACCCGACCATCCAGCTTACCGGTCCGGTGCCTGCCACCACCAAGGCGCTCAAAAATGCTGGCATGACGCTGAGCGACATCGACCTGTTCGAGCTGAACGAGGCGTTCGCCTCGGTCGTGTTGTGGTTCATGGAGGCGACCGGCGTCGCGCATGACCGTATCAACGTCAATGGCGGTGCGATTGCGATGGGCCATCCGCTGGGCGCCACCGGCGCCATGCTGCTCGGCACCGCCTTGGACGAACTGGAACGCTCAGGCGGCGGCACCGCCCTGGTCACGCTTTGCGTCGGCCTCGGCATGGGCACTGCCACGATCATCGAACGCCTGTAGTCGGGGAGCCCCTGCGCATGACCGGCCTGACTTTTGACCGCGGCGATGACGGCATCGCCATTCTGACGATCGATATCACCGGCAAGACGATGAACCTCGCCACCCCCGAACTGGGCCTCGCCTTGGCCGAGGCGGTGGCACGGGTGACTGGCGATCCGTCGATCAAAGGCGCCGTCGTGACGTCGGCCAAAGCCGATTTCATGGCCGGCGGCGACATCCACGCCCTGGTCAACGGGTTCGGCACTTTGGGCGACGCGGCCACGGTCTACCGCAACATCGCGCGCCCGTTCAGCGAAATGCTGCGCCGGCTCGAGACTTGCGGCAAACCTTTCGTCGCCGCCATCAACGGCTCTGCCCTCGGCGGTGGCTTGGAACTGGCGCTTGCCTGCCATCACCGGATCGTGGCGGACGCGGAAAAGCTGATCATCGCGATGCCGGAGGTTACCATCGGTCTCATCCCCGGCGCCGGAGGAACCCAACGCCTGCCGCGGATGATTGGCATTCGCCAGGCGGTTCGCCTGATGCTGGACGGCAACCGGCTGACCCCTGCCGAGGCACTGAAACAGGGCGTGGTCGACGCGGTGGTCGCACCCGGCGAGCTGATGCAGGCTGCCCGTGCCTGGGTGGCCAGTTGCACGCAAGCAACCCAGCCCTGGGATCGCAATGGGTATGTGGTGCCTGGCGGCGCCGGTTTCTTCGATCCGGCAATCACCGCGTTCTTCAACGCGGAGGCTACCGCGATCACCGTCAAAACCCACCACAATCTGCCGGCGCCGATTGCGCTGCTGGATGCGGTGGCGCACGGCACCGCGGTGCCGATCGAGGCAGGGCTGCGCATCGAGGCACGGGCCTTCACCAAGCTGCTGATGGAGCCCACCGCGCGCAATCTGATGCGCACCGAATTCCTTTCCAAAAGCGCCTGCGACAAGCTGGCCGCTCGCCCTGCCGGTATTGCACGCCGTCCACCGGCCCGCATCGGCGTGATCGGCGCCGGGCTGATGGGGGCAGGGCTGGCGCAGGTGTCGGCCGATGCGGGGCTGGACGTGGTGCTGATCGATGTCAGCGCCGAACTGGCTGCCGCCAGTCTGGAACGGATCGGTCGCGCCTATGCCAAGAAAGTGGAGCGTGGCACGCTCACACGCGCCCGCGCCGATGCGGCCCTGACACGTATGACCCCCACCGAGGAATACGCGGCCTTGGCACACTGCGACCTGGTGGTTGAAGCGGTGTTCGAGGACCAAGCGGTGAAGCAGGCTGTGCTTGCCCGCGCTGCCGCCGTCCTGCGGCCCGACGCAGTGCTCGCCAGCAACACCTCCGGCCTGCCGATCACTGGGCTGGGAGCAGCGCTTCCGCAGCCGGATCGGTTCATCGGCCTGCATTTCTTTTCGCCGGTGGACCGCATGGCGCTGGTCGAAGTCGTGCGTGGCCGGCGAACATCTGACGAGACGCTGGCTCATGCGCTGGATTTCATCAAGGCGCTGCGAAAGACCCCGATCATCGTCAAAGATGCGCCTGGGTTCTTCACCACAAGGGTAATCACCGCCTATCTGTTCGAATGCATCGGCATGGTTGGCGAAGGTGTAGCACCCACGCTGGTCGACAATGCCGCCCGGCAGGCCGGCTTCGCCATCGGGCCGCTGGCATTGATGGACGAGCTGACGCTGGACCTTACCCACCACGCCGAAAGCAAGCGCCGCGACCTGGCCGGTGCCGGCTGGCAACCGCCCCATGGTTTCGACGTGCTCGACCGCTTTGTCACCGATCTCGGCCGAACCGGACGCCGGAACGGCGCCGGGTTTTACGACTACCCGGATGGCAAAAGGCGCCCCTGGGCTGGGCTAAGCGAGATTTACGCGCCGGCCGGCACGCCGCAGGATGTGCCCACGCTGAAACGGCGCATGCTGTTCATCCAATCCCTCGAAGCCGCCCGCGCCTTCGAAGAGGGCGTGATCGGCAACCCCGGAGAGGGCGATGTCGGCGCGGTGCTCGGCATCGGGTTCCCGGCCTATACGGGGGGCGTGTTCTCCCTGATCGACACGATGGGCATCGCGCGGTTCGCCGAGGAAGCCGACCAGCTGGCCGACCGGTTCGGTGAGCGCTACCGGCCCACGGCCTGGCTGAAACACCGCGCCGCCCGGGGCGAAGGGTTTTATGCAGCCGGTGCCGCGTGAACTTCGATTTCTCCGATGAGCAGCAGGCACTCCGCGACCAGGCGAGAAAGCTGTTCGCCGATGGCAGGCTGCGTGCCAGGCGAATGGTGGAGACCGAGCGGCCCTTCGATCGCGATCTATGGCGGGATGCCATTGGTCTCGGCTGCACGGGGGCCGCTATCGCCGAAGATCTGGGTGGTGTTGGGCTGGGGCCGTTGGAACTCTGCGTGATCGCCGAGGAAGCCGGACGAACCCTGGCGCCGATCCCCTTCGCCTCTTCGGTGTTGCATGCCAGCGAGGCCATCAAGCTGGGTGGCGGCGAGGCGGCGGCAACCTGGCTGCCGCAACTGGCGGAGGGTGCTGTGATCGGCACCGTGGCCTTTGCAGAAGGTGCAGGCAGTTGGGACCGGATGCCGGAAGCCAGCGTGATAGATGGTTGTCTTACAGGCGCCAAACAGCCAGTCGCTGACCCCTGCGCGGATATCGCAGTAGTCTCCGCGCGCGCGCCGGAGGATGGCGCGGGGTTCGGCTGGTTCGTCGTCGATCTGCGCCAGCAGGCCGTCCAATGCGAGACCCTGCCGGCGCTGGACGCAGTGCGGCGGCATGGCCGGCTGCATTTTGCCTCGGCGCCGGCCATACGGCTTGGCGCGCCCGGCACGGGGGCGGCCATGGCGGAACGCCTGATGGATGCAGCAGCGATCTACACCGCCTTCGAGCAGATCGGCGGCGCGGAGGCCCAGCTTGCACGCTGTGTGGCATATGCCGGCACGCGCCGGGCCTTCGGCGCGCAGATCGGATCGTTCCAGGGGGTGAAGCACCGTCTGGCCGACATGTATGTCAAGATCGAACTGGCGCGAGGCCACGCCCTGTACGGCGCCTGGGCGCTCTCCACCGAGGCACGGGAATTGAAGCTGGCCGCTGCTGGCGCCCGGCTTTCGGCCACCGAGGCGTTCAGCTTCGCCGCAGAGGAGGCGATCGAACTGCATGGCGGCATTGGTTTTACCTGGGAAGACGACTGCCACCTGTATTACCGCCGCGCACGCAGCCTGGCGATGATCTTCGGTAACGCGGCACGCTGGTCGCAACGCCTGGTCAATGCACTCGCCGCCAAGGCGCACGGCAATCCCGACAAGGAATGCGTCGATGGATTTTGAAGACGCCCCGCAGGAGGCTGCCTATCGCCAAAAGGCGCGCAACTGGCTCGCCGAACACGCCCCTTCGCATGCGGCCCCCGCTGGCGGCGCCGAGCCGGAAGAAGCGATGATGCGCCGGGCGCGGCTATGGCAAAAGGCAAAGAGCAAGGCGGGGTATACGGGGATCACCTGGCCTGCCGACGTGGGAGGGCAGGGCGGCGCACCGATCGAAAAACTGATTTTCGAACAGGAAGAGGCGCAGTATCGCGTCTTCACGATACCGTTCCAGGTGGGCATGGGCATGTGCCTGCCCACCATCATCGCAACGACACCGCCCGAATTAGCACGGAACTTTGTAGAACCGGCGCTGCGCGGGGACGAAATCTGGTGCCAGCTGTTTTCGGAACCGGGCGCAGGGTCCGATCTGGCGGGGGTGCGCACGCGCGCGGTGCGGGACGGCAGCGACTGGGTGGTGAATGGCCAAAAGGTATGGACCTCCTACGCCAATCATGCGGATTACGGGCTTTTGTTGCTGCGCACCGATCCGGGCATGCCGAAGCACAAAGGCCTGACCATGTTCTTTGTCGATATGCGCAGCGCAGGTATCGAGGTGCGCCCGATCCGCTCGATGACCGGCCATGCCGACTTCAACGAGGTGTTTCTGACCGATCTGCGCATCCCGGACAGCCAGCGCCTCGGCGAGATCGGTGCCGGCTGGCGCGTGGCACTCACCACGCTGATGCACGAGCGATTGGCGATCGGCCGCGACCCGGATGCGCCCGGCGCGGAAGAGCTTATCGCGCTCGCGCGCTCGCTGCCCTCCGGCACAGAAGGGGGGACGATGCTCCAGGACAGCGCTGTGCACGCGGCGATCGCGCGGTTCTATATCAACGATGCCGGCTTGGATTTCTTGCGCATGCGCGCGCAGACGGCGATTTCCGCCGGCCGGGCGCCCGGTCCTGAAGCCTCCATCGGCAAGCTGGTGATGGCAAAGACGCGACAGGATATCGGCGCCTACGCCATGGACCTGATGGAAGGCGGCGGTGTATTGGATGGCGCCGGCGGCGCGTTGCTGGCCGCGTTCCGGTATCACTACATGTTTTCCGCCGGCTTGCGCATTGCCGGCGGCACCGATGAGGTGCTGCGCAACATCATTGCCGAACGCGTGCTTGGACTGCCGGGCGATGCGCGGAGCGATCGCGAAAAACCCTTCAATACGCTCGACGCTTAGACTGTCGGGCTATCCCTGTGAACACGAAAGTCGACCATGACCAAATTGATTTTCATCGAGCACAACGGCACCCGCACGGAGATTGATGCGCCAGACGGCATCAGCGTGATGCAGGCGGCGCTCAACAACGATATAAGGGGAATTCTGGCAGATTGCGGCGGCGCCTGCAGTTGTGCCACCTGCCACGGCTATATCAATGAAGAATGGGCCGCACGGATCGCACCACCCGCGGACGACGAAAAGGCGATGCTGGAGTGCGCCGTGCACGAGACGGCGGAGAGCCGACTGACCTGCCAGATCAAGGTTTCACCTGCGCTGGAGGGGATAGAAATACGCCTGCCGATTTCGCAGCTCTAAGGCAGCTTGTGAAACGCCGCCACGGGTGGTAAGCCAGGAGAAATGATCATATAGATCATCTTGACCATAGTCACGAAGAGCGCGAAGCCGCTCATGGAGGCGACCAAGATGGGCGTAATACTTCCACAGGCGCTCTATATCGACGGCGTCTGGTGTGTGCCGGAAAGCCGGCAGAGCGACCCGGTGATCAATCCGGCGACCGAAGACCTGATCGCGATGGCCCCGATAGCCGGAACGGCCGAGGCGGAAGCGGCGATCGCGGCGGCACGGCACGCTTTCGATCACGGCCCTTGGCCACGCATGACCGGCCGCGCCCGCGCCGCCGTAATGGCAAAATTCCTCGACGCCTTGCGCGAGCGCGAACCGCAGATACGCGCCCTGATCACCGAGGAGGCCGGCGCCACGCTCATGGGGCAACATGCGCAGTTCGCCCTGCCGATGCAGCACGCGCAATTCTTCGTCGATATCTGTGCGCGCGATCCGGTGCGTGGCCTTCCCGCATCGGTCAACCCGACGATGACCGGCGCCAAGATGCTCGGCGGCGGGGTGACGGTGCGCGCGCCGGTAGGCGTGGTGGTGGCGATCACGCCGTATAATTTTCCTTTCTTCCTGAACGTCACAAAGATTTTCCCCGCCATCGCGGCCGGCAACACGGTGGTGCTGAAGCCCTCTCCCTACACCCCGTTCCAGGGGCTCATCCTGGGCGAGGCCGCGGAGGCTGCCGGACTGCCGAAAGGTGTGTTCAACGTCATCACCGGCGGCAAGGATGTGGGTGAGATTTTGACCACAGACCGCCGCGTGGACCTGATCACCTTCACCGGCTCCGACGCCGTAGGCGCCGCGATCCAGGCGCAGGCGGCGCCCACCTTGAAACGGCTATTGCTGGAACTCGGCGGCAAGTCCGCCTTGATCGTTCGCCACGACGCCAATCTGGACCAGGCGGCAGCGATCGGCGCTTTCAATTTCACCTGGCATGCCGGCCAGGGCTGCAACCTCGCCACCCGGCAACTGGTGCATAATTCCATACGCGGCGCGTATGTGCGCAAGGTTGCAGAGATCGCGCGGTCAACGAAACTTGGCAATCCCGCTGACCCCTCGGTTGGCATGGGCCCTTTGATCCGTGCGGCACAACGCAGCCGTACCGAGCATTTTATTGAACTGGGCCTACAGGAAGGTGCCACCCTGGCCACCGGCGGCAAGCGGCCGGATATGGCGAAGGGCTTCTTCATGGAACCGACCCTGTTCGATAACGTGGACAACCGCTCGCGCATTGCCCGCGAGGAAATCTTTGGGCCGGTGGGCATCGTCATCGGCTTCGATACCGACGAGGAAGCAATCGCCTTGGCCAACGATTCCGATTTCGGCCTCGGCGGCGGCATCATCAGCGCCGATGCGGGCCGCGCCTACGAGATGGCCCTGCAGATGCACACCGGCGAAGTGTATCTCAACGGCGGTTCCGGCGGCATGAGTTCGCATGCCCCCTTCGGCGGCATCAAGCGCTCCGGCTATGGGCGCGAGTTCGGCGAGGAGGGATTCAACGAATTCACCTACCTCAAATCCATTATCTTCCACGCCGGCTGACGGCACAATCGATCGAGGCTGACATGCAGACCATGGCCGCACCGCGCGCAGATACCTCAAACGTGCCAGCCCATGTACCCCGCAACCTGATCATCGATTACGATCCGTTCGTGACCGATCCCGGCGAGGATCCGTTCGAGGCGTTGGATCGTTTCCACGGCGGTCCGCCGATCCTCTACACGCCCGTCCATTACGCGGGGAGCGCCGGCGCCTGGGTGCTGACGCGTGCGGAGGATATGAACGCCGTAATGGGCGATCCCGGCCTGTTCGCCAGCAAGGCGAAATCCGGCATGACCGCGCTGATCGGTGAGACCTGGGACCTGACGCCGCTCGAGGTCGATCCGCCAGAGCATCGTCAGCTGCGTGCCATCCTCGATCCGATCTTCGCGCCCAAGCGTATCAACGCACTCGAACCTGAATTGCGGCGGTTCTGTAACAAGCTGATCGACGGCTTCGCCGATCATCGCGAGGTGGAATTTGTCGCCGATTTTGCACGGCCCTATCCGGTAAAAATCTTTCTGGAGCTGATGGGCCTGCCGATGGACGATTTCGATCAATTCGTTGCCTGGGGCGAAGCCTTGCTGCGCAGCCCGACGCTGGATGGCAGGCGCGAAGGCGGCCGCGCGATTTTGCATTATCTGCTGGCCCTGATCGAAAAGCGCCAAGGTGCGACCCATCTGGACGATGTGACCAGCCGCGTGGTGAATGCCGAGATCGACGGCAAGCGCCTGCCGCCAGGCCGCCTGATCGGGATGCTGTATCTTCTGTTCATCGCCGGCCTGGACACCACCGCCTCGTCGCTCGGCTGCTTCTTCAAACATCTGGCGCAGAACCAGGCGAATCAGACCCGGCTACGGGATAATCCTGCGCTGATACCGCAGGCGGTGGAGGAAATGCTGCGCGCCTATTCTGTCGTCACTACAGGTCGCCACGTGCTGCGCGACACGGTGCTGGGTGGCGTGGAGATGAAAGCGGGCGACTGGATCGTGATCGGCATGATGCTCGGCAGCCGCGACCCTGCCGAACATGCACGCGCCGCAGATGTGGACTTCGATCGTCCGCAGACCAGGCACCTCGCGTTCGCCAGCGGCGTGCATCGTTGCCTCGGCTCGCATCTCGGTCGTCGTGAACTGGTAGTGGCGCTGGAAGAATTTCTCGCCCGCATTCCACAGTTCAGCAGCAAGCCTGGAGACCCTCCGGTGATGCATGGCGGTATCGTATTCGGCGTCGATCGCCTGCAACTGGTCTGGTGAAGGCCTTCTTTTTTAAAAAAAAGAAGCAAAAAACTTTTATGTGCTGTTATGCGCTCGCCCGACCCGTACGCCAATAAACAAAAGTTTTTTGGTTCTTTTTTTCAAAAAAGAACCGCTTTCTTTTAGGAAGGTAGATTCCATGCCAAGCATCACCGGCCGCCTGGCCGCCTTCATCGCCGAAACACGTTACGAGGAACTCCCTGTCCCAGTCGTGCGGATGGCCAAGCGCCTGATCCTGGATACGTTCGGCAACGCGATTGGCGGCTTCGCCACCGATGCTGCCAAGCTGGCTTTGGCGAGCAAACGCGAACTGGGTGGCACGCCGCACTCCACCGTGTTCGTCAGCGGCGAAAAAACCTCCTGCACAAGTGCCGCCTTTTGCAACGCCACGCTCGCGTCCGCGCTAGAGGCGGACGACACCTGCCTTACGATCGGCCATCACGCTCAATGCTCCATTATGCCGGCATTGGCGGTCGGTGAACGCATGGATGTCAGTGGACGCGACTTTATTACCGCGGTTGCCGTGGCCTACGAGCTCGGCGCACGCGTGGCCGGCGCGATGCGCCATGTGGTGCGTGGCGCCGATGGACAATTGCAGTTCAGCGCGTCAGGCGGCGGCGTGAACTGGGTGATTTTCCCAGCCGCAGGCGGGGCCGCGAAGATGTTTGGCCTGGATACCGAACAGACAGCAAATACGTTGGGCATTGCAGGTGCTTTGGCGACCGTGCCGACCGGTGCCCGCTGGGATCTGCCACCGCGTCCGCACATGAAGTACAATCCGTATGCCTTCATGGCGGAAAGCGGCACGACGGCCGCGGTGTTCTCGAAAAACGGCTTCACCGGCTCTCGTGATATCTTCGACGGCGATGTTTCGACAATGAACGCGAACTGGTGGCAGCTGTGCGGCTGCCCAGGGCACGAAGCCGACGACGCGGTGCGGGGCCTGGGGGAGCGCTGGATCATGGTGGACGCATCGATCAAGCCGTATCCGAGCTGCCGCTTCACCCATGGGCCGCTGGCATTGTTCGAACGTATCGTCGCCGAGCAAAAACTTGGTGTCGGCGAGATCGAGGCGGTGGATATCTATGCCATCAGGCAGATGTTCGGTTTCAAGATGGATAATCCTGACGTCGGGGGCGCGCCGGATTGCGAGTTCAGCATGCCGCATTGCATTGCCATGGCCGCGCTCGGCATTCCGCCAGGGCCGAGATGGGTGGCGCCCGAATATTGGAACGACCCGGCGGTTGCTGCCATCAAGGCGCGGGTGCGGTGCCTGCCCTATGAGCGCGGCGATGCGGCGATGGTCGAACAATTGCTCGCCGGCCGCTGGCAAACCAACCCGCATGCGGTTTCGGTCAAGGCGCGCGGCCGCGTGTTCGAACTGAGCGCCGACTGCTCCCCTGGAGACCCATTCAACGAGTCCACAGCGTGGAGCGACGACGATGTGGAACGGAAATTCCGCAATTTCACGGCGCAGGGCATGGTCGCAAACCACGCCGATCGCTGCATCGAGATGGTTGAACGGCTGGAGACCCTATCGAGCCTTCGCAGCCTCGTCGGCATCATGTTCTGAGGGAAAAACAATGGACTCGTTCTCCCCGCCGCCCCCAGCCGCCTTGGGGCCTTTGTTCGAGCCACTGGAACTGCCGGGTGGTGCTGTACTGAGAAACCGAATCGCTATGCTGCCGATGACGCGTGTGCGGGCGGAGCCGGACGGCACACCTAACGCGCTGATGGCGGAATACTATGCGCAGCGTGCCGGCGCAGGGCTGATCATCACCGATGCCACCGCGGTAAGCCCTGTCGGGCGATGCTTTCTCAACGGCCCGGCGATGTTCACGACAGAACACGCGCTAGGCTGGCGTGGTGTGGTGGAGGCAGTGCATGCGCGCGGCGGCCGGATCATGCTGCAGATCTATCATGTCGGCCGTGCCAACAATCTGCAGCATCTTGTCCGCCCGATGCCGCCGGTATCCGCCTCCGCCATACGCATCCCGCGCAACTCGCGAAAGATCACCGTGAATATTCCACGGGTGACGCCGTATGACACGCCGCGCGCATTGGAAACCGAAGAAGTGCCGCTCATTGCGGAAGAATTTGCCCGCGCCACCAGATTAGCCTCGTTTGCAGGCTTCGATGGTGTGCAGGTTCATGCCGATTCCGGCTACCTGATCCATCAGTTTCTCTCTACCAATGTCAATCAGCGGACAGACCGTTACGGCGGGTCACCGCAGAACCGCGCTCGCTTTGCGCTGGAGGTGCTCGACCGCGTCATTGCGGTGCGCGGCCCGGAGTTCGTCTCGATCAAGCTGACACCAGGCTTTCAGGTGCACGAAATCGAGGAAGATGACATCGAAGAGAAATACACATATCTGGCTGAGGAGCTGAACAAGCGCGGGGCGCTTGCCTTCCTGCATTTGTATTTCGGCGATCTGTCGAGCTCCGACGTCTATACGAAGCTGCGCAGCCATTTCAACGGGCCGGTGCTCGCCGAAGGCAGCCTGAAGGCGGTTCAGTATGCGGCGATGATCAATGACGGCAAAGCCGACTTTACCGGCTTTGCCAGAGCCTACATGTCGAATCCCGATCTCGTCGAGCGGCTGGCTGGCGGCCTGCCGATCTCGCAACCCGATCTGAATACCACCTACAGCTCTGGCCCCGAAGGCTACACTGATTATCCGGCCTGGAATGCTACCGACCCCGAGGCTTCGGTAGCTGGAAGTACCGAGAGCGACGACACGGACGCGCTTCTGTTGCGGGTCAATATCTAGCAACCGCATCGCCAGCGGCGCGACCGGCGTCCGCTGCTCTTCCCGCCACGCATGAGCGCCACTCCGGTGCGGGTCAGGAGCGCCGCGCGGAGGCGTAAGGCGCTGATGCGAAGTGGCCCGGCCCAAGCTGCAAGAGAAAGGCAAGAGGAGAAGCCCGATGCAAATTGAAGAAATAGGAAGCGATCTCGACGCGCTGGCTGCGGATTTCACACTTATCAGTGATATTTATGATGGTAGCGGCGCGGCTGATCCCTATCCGCTCCTTGCCGCGTTAAGGCGCCAAACACCGGTTATGAATGGCGATATCCTCGAAGAATTTCGCGTCCCTTCTCAAGCCGATTATGCGAGATGCGGGCGGACCGTATTTACGGTATTCCAATATGCAGACGTGCTGAAAATTCTGCGTGACCCGCAAACCTGGTTGAGCAGCCTGAATGGCGACGGTTTTGGCAGCGCTGTTGACAATGTTCTACTCACCGGAATGGACGGCGATACGCATAAGCGATTCCGCGCGCTGATGTCGCCTGCTTTTGCAGTAGACGCGGCGAAATCCTGGAATGGCCCTCTTGTCCAACCCATTATTCGTCATGAATATGCGGATAGTCTTCGGCCACGCGGACGTGCCGATCTGCTGCT
>Ga0116227_10014384_pt1 | contig 12075 bp, 11 predicted proteins | sample S1TSphgellanicum_FD_89693 | JGI IMG/M metagenome (GOLD analysis project Ga0116227, IMG submission 89693) | Host-associated microbial communities from peat moss isolated from Minnesota, USA - S1T2_Fb - Sphagnum magellanicum MG | ecosystem: Host-associated > Plants > Peat moss > Unclassified... | reverse complement strand
AAGGTTAGCCAATGAGGAAGAGCAGCGTAGAAAAGTGCGACTTTTTTTACCTGAAAATGCAGAAGTTACCGATCCCTATTTTGACAGTACCTTATTTGAGCCAGTGTTTTTACAGATTGAGGAGCGTTGTAAACAGTTGATAGAAGAGTTGCAAAGAGAAGATTAAGTATATGGAACCGAAGCTGAAATTGTTTATGATGATGCTTGGCTGTACGCCAAAGGGGAGAAATACTGAGCAGCACGATATATTCTTTACCATTGCCAGCGCAATAGCCGATGTCAAGTCTGAGGTGATTGATTTTTGGCCGGAGGCCGGCGGTAAAATACATTTAGATGCCTGGCGGGAAGTTACTGAAGTTAGTGGTTTTCATATTGAGGTTGTTCCGGCGGAAAGTGTCGAAGCTCAAAGTTCAAATCAGCTGTTTTTTATCAATTTGGGTGGATATCGGGCAAATGAGTTTGATGAATTCCATTATAAGCTACTGGTTGTTGCAAATCATAAAGCGGAAGCCATTAAAAAGGCTAAAGCAACTGCGTTTTATAAGCATAACGGTTTTCAAGGAGCCTCTGCACATCTTGATGATAAGTACGGAGTTGATGTAGATGATTTTTTTGAAATTCAGGATATTCTTTCTGATGCGGTTAAGAGTCGTTTTAGGTTGATGATTCACCCGGTTTCGACGGAATTACCCAAAGATGAAATTCACTTGGGTTATATGCAATTGAGCAAATTATAGAAAAATGCCTTCTGAAAGAATCCAGAAGGCATTTTTCTTTATACACCAAGTTCTTTATCCAGGTAATCTGATACTTTTGCTACGGCCTCGTCAATAGTGCCGCTCAAAATGGTTATGAAAGATCCTGATTTTGCGGTAGCAATCAAATATTTCAGGCAATCGTCCCCGCTATTGTTGATAGTTACTTCTATATCAGGTTTAACATCTGCTATACCTTCCATCAAAAGATTGATTAAATCCTGCGGTTTGCGGCCCCGAAGATACTTCTCCTGGCAAATGATAATCTTATCAAAGGTTCTGGCGGCAATACGTCCCGTTTCTCTGATGTCTTCATCCCTCCTGTCTCCAGTTGCCGAAATTACACCAACGTGCTCAGTTGCTTCAATAGATTTCAGGTAGTCTTTGATGCCGTTATAGCCATTGGCGTTGTGTGCGAAATCGATCAATATTTTGAATTCCTTAAATCTGAAGGTGTTCATCCTTCCTGGTGTTTGAGCTGCTGATGGGATAAATGTTTCCAGGGACATGCGGATATCCTCAATCTTATAACCCCATAAAAAGGTTGCTAAAGTAGCGGCCAATACATTCTGGATCATGAAATCGACACTCCCGCCAAAGGTTAGAGGAATATGTGTTACCTTTTCTACCCGGATTTTCCAGTCGCCCTTTTTTATCGTGATGTAGCCACTTTCGTAAATTGCAGCAACTCCACCTTTCTTACAATGGTCAACAATTACAGGGTTGTGCTCGTCCATGCTGAAATAAGCCACATTACAATCGGCTTTAGTACCTACCTTGATGCAATACCTATTGTCTGCGTTCAATACGGCCCAACCAGTTCTTTTTACTGCACCAATAACAACCGCTTTTACCCGACTGAGATCTTCCAAAGTGTGGATATCTGAGATGCCTAGATGATCTTCCTGAATATTGGTAATTATACCAATATCACATTTGTTGAATCCTAATCCTGCTCTCAATATGCCACCTCTGGCAGTTTCTAATACGGCAAACTCGACCGTAGGGTCTCTTAAGATAAATTCTGCACTGACAGGTCCTGTTGTGTCACCTTTCATGAGTAGTGTATTCTGTACATAGATTCCGTCGGAGGTGGTGAAACCTACTCTGGTTCCATTACTTTTAACGATATGCGCTATTAGTCTTGTGGTAGTTGTTTTTCCATTCGTGCCTGTAACTGCAATAATTGGAATTCGTGCAGACTTTCCCGGTGGATACAGCATGTCAATTACCGGCGCTGCCACGTTACGAGGTAAACCTTCGCTCGGGGCAAGGTGCATTCTAAAACCTGGTGCTGCATTAACTTCGAGGACTACACCGCCGTTTTCCGGCAGGGGCTGTGTCAGATTTTCGGCCATGATATCTATTCCACAAATATCCAGACCAATGATTCTTGAAATCCTTTCACTGATAAATACATTTTGTGGATGTACCAGGTCCGTTACATCAATAGAGGTGCCTCCTGTACTCAGGTTTGCCGTCGATTTTAAATAGACAATTTCGCCCTTTGGAGGTACTGACTCCAGGTCATATGCTTTTTTAGCTAATAAATCTAGCGTATCCCGGTCTACCGTAATTTCTGTCAGCACATTTTCATGTCCGTAACCTCTCCTTGGATCAAGGTTCTCTTTGTCTATGAGTTCCTGAACGGTAGCCTGACCGTTTCCTGTTACATGTGCTGGAACGCGTAGTGCTGCGGCAACCATTTTGTGATCGATTACCAGAATTCTAAAATCATAACCGGTAACGAAACGTTCAATGATAACTTTTCTAGAATAGTTTTGAGCGTATTCAAATGCGGCTTTGGCCGCCTCATGTGTTTTGACATTGATGGTGGCTCCTTTGCCGTGATTGCCATCCAGCGGTTTAAATACCAATGGATATCCTAGTTTTTCTATCGCATTGGCCAAATCATCCGGATTGGATATGGTTACGCCCTTGGCCACAGGAATGGCAGATTCCAAGAGCAGGCGTTTCGTTTCGTCTTTATTGCAGGCAATATCTACTGCTATCGAATTGGTTCTTTCGGTCATGGTGGCCCTAAAGCGGACCTGGTTTTTGCCATAACCCAATTGCACAAGAGAGCTTTTATTTAACCTGATCCATGGAATATCTCTGGATATAGCCTCGTCTACGATGGAGCCTGTACTTGGGCCCAGCCTTTCCATTTCACGCAATTCGCGCATGCGATGGATGTCAGTTTCCAGATCATATTCATCTCCATTGATCAAGGCTTTTGCAATATTTACGGACGCTTCAGCAGCATAGATTCCTGCTTTTTCTTCCAGATAGCTAAATACTACATTGTAAATGCCTTCAGTTTTGGTTTGCCTGGTTCGCCCAAAGCCAGTATCCATACCAGCCAAAGTTTGTATTTCCAATGCGATGTGTTCGATGACATGGCCCATCCAGGTTCCTTCCTGTATTCTGGCTAGAAAGCCTCCAGGTTCACCTTTTGAACATCGGTGAGTGTATAAACTGGGGATTAATTTCTCAATTCTTTCGCCAAAGCCCTCAATTAAATTGGTCGGCCTTTCTTCCATCTCTTCCAGGTCAAGGCGCATTTGAATTAATTTTTTTCTGTTGATCGACCATATATTCGGCCCGCGTAGCACCTGTATTCCTAATATTTTCATTCTAATTTTTGTTTTTTTATGCCGATAACCCTATTATACAGCTGTATAGCTGTCTGTTGCATGAGGTGAAATGGAGACATTAAAGTAAATATATTTTTTGTAAATGTCTTTAAGTTTATGAAGGGAATAAGAAATTGTTAATAGCCATGTAATTTTCGTAAATAAACGCGCCAGGTTTTGTTCAATGCCTATATATTTGAAGGGATTGGGAATAAAATAATTGAAATGACTCCAAAAGGAAAACTAATAATTATCGGTGGTGCAATTAATACCGGAAGTTTTACAGAAACAACATTCGGCTTGCCCCAGAATATGAACTTCTTTGAACGGGGGATTTTGAAGAGAATTACAATAGAATCTGCAAAAGGCACGACCTCGCGTTTTGAAATTATTACTACGGCCTCGCTAATACCTGAAAAAGTTGGGGAGGAGTATGTTAAGGCATTTGCTCAACTGGATGTAAGTAATGTTGGAGTTTTGAATATTGGCAATCGCGAGCAAGCTAATGCACTTGAAAACTGCACCCGCATTCTGGCTGCTGACGTGATTATCTTTACAGGTGGAGATCAATTGAGGTTATCCTCTATATTTGGTGGTACTGCCATGCATCAGGTTATGCTGGACAAGTATATGAGCGATGATTTTGTCATCGCCGGAACTTCTGCGGGCGCTGCTGCCAGTTCGAAAAACATGATTTATCAAGGAAGTAGTAAAGACGCTTTGCTTAAAGGAGAAGTGAAAATTACAGGCGGACTTGGCTTTATTGATGGTGTGATCGTAGATACACATTTTGTACAAAGGGGTAGAATTGGGCGTTTGTTGTATGCTGCGGCCAGTAATCCAGGTATTTTAGGAATTGGCTTGGGTGAGGATACAGGACTTTATATTTCAAACGGGAATAAAATGGAAGCGATTGGCTCAGGTATGGTTATCCTTGTTGATGGCCGTGATATGACCGATACCAATTTAACTGATGTAGAAATGGGACAGCCGGTATCGATAAAAAATATGACCGTACATGTCATGTGCGATGGAGACGTCTATGATCTTAACGCGCATCAGTTGAATATCCATCATCCAAAGGTGACAGCAATAGATTGATCTATGAAGGTAATTATACACGGCGGCTTTTTTAGTGAGTCTGCTACCAACCAGGAAACGAAAAAAGCTAAACAACAGGCTCTGTCAGACATTGTATTTCTGGCGAGTGAATATTTGAAAGATCATACAGCGGTTGAAACAGTTGTTTATGCGGTTACTTTGCTTGAAGATAATGAGTTGTTTAATGCCGGATTAGGTTCGCAGATTCAAAGCGACGGTAAAGTCAGGCTGAGCGCTTCGCTCATGGATGGTAAAAGCCAACGCTTTAGTGGGGTGATTAACATAGAAAATGTTAAGAACCCGGTTCAGGTTGCAGAAAGGCTCCTGACTTACGAAGATCGCGTACTGAGCGGAAATGGAGCGTTAGATTTTGCTCGTAAAAATGGGTTTGACTTTTTTAATCCGATTACAGCGCAAAGGCAGTTGGAGTATGAAGCCAAGGTTGCAGATTCTGGAAGGAAGGGAACTGTAGGTTGCGTAGCATTGGATACCGATGGAAATATTGCTGCTGCTACCTCTACCGGGGGAAAAGGCTTCGAGATCCCTTCCAGGGTTAGCGATTCTGCTACGGTTGCCGGCAATTTTGCCAATGAATTTGCGGGCATCTCCTGTACTGGCGTTGGCGAGGATATCGTCAACCTGGCTTTGGCAGCCAAAATAGTAACCAGGGTTACCGATGGATTTACGTTAAAAACGGCTTGCGATAGATCTTTTGCCGAGCTGAAAAAGATTGACGGTTTTGCCGGGATTATTGGAATTTCTGCAATTGGGGAAATATACCATGTGGATTCCCATCCATATATGGTTTGGGCGTCTTTTGATGGTAGTTTACAGGTGTTTAACTAAAATTGTTATATCTTTATTGGATGAACAAGATTGGTCTGCTTTTTATTTGTTTGCTTTGTGCCAAACAAGGGTCGGCTCAGACAAGTGATCCCTTGTCACCGCAATCCCCAGCCTTAAATGGTGCAATTAACATCGCCGTTTCTAATATTGATGAGCGCGACGGGGATGATTATTTTGCCGAAGCAGAAAGAAATGAAAAACGGGGTGATTTTAACGATGCGGTTACCTATTTTGGTAAGGCTGCATTTGAATACAATAATGCAAAAAAATTCACACAATATGGCGCTGCATTGCTTAGACTGAGTAATGTTCATTTTCTGATGGCTCATTATGTGGAGGCCGAGCAAGTCACTTTAAACGTTGCGCTAAAAAACTATTCACGCATTGGGAGTAAAATTGGTCAAATGGATTCCTATGCACAATTGGGGAAAATTTACCTGGCTGCAAATAAACCTACTCAGGCACTTTGGTTCTATACCCAACAAGGTATTGTTGCCAAACAAATCGGAAACAATAGCGCTTATATCGAATCTGTACTGGGAATTGCCCAGGTTAAAACAAAGAAAAAAGAATATGTATTGGCCTCTAGAGATCTGAATAGGGCAGAGTTGTTGGCAAGATCTGCTAATATAACTAGGTTCAACAGTCAAATTAGAGAAGCAAGAGCCTTGTTGCCGGCAAAAGCGACATCGAAAAAGCGGATTTAAATTATAATTTTAAAGCCAGGCCTTTACGTGCTGTGTTTAATTGGAAAATAATTAACTTTGATATGTTACACAAAAGAGACAGTACTATTACTGTCTCTTTTGTGTTATTCGTGAAATTGGTATCATATTAGTGTGAAACATAAAAATGGATTTTAAAATAGCTAAAGAGATGTTGAAAAGAATATTACTGGTAACTTTTACCGCTGCTGTACTCGCGTGTCACGCTGCGCCTCAACCACAGCAAGTGGTTCCTGGTGTCAGCAATATCGTTCCAGATGAGAAGCAATCCCTGGTTTGTAAGGAAATAGTTGGATTAATTGAGAATTACAATTACAAGAAAATACAAATTAATGATTCTATTTCATCTTTGGTATTGGATAAATACATCAAGGATTTGGATCCTTCCAGATCTTATTTGTTGGCTTCGGATATCAAAGAATTTGAGAAATTCAGATATACACTGGATGATGATTTTAGAATTGGCAACTTAAATGCCCCTTTTTATATCTTCAACGTGTACCTAAAACGCTACAATGAATGGATCAATTATTCGCTGGTCCAAATTAAAGTTAAACAGAACTTCAATCAGAATGATAAGTTTGTTTACGATCGGGAGAAAATGCCATGGGCGACTTCTACTGCAGCTTTAAATGAGATCTGGAGAAAGAAAATCAAGTTTGAATTACTCAATCTGAAAGTTGCGGGTACTACTGAAGCTAAAAATGTGGAAACCTTAACAAAACGCTATGAGGTTCTCAAATCGCAGGCAGCAAAAGCAAACAATCAAGACGTCTTCCAGATCATTATGGATGCATTTACAGAGACGATAGATCCACATACGAACTATTTCAATCCGAGCAATGCACAAGCTTTTAATGAAGAAATGGCCCGTTCATTTGAGGGTATTGGCGCTAAATTGCAGGTCGAAAATGAGGTGCTTAAAATTTCTGAGATTATACCTGGGGGACCGGCTTTTAAAAGTAAAAAATTGAATGCGGGCGACCGTATCGTAGGTGTTGCGCAGGCGACTGGCGACTTTGAAGATATTATTGGCTGGAGAATAGAGAATTCCATTGCGAAAATTAAGGGACCAAAAGGGACGAAAGTAAGGTTGAAAATTATTCCTGCTGGAAAAGAGCTATCTTCTAAACCAGTGATTATTGAGCTTACCCGCGAAAAAATCATTATGGAAGAACAATCTGCCCAGAAAAAAGTGAAAACAGTCACTGCTAACGGCCAGCAATATAAAATCGGAATTATTACCGTTCCTGCTTTCTATGCCGATTTTAAAGCTGCTAAAGCCGGGGATCCAAATTATAAAAGTACGACACGTGATGTGAGGTTGTTAATCGATACCCTTAAAAATAAAGATAAAGTTGATGCCATTGTAATGGACTTGAGATCTAATGGGGGAGGCTCATTGGTAGAAGCGATTGATCTAACGGGTTTGTTTATCGATAAAGGTCCGGTAGTTCAGGTGAAGGATTTAAAAAACAATGTAGAAGTAGATGAAGATACCAATCCAGGAGTGGCATGGGATGGCCCCTTTGGGGTATTGGTGAACCGTTTGAGTGCCTCAGCCTCGGAGATTTTTGCCGGCGCTATTCAGGATTATGGCAGAGGCATCATCATGGGAACACAAACATATGGTAAGGGTACGGTGCAATCATCCATTGACATGAATCAGCTCGTTAATCCGTCCATCCTGCAACGCTTAGCGGCATTAGTCGATAAGAAGGGAGTCGCTTTAAAATCAAGTAAAGAAGATAATATGCAGCTTGGACAAATTAACCTGACCATGGCCAAGTTTTATCGTGTAAATGGTAGTAGTACACAACATAAAGGTGTAATGCCGGATATTGAATTCCCTTCTGCTATCCTATTGGATAAAATAGGAGAAGATACTGAGCCTTCTGCCTTACCTTGGGACGAAATTCAAAAATCTAATTATGTACCAGTTGCTGATTTAGGAACGGTTAGGCAACAGCTAGTGGCATTGCATAAAGAACGGATGTCGAAATCCTTGGATTATAAGATTCTGCAAGATGATATTGCCGATTTCAAAAATCGTGAAAATGAGGTTTCCGTAAGTTTAAATGAAACTAAATTGAAAGCCGAAAGAGACAGTATTGAAACTAAGAATCTGGTTAGAACAAATGCGCTCCGTGCGTCCAGAGGATTACCGCCGGTTAAAAAAGGAGATAAGATTGCTAAGGAAGACAATTTTGATTTTGTAGAGGATGAGAGCTTAAAAGTTATGGCTGATCTGATGCAGTTAAAAAAATAGTGAACTTGAACGAAACAGAAGAAGCCCCGCATTTACGTGAGGGGCTTCTTCTGTTTTGCTCGAATTTACTTTTTCGATTGACTGTCTGCTACTTTTTGCATTTGCATGCCCATCATTTCTTTCATGGTTCTGTTCATGCCTTCGGTAGATCCGTCTAGGAAAATGACGTTTCCGTCGCTGTTTTCCGCAAAATGCTTAATAGACTCTGTCCACATGGTGAAAAGAATAACCGAGATATCCAGGTTAGCCTGCTCCATTTCCTGGGCTGCCTTGGTCATCCCGTGGGCAACCTCAGCTCTGAACAGTGCGATACCCTGTCCCCTAAGTTGCGCTGCTTCGCGTTCTGCTGCCGCTGCTATTTTAATGGCATTTCCATCTGCTTCGGCACCTTTGGTTTTCGTAATCAATAAGGCTTGGCCTTCATTCTCTGCCGCCGCCTTTAAATTATTTGAGGCAACAACTCTGCTCATAGAACGCATGATCTCGTCGTCAAAAGTGATGTCATTCAATTGAAGATCTTGTAAATGGTAACCCCAGGTCTCCAGTACTTTATCAATCTGCTCCTTTACATGCAAAACAATCTCGTTACGTTGTGCCAATACATTGGCTTGTCGTTGTGTAGCTACATAAGCCCTTATCGACCCTTCAATGGTCCGTATCAAGGCTTGCATTAAGTTTGTCGAATCTACAAACTTGAAGGCTACATTTTTGATGGTTTCTTCTTCATGGTCTAAAACAGAATACAAAAGCATGGCTTTGAAATATACATTGGCCTGATCTTGGGTTACCGCTTGGAAAGAAAGTTCGACAGATCTGTTTTGTATCGAGATTCTGGAATGAATGACTTCAATTAAAGGAATTTTAAAGCTAAGGCCTGGGCGTAGTAATCTTCTATATTTTCCAAAAACCGTTACCACGGCAATTGTGCCCTGTTTAACGGTGACAAAAGAGCTCACCAAAAGGACAAATAGAATAAAAAGGATAATGTAATAGGTATACATAATGGCTTCTAATTAATGAATATATGACATCAAGATACAAACTATTTCCTGTCCTTTAAATATTAATTATTCAACTAAGGTACGCAGGCATAGAAATTGTAACAAGATGGGTAGATAAATTGAAAATCATGAATGTCAAACGTACTTTTGGGAGTATTCTAACTATTCTGGGCATCATCGGCCTTCTGTATGCTGGGTATGGATTTATTAGGCATAGCCTGCAGGCACGCGAACTGGCTGTCGCAGGTATTATTGGACTGATATTTTTTGTGTCGGGTATTGGATTGGTTAAAAACACTAAGGATGAAGCTTAATGCTTCAGTTCAATTCGCCCATTTTCCAAGAATTTTAATTGATGATTTGGGAAATCACTATTGGTTAAGGATATGATCCTTTTATAGGCTCCTGAACTTGCATCTAAAGTTAAACCATTCAATTTGTCTTGCTTTACAGAAACCACGTCAGCATATAGAAAATCTCCTTTACTGTTAATTTTCAGCTGTATAAGCGGTGCGATTCCATTGGGGCCTTTTAGGTTAAATAGGCCATAAGTGCAAAAATTACCCAGGCTATATGCGATAAATTTTTTTTTGTAAACCTCAACTGCACGTGTCACATGTGGGCCATGGCCCAACACTACATCAGCACCAGCATCAATAACCGAATGAGCGAAGGCGTATACATTACCTCGATTCTCCTGATAAAATAGTTCATTTTTTCTCGTTACGTGCTCAAAATCAGTGCCTTCACCGCCGCCGTGGAAGGATACAATTACGATGTCTGCCAATGCTTTTAATTGTCTGACCAAGGCTACAGCGCTATCCAGATTATTGATAGATACTGTGTTTTCATTGGGTGCAAAGGCACAGAATGCATATTTAACACTGTCTTTTTCAAATAAGGCAAATGGATGTGATTGCAAACCTGCATAATTAATCCCTAATGAGTCTAATATTTCTATTGTTCTTGTCCGGCCATTTAATCCGAAATCTCCTACATGGTTATTTGCTGTACTGAACAGATTGAACCCTGCTTTTTGAATAATTCCCGCATAACGCTCTGGCATTCTGAAGGCAAAGCAGCTATTGCTATTTGGATCTTTACATTTGGTAGATTTTCCATTATTTAAGAAGCATCCTTCCAGGTTTCCAAATACAATGTCGCCTTTCAATAGGCTGTCGACTTCCTTAAAACTATTCCGGGCATCATTTGGAGGGAGGGTGACTGAATTTGGATAGGCCGAGCCAATCATGATGTCGCCAACGGCAACAATAGCTAGAGTGTCTTTTTTCGGAAAAATCGGACTGTCTATTGTGGTAGCCGGAGGTGGGACGCTGGCTATATTACTCGTACAGCTGAATGCAATCAATACTGCCGCGACAACTAAAATTCCTGTAGATGAAAGTTTCATAACGAAATCAAAAAAAAATCCTCCCTGTGATGGGAGGACCATATCCTTATTAAACCTGATATTTTTATTCCTGAATCAGATCTTCTTTGACTGCGTCAAGGATGCGGCCGCCTTTGTAAAAGTACCTGGAGTAGTAGGGTTCATTTAAATTGCTGATGACAACACCACGGGAAGAGGAAGCGTGTGCAAAGCGGTTGTCTCCTAAATAAATGCCGATGTGTGTAATGCTTCTACTTTTAATCTTAAAAAATACCAGATCCCCTTCTTTCAACTCGTCTTTTGGCAATGGATTTACCATGCTGAAGATATCGCGCGAATTGCGTAAAATCGTTGTGTTGAAAACTTTATCATAGATTGCTTTGGTAAAAGCAGAACAATCAATTCCTTTTTGTGTGTTTCCACCAAATCGGTAAGGCGTACCAATCCATTCATAAATGAATTTATACAACTTAACGTTTGAGGTTGCATCTACGGCAACACCCATAACTTGCGAAAAATATTGGGAAGCCAGATTATCCGGGTCTGCTAATTTATTGGATTCTTTTGTTTTAGATTGTGCCATGGTAGCCGTTAGGCTGCACAGACCGATCAGGGTAGAAAACAAAAACTTTTTTATCATGTTATACTGTTAAGTTTGGGTATTGAACACTTACACTTAAACGTACACCACTAGGGCTTATTGTTAGGAAGTCAAAACTATGTATTTTACAAATGTTATCCAAATGTAATTAAATTTATGTTGAAAGTTATTAACATTCTGGTTAAAAACATAAACATTGCTGTCCATATAACTTTCTGTTTTTGGCTTTTGGAGACAACTTATGATTGGTTTCTTCAGAAGATGATTGCTTTTAATTTGTTAAGATCAGTGTATGTGTTCATATTGACTGAATTACATGCGGCTGGTGGATGTTTAAAATTATGTAACCTTAGTGTTCAAATTACAGCAATTGCTTCGATATATTGCAATAAAAAAGTAGATTTGCTCTTGTAAATAAAATCAACACCCAAAAATGAGTGCAGTAGAAATAAATAAAGATACCTATTTGAAGTGGTTTGAGTCGATGTTGCTGATGCGCAAATTCGAAGAAAAAACCGGTCAACTTTACGGACAGCAAAAAATTCGTGGTTTTTGTCATTTGTATATCGGTCAGGAAGCTGTTGTAGCAGGTGCCATATCTGCTATGCAACAAGGTGATTCAATGATTACGACTTATCGCGATCATGCTCATGCGCTTGCATTGGGCGTAAGTGCAGATAGTATCATGGCAGAGATGTATGGTAAAGCTACTGGTTGTTCAAAAGGAAAAGGTGGCTCTATGCACATTTTT
>Ga0116227_10014383_pt1 | contig 12075 bp, 10 predicted proteins | sample S1TSphgellanicum_FD_89693 | JGI IMG/M metagenome (GOLD analysis project Ga0116227, IMG submission 89693) | Host-associated microbial communities from peat moss isolated from Minnesota, USA - S1T2_Fb - Sphagnum magellanicum MG | ecosystem: Host-associated > Plants > Peat moss > Unclassified... | reverse complement strand
TTGCCTTGGGAGTGTGAGTGTTCACTCCCTCACACTCCCTAGCACTTTCTTGCACTCCCGGGAGTATGTGATGTGATTCCCGGGCTTCCTCTTGGCTTAACTCCCGAGCTTCCTCTCGGCTTAATTCCCGGGCTTCCTTCCTCTTGGCCCGCAACCTTGCAACCCCCTTAGCCTTGGTCGTGAGCCCAAAGCTAGGGTTGCGACAGCATTAGTGAACAAAACTCACAAGTCGAATGAAAAGTTTTGTTTCTATTGTAAGAAACCCAAACATTTCGTGAAAATTTGTTTGAAGAAGAAAAATGATGAAAAATAAAAAGCTAATCAAGCTTGTGAAAATCACGAACAAATGTTTGTTACGGCATTAAGTGTCAATGATCATACCATGTATGATTGGATTGTCAATTTTGGTGTAACACAACACATGACATTCAAATAAGAATGGTTTACCACGTACAAACGCATTTCCCCAAGGAGGGTGTTCATGGGCGATGACACCATTTTGGAGGCCATTAGCAAAAGGAACATCAAAGCCACAATGCAAGTGGGAGGCCAATTGACACACACAACCATCACCCAAGTTCTTCATGTTCCAAAAATGAAGAATAATCTCATTTTAGTGAGTAATGTAACAACCCTAGCTTTGCGCTCGGAACCAAGGCAAAGGGGTTATAAGGTTGAGGGCCAAGAAGAAGCCCATGAGTCACATCACATACTCCCGGGAGTGTAAGAAAGTGTGAGGGAGTATGAGGGAGTGAACCCTCACACTCCCAAAGTAACTCCCACTTTGGGAGATGGAGTCCTAGTGGACTCCCGAAACTTCAGAGAGAAATTTTAGGGGTAAAAACTCAATAGCTTGTGGCGTTTTTTATATCATTAGAAAGATCTTGGAATGTAGATGTCTAAAATGGGCTCACATTGCTCATTTGAACATCTGAAACACAAGTTATGGCCAAAAAAAGGGTCGGGAATCAAATTGCCAATTTGACTCTTGACTAAAAAAAGTCAAAAATCGACCCGATTTACTTGGCTGCAAAGGGCGTGCGACATACTATTAGAAAGCTCTCAAACTGCATCTTGATTTGAGGTCTTGTTGCAATGTTATGGGGTTCCAAAATCGCAAAAATCCCAATTAACGCGATTTCAAAACTCCCATTCAGGAGTCTCGGGAGAAAAAAACCATTTGGATGTAGGCTCCGTGGCCAGCCACAGAGTATACTATAAGGGGGAAGGTGGTGGCTTCCCCCAAGTCCGGGCCGTGGTGAATCTAGTGTGTCCATGTTGCCCGTGGCTCTTCATAGGACCAAAGGTGTTCCAACTATGCATTAACCACTTTGTGTGGGTTGTGTGCAGGCTCGTGTGAATGAGTGAAGCTTGTCAACTCTTCCTAGTCCCATCCCGAAGGTTCAACATGCCCCTCTACCCCTCAAAGTGTTGTGAGCTAAGGAATGTGCCCCAACTCCTCCCTTTTCCATTGTCTTTTACTTGGACTCACATTTGAATCCTTCAAGGAGTTAAGAGTTCATCAAATAATGTTAATGCAAAAATTAACATTGGTGCTTTGAAAGCAACGTTAGCAGCATTACTTGTGCTTAAAAGGTGCATTGGTTTTGGTTTAGGTAGCAATTTGATATTTATGCTTTCAAGGCAACAATGGTGTGTTAAAAAAAATAGTGGGTACACTTATTTCAACATTGCACAAGAAATGGAACAAGGTCTAGATAAATAAGATAAGCTTATGGCAATTGTTGTCTAAGCATGTTGCACTCTAATGGAGATCACAATCTTTTTGAAATTTCTATTTTTTTTATGACGAACATGAAAACATTCGATGTTGTAGTGTAAAGTATTGACCTCAACCTTGACAATCATTTTGTTTGAACGGGTTTGTATGTTGTACCTAGTTGCTCCATGCCCAAATCAAGTTGTTTGATGATCATTACATAATTTGCTCAAATTGTTGTAGAAAATTAAACTTGTTGATGGAACATGTGACACAACAAATTTTGTATATTCCAAAATTTGGACTATTTGTTAAATGATCAAAATTTTGGAAACTTAATTAATTGAATGTGTTCATTGACACTTTGTAAAACTTTAAACTATAGATATTTATTCTTAAGTTATAGTTTTGGTTATTAGAAACTTAGGTTTCTAGAACTAGTTAGAAGTACTTCGTGATGCAATGGTTACTCTAAGCTTCAACAATAACAATAGATATCCTTCCATTTTTGAATAATTAACAATAACATATCAACAAATGATGGAAATGTTACTACAATGGATCAACAATAACATATCCATCAAATGTTGTTTGCCGGTATGAATCTATAGGCATTGGTTGTTGTGCAATAGATCTAAAAGCAATGGTACTTGTTAAAATATAGATCTAGACTTGCATTGGTTGCTACCTTGGGTCTAGAAGCTCTAGATGTTGCAGAAACAATTTTGGTTATTATAATTGTGGTGATTATTTCAATGTAAATATTAAGTTTTTGTCATTTTGTTTTATGCCCCAAAATGCATGATTGGTAAGTAATCAATAAGGAACCAAATCTCAATTTGCTTAACGAACTTAAAATAACTTAGATTTTTGAAATTATGTAATTATGCTTTGATGAGAATGGAACAAAAGTTGAATTTGTTCCAATGTTTTTTGATAATTACAACTTTCTTGAAATAGGCATATTAAAAATATGCTAACAATATGGACTATCATGGTGAGCAGAAAGGATTATTTGTTTTAATGTTTCTTATCATGATAGTTCAAAGTTTGAATTATGTGTTCAAGAGAAAGAATTCAACAAAGAATTTAGAACTAAGATGAAAACATATGAAATTCTCATCACATTTTAAAGTCCAATTGCATTTTGCAAGCGAGTTGCAAGTGGGTCTGCTCATTTATGCTTATTATTCTAATTCAAGTGAGTAAATGATTTGTGGATATTGTTTTGGTTCAAGTTCGTAAATGATTTCAAGTGAGGTTTAATGAAACCCTTGATTATGTAGCAAAATTTAAATTGGACTAATGATGGTGGAACTACCATTGCACTCATCTGTAGTTGGAACTTTTTATTGCATTCAAGGCCAATCATCTTAAGGTCCCCATTGTGCTTACATTTCTCCAATGGCTATGACCTTGGTTTGTGCGTTGGTTGATGCAATGGAATACTTATTACTATCACTATCACATAGAGATGCTATAGCTTTTACTTGGAATAAATGATATGAGAACCATGGGGAAGGGACTCATGACCATTGTTCTTGTACCTACAATGAAGTTTACAACATTCAACATCATGATTGCACACAACCATCGAATAAATGTTCTACACACCTAGTTTTTTTCCAATGGCTTGACTCAATTGTCACTAGTAGAAAACCCCCCTTTTTTAATCAAAAGTTTTCAACTACATGACATTTGCGACTATGTTTCAACTAGATTTCTTTAATTTTTAAATAAAATTATGGCATTTACCAATTAAGTTGATTCATTTACTATATTGGTATGTATTTGAAAACATTTTTCAACTGTGTGGTCATTTGCCAAATATTCCCAACATCAACAATGTCTCCAAGTTGAACTTCCAAATATGTTGGTAAACAATGTGAAGCATGTTTCAACTAAAGGGTCATTTTTGAAATATTTTTGGCATCTAAGGTTCTTTAGTTGGCACACAGTCAAGACATTGACTAATGTTCAACTATTTTCGATGATAAAATGTACTAAAGGATGGATGAAATACAGTCTTGTTTGCAACTATTTTTTTCAACTAGGTTAAACATCTAATAGGCAACTTTAATTTTATACATATAATATTGTAATATTTATTTAAAATTATGATAACATTAAATTACATGTAAATTTTATTTGTAGAAATGAATGGTTTTTTTGTGCATATAAATATTAAACTTTAATTTCAAAATAAGTTTAAGATTTTTTTAAAAATATGTTAATATTAATGTTTATGTTCAATACACATGTAATTTATTATTCTTATGTAAATCATTACAACATATCAAGTAATGATACATAATTAATAATATTGTGCAACTATAATTTTTATTCATTTTTATACACATGATATCTTAATAATTGTTTAAAATTAAAAACTCATTAAACACTAATGTACCCTATGTCATTGGCCAAAGTTTGAATGCATTCAATTGAATTTTCCTTCCAAACCCCTTTTTGCAATTTGTTCGAATTTCCAACAACAATACGTACCCACCAAAAATTCAATAATATTGTTCACATTTTAGGTCTCAAAATTACGAAATCAACTTTATTAAATTGAATTTGGTGAGGGCTTTCCAATAATACCACAAACACCCCCAAGTTCCAATATAGTTTTCAATCTTGGTTTTTCAAAAACTTCAATGAAAAAATGGTTCAATAATCAATAGATTCCACATTGTAGCTCCAAATGTTTTAAACCAAGTCATTGCACCCCTATTCATTGAAAACTTTTGATGACAAGTTCCATAGGATAACCTAAAACAGCGTGGTTTGGGAGATATCATTATGACAAAACAAAACAAATTACCTTCCTTCATGGATAAATAAGGTAACATGTGTTGTGGGCCCCAAATGTGAACACATTCAATTCATTTTCTCTTTTAAACCCAATTTGTTGTAATTTGTTTGAATTTTCAACAACAAAATTCATTAAAAATTCAATATCTTCCACACTTTAAATATGAAAATTATGAAATAAATTTCATTAAATCTAACTTAACTATTATTTTCCAACAACACCAATACACCTTTGGATTCAAGTAAAATTTCTATTTATGATTTTATTAATGTTTATTAAAAAATTGGTTCAACAATCAATAGCCTTTGCATTGTAACTCCAAAACATTTCAACCCAAGTTAGTGCACCCCTATTCATTGTTAGGTTTTCAAAGATATCAATAGCATTATATGAAGTAATTTGGTTTAGGAAATTTCAACATGATAGAATAAAACAAAACAAATTGTCGACCTTCATTAATAGATTAAATCATGTGTAAATTATCTTTTTATAAAATGAATGGTTATGTATGCTGCAAATATTTTTTGTGCAAACAAATAATAAAATTTGATTGAAGGAAATTTAAGGAAATTCTGAAATATAAAATTGTAATCATGTGCATGTTCAATACACCTAAATATTATTTATATGTAAATTAGATTTTAGTTTACAACATATCAAATAATGATACATAATTAATATTTTTTGTGGAACTTTGATGTTTATTAATCTTTATAGACATGATATTTCAATAATTTCTTTAAATTGTAATAAAAAATCATTAAACATTAAACTACATGTAAATTATATTTGTGGAAATGAATGCTTATGTATGATGCAATTTTTTTTTTTGCATATAAATATTAAAAATTAATATCAAACTAAAATTTAAGGAAATTTTGACATATGAGTTTCCAATAATGTAAGTTCAATATATGTAATTTATTATTTCTTTGTAAATCCAATGTTAATTTACAACAAATCAAGTAATGTTACATAATTCATAATTTTTTGGAACTTTAATTTTTGTTCATTTTTATACATATGATGTCTTAAAATATTTTTTAAATTGCAATTAAGATTCATTAATTATTAAAGTACACATAAATGTTTTTTGTATCCATGAATGATTACATGTATGATGAATTTTTTTGTGCATATAAATATAACACTTTAATTTGAAAATAAAATTTAAAGAAATTTTAAAATATAAGTCAACTTAATAATGTGTATGTTCAATACATGTGTAATTTTTTCATCTATTAAAATTATTTATTTATGTATATATGATTAAATTAGAATAATTTTTAGAATAATTAGTAAATATATTTAATAAATTCTCATATAATTTTAAAAATTATTTTTATTTCACACTATTATACTATAAAATATTTTTTATTTAATATTTATTATACTAGGTCATTTAATAGTTCCAACAAGTTAAATAAAATACGAATAAAAATAGTTAAATAACTAGCCTAACCTAATTACTAGCTATAATATTATTATTAATGTTATTGTTGTAATTGTAGTTAATTATTAATTATCACAACATTATAATGATTACTGTAATTAAAATATCATATAAAATCTATTATTTAATATTTATATTTGATTTAATTTTTTGTTTTATGAAATGTTAATAAAAATTTATAATGAATCTCGAATTTTTAAAAAAATTGGTGATAATTAATTATTTAATAAATAAATAAATTTAATTTCTGATTTTTCAAAAAAAAAACTAATCACCATACTATTTAATAAATGATGATAACATGTTTAATTGTTTAATTATGCAACTATATAATTAAAAATAGTTGATGAATAATTACTACAAGTAATTAAGGTAAGTAGTTAGACCTAGGCTAGGTAGATTATTATTTTAGGTCCAGGCTTAAATAAGCTTAGACTAGCTTATACAATTAGATTACAACTATTTGAGTTACAATTAAGTTGCAACTAGGTTACAACAAGGGTAGACAACAAATGATACTCTATCACTAAACACTTTCAAGTTTTCCCTCATTTTAACACCAAATTGAATGTTTTTTATGTCATTGGAAGCACTAAACAAAGAGCTACAAATGTTCTTTGAACCTCAAAAGTAAAGGAACAAAGCAAAGAATGCAAGAAGAAAAAGAGCGATATTTTGTTTCAAATTTTGTCTCTAGACCCCCTTTACTTCTAATAACTATATCTTCTTCATTTCTCATTCAATTTGAACAATTTCAAAGGCTAAAAATGCACTACTTCAAAATCTATAAAACTTGTTTAAAGTGGAAAATCAAAAAAATAATAGTTGGAGAGCTGAAGCTTCAAAATCATACTAGACACTTATGAAAAAATCCAAAACACAACCCCCTTCACTTTAAAAGGGCATATCTTGCTCATTTTCGATTAAATTGTAGCATTTTTTATAGATTCAGATACACTAGGTGGAGGATTACAAAATTGTTGTAAGTTTCAAGAGGAACAAACCATGGACAAGAGAGTTATAATGATCCAATATCGATAAGTGTTCGGTGATAGGTGTGTTTTCCCTAGGTTACAACTAAAACTTTTATCCCATATTATTTGGTTTCCATTCCATGAATCCAAACTATATAAAAGAGTGCACTAGGATTATTAGAGAACACAATAAACATGAAAATCTAATAGCCATTTGGGATGAGCCAATAAAAAAGGTTCAACTTTAAAGACTAAACTAGATGAAATACGACTTCATTTATTAGTTGCCATGTGGTTTAGGTCTAGGCCTAACATAGGTGCCTAGATCTAGCCCTAATTTAAGCCTAGATTAAATGGCCTATGTTTAGGTTTAACCTAGGTGCTTAGCTTTAGAGTTAACCTATTCTTAAACACCATGCGGTTTAAATTTTTTATGTGGATATCCCATGTGTCATCTAACTATTTATTGACCCCAAAATTTGTGAACATGCCATGTGTCATTTAACTATGCATTGACCCCACATTTTATGAATGTGCCACATGTTAACATTGTTAAATGTGCCACGTGTCACCAAACCATTGGTCAAATGTTCAATTTACATAGTTACAACATAGTTGAAATGTTCAACTTATATAGTTGCAAACTAGTTGAAATTGTAATTATATTTTTGGTTGATGTCATGCTTAGTTAGTAAATGAAGTTCATCCATTAGTCAAATGTAGTTGACAACATCCTTCAATTATATTGGTAGAACAATTTTCAGTTAAATTGGTAAATAGTGGCACATAATGGCTATTGTTGTCATGTTGACACGTGGCATACACTTTCGACTATAATTTCACTCTCGACTTGTACTTTTTGACATTACTGGTTAGTAGTTGCAAAAAATATTTCCCAGTTACAAAAAATAAATTGCAACTATATGTGTAGTTTTTGACTTGGTTTATAATTGAATAATAGTTGAAAATGTAGTTGCAAAAGGGGGTGTTTTCTACTAGTGTGTGGATGTTAATGCTTTGTTAAAAACCTAAATTGTCCCTTTGGCATGCAAAAAGGTTGCCTTGAAGGTTTATGTCCAAGCTGTGGAGTTGATAATTTGAAGATATGCCTAGAGGAGTTTATTTCCAACCAATTGGTTCAATGGAAGAACACTAGGTATGAAGTTGTAGGAAAGACTAGTGATGGAAAGGATAAAAAGGCCCAAAAATTGGAATATCATGAATCCCATCCTATAATTTTGTTGGAGTACCTAAAGCCACATTTCAAGGAATTTATCCTACACAATTATATTCCTTAGTGGTAAGAAATGCAATTCAAACAATGCTCAGAGAATCTGCCATCAAATATAATTTTGTCATGTGTGGATTTTTCTGAAAATTACATAATGAAAATCTTAAATGAAGTTCAAAGTATGCATTAGCATAACATTGAGGTCAATATTTTAGTGCACATTAGTTATTGACACAATCATGTAACTAACCCTACCAATCCAAGCTTTATCATTAAAGAAGTTCATTATTATGTTTCTGATGACCCTAGTCATGATTCCCTATTTGTTCAACATGCCTTCATGCTTCACTGATAATATTTGCAAAATGTCAATTGCATTCCAAGGCAACACATTGTGTGGACAAATGGTTGCTCAAGGCAATTCAAGAGCGCACATGCATGGTATTTTGTATCATGGAACTCTTATCTCACCACATTTACATGTAATACTAGTGGATGCTCATTAATCTGGAATTTTTTTGTGAGGAGGTGGATGCAATAGGGGCATTATTGAAGAGAGAAATTTGGAAAAAACAAATTAAGCCTAGGGGCAAGAAGATTCAAAATGCTACAGAAGTTGTGGCATTTTTGAAATCTAAAGCAAAAGTGTACCATGTGGCCCATCCAAATGCTCGACAACACATAAACAAGTTCTTCCATGAGGTGGATGTTGGAAATATTGATAGGAACAAAAAATTTGAGTGTGAAACCATGAAGGGTAGCAAGGCTAAACACCAAGTACGGTCTCTTTCACCTAAAGATCCCACCATTTGCCAATTCGTCAACTTTTTTGTTTTTGTGAAAGTTGTATGGGAAGAGATTTTAAAACCCAGTGTGTTAACAAAGACCATGTGCCTGAATGGATATTGACGCGTTTAAATATGACATGCCCCCAAACTCCTCAAAAGACCCAAAGGTGAATCCTAGAATGAAACAATAGAAGAAGAAAAAAGTTAGGGCACATTCCCTAACTCGCAACACTTTGGGGTAGGAGGGCATGTTGAAGTTTTGGGATGGGACTAGGATGAACTCACGGACGAGAGTTCAAAATGAAATCAACTTGCACAACAAAGAAAAGAGGGCGGTTAGTGCAAGTTCAATAAAAATGGTGTGGCGGATTTAGTAAGGACAACCTCAAGCACAAGCTTTACACAACCTGCAACCTTTAGGAGGAAGCACCACTCCCCTCCCTATAGTATACTTTGTACTTTTCCATGGGGACTACATCCAAATGTCACTTTTCCCCAAGACTCCCAAGTGGGAATGCCCAAACTGCAACTCTTATTGTCCTGAAACTTTGGACATTCATATTTTTCTCAAATAATTTTTTTTTTGAAAATGTAATGTAATATCGTATATCCCTCAAAAAGATCTCTCCAATAGTGTATAACATGCTTCAATCAGATCTCATTTGACCCCTACTTTCAGGTAATTTGTGGTCAAGAATTAAATTCTCAATTTGACTCCCACCTCTTCTTTTGATCATAACTCATGTAAATTAAGTTTGAATGAACAATACAATGGCACTTTAAGCATCTAAGCTTCAAGACCTTTCTAAAGGTGTCCTGGGGGCCTAATTTGATACTTGTTTTCCTTTCCAACCAAGGTTTTGAACATTCACAACTCTCACATTAGTGCAACTCCCAAAGTGGGAGTGCTCTTGGGAGTTATTAGGCTTCATCTCTTGCACCCTCCCCCATTTGTGAAAGTGTGTTTCACACCTAAACACACTCTTGGCTTCTTGGCCCTTGCACTTCACACTTAGTCATGAACCCAATGTTAGGGTTGTGACATTTAAGGCCTAAAAATACTTTAGAGGTGTGGGATGTCATGTATGACCCTAATGAAAAGATTGAAGCAGGTATTAGGGCGAATGGATTGTTGATAACCTACATCTAGGTGACAATGTTACAATACCTACTAAAATTGATGAACCTTTTTTGTTAATGTTAATGGAAAAGGGTGTTCATGTTGTGGATAAATCTTTCATAGATTTTGATGGAAATGAATGGACACAAGGTGGCATGGTTGTTAGAGGCTATTAGTATGAATGATTACAAGCAAGAAGCCATTCCTACCTTCTTTGAGATGATTAGCCTTTAACATTTATGTTTTCACATTTGATTTTGGCTTCCAAATTCTTTTTGTTGCCCATAAGCCTTATGGTGAAGGGAAATTACGCTACCTATGAGCTCAAGGATGATGTGACAGAAATCATTCTGGAAGCATTAAAAGCTTTTCAGTTGTTATATTAAGATTTTGATGTTATCAATTTTTGAAGACTATAAAATTTAGATACATTTGGAGGAGCAAGAAAAGGAGCTTAATAAAAAGAATGACATCATGGAAATACTTGCAACACTGGAATTGTTTTACAAAGGTAAAAATCATGCACTAGGTATCATTTTGTCATTGAAAGACTTTGTGTTAGATCTTTATTTTTTGTTAAGTTGTTAAGTTAACTTTATTTCTTAGGACATTTTGTGGGTCAAGTTGTAATCTACCACATGGTTTTTATTAGGGTTTTTTTGTCGTAACCCTACTTTGAGAGAGTGTGAGGATGAAACTCACACTCCCAAAGTTGGGACTTGGGAGTCCTCTAGGACTCCTGAAACTTCAAAGTTCGATTGCAGGGGAAAAAACACCTTGCATTGAGGTGTTTTTTATATCATTGGAAAGCCATCGAAGTGTAGATGTCGAAAATGGGCTCGCATGGGCCATTTGGAGATCTACAACACAAGTTATGGCAAAAAGAAAGGTCGGGAGTCAAATTGGCAGTTTGACTCCTGACCACTAAAAGTCGAGAATCGACCCGACCGCGGTGTGTGCAGGTCAAGTGAAATACACCATTGGAAAGCTCTTGAAGAGAACTAGAAGTTTGCTTCAGACCTCACCCCAATCGGAGGTTTGAGCAAAGAGTTATTGTCGCAACCCTAGCTTTGGGCTCACGACCAAGGCTAAGGGGGTTGCAAGGTTGCGGGCCAAGAGGAAGGAAGCCCGGGAGTCAAGGCAAAGGCATTGCAAGAGTGCAGGCCAAGAGGAAGCCTGGGAGTTAAGGCAAGAGGAAGCCCATGAGTCACATCACATACTCCCGGGAGTGTTAGAAAGTGTGAGGGAGTTTGAGGGAATGAACCCTCACACTCCCAAGGCAACTCCCACTTTGGGAGATGGAGTCCTGGTGGACTCCCGAAACTTCAGAGAGCGATTGCAGGGGTCAAAACTCAATGACTCGTGGCGTTCATTATATCATTGGAAAGCTCTTGGAGCGTAGATGTCTAAAATGCGCTTGCATTGCTCATTTGAACATCTGAAACACAAGTTATGGCCAAAAGAAAGGTCGGGAGTCGAACTGCCAGTTTGACTCCCGATCACAAAGAGTCAGGAATCGACCTCTTTTCAATGTCCGATTTGGGAGTGCGACATGGCGTTGAAAAGCTCTCGACGAGAGTTACAACTTTGCTTTAAACCGCATTGCAATCCGAGGTCTGCTCGCAAAGTTATGGGGCTACAAAGTCCCGGGAGTCCCATTTGGCGTGATTTCGGGACTCCCACTCGGGAGTCCTGGGAAAAATAGCCATTTGGATGTAGCCTCCGTGGAGAGCTGCAGAGTATATTATAAGGGGGAAGGTGGTGGCTTCCCCCAAGTCCGGGCCATGGTGAGTCTTGTGTGTTCGTGTTGCCCATGGCTCGTCCTAGCACCAAGGGTGCTCCAACTTTGCACTAACCACTTTGTGTGGGTTGTGTGCAGGCCCGTGTGAGTGACTAAAGCTTGTCAACTCTTCCTAATCCCATCCCGGAGCTCCAACACGCCCCTCTACCCCTCAAAGTGTTGTGAGCTAGGGA